>Ga0209340_1000137_pt1 | contig 101834 bp, 86 predicted proteins | sample EPASupsiteSAE323_FD_187266 | JGI IMG/M metagenome (GOLD analysis project Ga0209340, IMG submission 187266) | Bioremediated contaminated groundwater from EPA Superfund site, New Mexico - Sample SAE3-23 (SPAdes) (version 2) | ecosystem: Environmental > Aquatic > Deep subsurface > Groundwater >...
ATCGATTCCCTTCTGCTGGGCACCTGGCCTCCTGGTCTGGTTTATGTCCTGGTAACAACGAAAGTGCCGGCAAGCGTAAAAGTGGTAGAACCACCAAAGGTAACAAGTATTTAAAATCTACGCTTATACAGTGTGCAAAATCTGCTATTAAAAACAAGGACAGCTTTTTCCATGCCCAGTATCAACGTTTAGTGGTAAGACGCGGTGCAAACAGAGCAACTGTTGCTGTTGCACATTCCATGCTAATTGCAATCTACCACGTACTAAAAGACGGTGTTCCTTTTAAGGATTTAACCAGTGATTACTACACTAAATTCAATACTGAGGCAAAAGCTAGATATTACATGAGAAAACTACAAGATTTGGGTATGTCAATTCCCGTTTCATTGGCTACCTAATATATATTCTCTGTTAACCCGAGACCTTTTGTTGGGTGTTAATACCACCACCCCTAGTTTAGTGCGGCCTAAAAAGTAGAGTATTCATAACAATGACAAATACGTGAGTTTTCATAGCAATGACAAGTACACGAGTTTTCGTAGTAATGACAGGGTGGGGTGTCGGGGTGGCAATCCTTTATTGTGTCATTGCGAGCGCAGCGCGGCAATCATCCCTCGTTTTCATAACAATGACAAATACGTGAGTTTTCATAGCAATGACTCAATATATAGGCTTAATTGTCATTGCGAGCTGAAGGCGTGGCAATCTTAAACACTCATTATAGCCTTGCATATTAGTACTTTAATGACACCACAAAAAGCTCAGTTTACTGGGCTTTTTTTTGATCAGTTGTTTTAACCAGCAACAACACGAGTTGCTGATAAAATTTTCTATAATCGACAGCTTATGAGTAATTACCCAACCAGAGTATGAGATTATATAACCAATGGGTATCTGGTCGTGGTCAAGGCAATCCGAGGTTTCCGGCAGGAGGGAATTGCACATGAACGATGAACTCAAAAGCAGACAGGAGCTTATAGACGAATTGAATCTACTGCGAAGGCAACTTAGGGAGAGAAATATGTCTGAGGCGGTACTGAGTGAATCGGAGGAATCTTTTGCGCGGGTTTTCCATCATAGTCCGGTAATGACCATAATTGTATCTTTGACTGATCAGAGGATTGTGGAGACCAATCAAAGGTTTCTTGAGCTCTTGGGCTTATCTCGAGAGGAGGCCATCGGGCGTACTGCTGAGGAGTTGGGGCTACAGAAAGAAATCGGCCAGGATAGCTTTGCGGTCTGTTTGGACGACCTGGCAGAGAAGGACTATATGCCGTTCAGCGAGTACACCATGCGGACCAAAGATGGTGAAAGCATCGTGTTTTTGCAGACTGTCTCGCTGATTACCATCGATAATGAGATCTGCCGCATTGTGATCATGCAGGATATGACCAAGGAACGGCAGGCTCTGATCGAGCAGGCACGGGCTCAGGAATGCTTTATGAAATTTTTTGAGAACTGCCCGACGGCGATGATAGTCTTCTGGGCGGAAACCCGGCAGATAATTGACCTCAACCCTGCCTTTGAGCGGTTATACAAGTGCAGTAAAGATGAGACCATTGGGAAGGTATGGGAGGAAGCCGGGATATATGCCACCTCGGTACCTGAGGTTGAATCCCTGCGTTCAGATCTGATAAATATGGGAAACGCCCGTCAGGAATTGGATCTTCGTCTGTCTGACGGCAGCCAGATAAGAATCATCTCTTCGGTAACCCGTCTGGCCGGGGAACCGGAGCAGGCCCTGGCATCTATTATTGATATAACCGATCTGCGCCGGATGGAGGCTGAACTCGCACATCTCGACCGGCTGCACCTGGTGGGGGAACTGGCTGCCAGTATCAGCCATGAGATCAGGAACCCCATGACATCCGTGCGCGGCTTCCTGCAGATGTTGGGCAACAAGACTGAGTACCAGTCGGATACGGCATACTTTGATTTGATGATAGAAGAACTGGACCGGGCTAATGCCATTATTACCGAATATCTGGGGATGGCCAGGGATAAACTGGTCCATCTGCAGCCCCAATCGCTGGACATGATCATTTGTGCCTTGCTGCCGATGCTCCGGTCTGATGCCAATCTTCGCGAGATCGACATACGCCTGGATCTGAATAATCCCCAGGAGATCATGGCTGATAAGTATGAAATGCGTCAGTTGATAATTAATATTGTTCATAATGGTCTGGAGGCCATGAACCAAAGCGGTACCATGACCATTGGCACCTATCAGGAAGACCGGGATACGATACTCTATATCAAGGATGAAGGACCGGGTATACCCGACGAGATCCTGGATAAAATGGACCGACCCTTTTTCACCACCAAAGAAAAGGGCACTGGTCTGGGATTGTCGATATGTAACAGTATAGTTGCCCGCCATAGCGGTAAGCTAGATATCATAACCGGACCAACCGGGACCACATTCCTGGTGCGGATGCCCGTGGCAGCGATCAGAGCAGACAATACTTGATTATAGGGTAGGAATTAATATGGGTACAGGCTATGCTATAATCAATATAGACTTGTAGTTTTCATAAGAGGTTGTATGGCCTCTTTTTTCATTTGCCCAATGCGGAAATCCCTTGCCTCCGAAATTTGTACCTTAACGCTGTAGCTGTGTCTTATTGTATCCATGTATTCATTGCCGCAATGCTGTTTTGCCATGGTGATTATGATAGAATATTTATGGTGTTGAAGCAGCAACCATAGAAATCAATAAAATACGATATTAGAGGTGTTCAATTTGAGCGGATTTTTCGGCGTATGTTCAAAGGAGGACTGCGTAGCGGATCTGTATTTCGGTACGGATTATCATTCCCATTTGGGGACCAGCCGGGGTGGTATGACAGTTTGGACAGGCAGCGAGTTCAACATGACCATCCACAATATTGAGAATACCCAATTTCGAACCAAATTTGAGTCGGAATTGAACAACATCAAAGGCAATATGGGTATAGGCTGCATCAGCGATACCGAAGCCCAACCCCTGACCGTACGATCACACCTGGGTCAATATGCGATCAGCACCATTGGCAAGATCAATAATCTGAAGGAATTGGCTGAACAGGCCTTCAATGTTAAGAACATTCATCTGCTGGAGACCAGCCGGGGGGCTATCAATCCTACCGAACTCGTATCAGTAATCATCGATCAGGAGGAATCATTCAAGGAAGGTATGTTGAAGGCCCAGGAACTGATAGAAGGGTCTTGTTCCATCCTGATCTTGACTCCTAAAGGCATCTATGCTTCCCGGGATAAACTGGGCAGGACCCCGATAATAATCGGTAAAAAAGAGGGAGCCTACAGCCTTACCTTTGAATCCTGTGCCTTCAACAATCTGGGCTACAGCTTTGAATATGAACTGGGACCTGGAGAAATCGTTCTCCTGACCCCGGACGGTATTGAGAAGATATCTCCGCCCCGGGACAAAATGAGGATCTGCGCGTTCCTATGGGTTTACTACGGCTATCCCTCCTCCACCTATGAGGGGATGAACGTAGAGGTCATGCGCTATAGAAACGGAGCAGCCATGGCCAAGAATGACAATGTGGAAATCGATATGGTGGCGGGAATACCCGATTCCGGGGTGGGACATGCCATCGGTTACTCCAATGAATCGCGGGTGGTCTTCGGGCGTCCCTTTATCAAGTATACCCCCACCTGGTCCAGGAGCTTCATGCCGCAGGATCAGGATATCCGCAACCTGGTGGCCAAAATGAAGCTGATGCCGGTACCGGAACTGGTAGCCGGCAAACGGCTGCTCTTTTGCGACGATTCCATCGTTCGCGGCACCCAGCTGCGCGAAACCGTGGACCTGCTCTACAAATGCCAGGCCAAGGAGGTCCATATCAGACCTGCCTGCCCGCCGCTGGTTTTTGGTTGCAAGTACCTGAACTTCTCCACCTCCCGCTCGGAGATGGACCTGGTGGCCCGACAGGCTATCATCGAACTCGAGAAGGGGAAAGAACCTGAGTCTTATGATGACTATTGCGATCCCTCCCATGAGAAGTACCACTGCATGGTGGACTGCATCAAAAAGAAACTGAACTTCTCCGGGCTTAAATATCAGAACCTGCATGACATGATCGATGCCATCGGCATCGACAAAGACAAGGTCTGCACCTATTGCTGGAACGGCAAGGAATAGATCGAGTAATAGAACATGAATATGGTGAAAGCCTCTGCATCGGCAGAGGCTTTCGTTATATATTGATTTAGCAGGATTGATAACTGCGTCGTCGAAATGATATAAGGATATGCTTGAAGGGGGACTAAGGATGACTCAAACGCGCTATATACTGGGAGGGGTGGTGGATGTTGAGACCACCGGGCTCAGTTGCCATCACGATGAGATAATCGAGATCTGCATCGTGCTATTTCAATACGATATAAAGAGTGGTCGGGTGGTCGGCATCCAGGAGGAATATGTGGGCTTGCGTGAGCCTTTATGTGGTATCCATCCGGCGGCATCCAGGGTAAACGGGATAAGCATGGCCGATGTACAGGGAAAGGATCTGGACTATGTTAGGGTTTCGCAAATGATAGAGCGGGCCAACTTCCTCATAGCCCATAATGCTTCATTTGACCGGGGGTTTATTACCCGCCTTTTCCCGGAAGCTGCGGCCAAGCGCTGGTATTGTTCCATGTCCGGGATCGACTGGCGGGGCAAGGGCTATCCCAACCGCCGCCTGCAGGATTTGCTGTACCACCATGGCATAAGTGTACATAGAGCTCACCGCGCCAGTGATGATGTAAAGGCCACCCTTGAACTCCTGTCCCATTGCCAGTTGGGCGGCAGAACTTATATCCAGGAACTCATCAGCGCTTGATAACCTTCCCTTGATCATACTTTTTATTGGACGGGATAGGCCAGACCCTGGCGCTTGAAGTAATGGCGGGAGTCGCCCCAGCTGTCCAAGGCCACTTCATAACCGAGGTCGGCGATATTCTTTACCAGCCGATCCAGGCTGGAGTATTTTTTATGGGCATACAGGCTATACTCCCGGCGGTGTTCATCAGGAGTCATCACCGGCATTACCACATTAGCCCCTGCCTTGATACCCAGGGATAGTCCGGCCGGGTTAATGGTCTGCAGGGCGGTGGAGCAGACGATATTAATCTCCGGCATGGTCAGCCGGGCCAGGGCTATCATCTTAAGGGTGGTGGCAAAGGGGTGGGCGATGATCGGAAGCCGGGACCGGGACAGGGGAGTGCCCGGATGGGTTATATATGGCCCCATTCCCAACATGTCGATATCCCATGCGCGGAAGAACTCCAGATCACTGGCCAACTGCTCATAACTTTGACCGGGCAATCCCACCATAACCCCGGTTCCCACCTGATAGCCGATTTCTTTCAGATAGCTCAGGCATTCCAGGCGACGCTCATAGCTCTGGCTTGGTGGATGGATACGGCGAAAGAGATCCGGATCCGAGGTCTCGATGCGCAGAAGGTAGCGGTGGGCTCCAGCCTCAAATAACGCCCTGTAAGCATCGAAGCCCAGTTCACCGATGCTGAGAGTAATGCCCATACCTGAAGTGCCATCGCGGGAGGTCGCTTGCTTAACCCGTTTAACCACCTCAATCACAAAAGGCACTTCGTTTTCATCATGGACTTCACCCGATTGGAGGGCCAGGGAGTGCAGGCCCATATCCCAGGCCTGCAGAGCCAGCTCCACGATTTCATCGACCGAGAGGTGGTAGCGCAGCAGGTCGGAGTTGTCCCGGCGCAGCCCGCAATAGAAGCAGTTCAAGGCACACTGGTTGCTGAATTCGATCAGGGCACGTGGATAGACCTGCTTGCCCATGACCTCCAGGCGGCAGACTTCAGCTTTGTCTAACAGGAGTCCCCGTAATTCCGGATCATCATCGGCCAGGATTCGCAGGGTGGTTTCCCGGTCGCTTAGAGCCAACAGCAGCTCCTGACAAGGGTTGCCAGGCTGTTCTTTCGAGATTATTGGTTTTTTGGCAGTGCTTCGCATATTCAATCCTCTTGGAAGCAAAGATGGTTCTCCTGCTTCCATTTGATAAGTCTAAGCCAGGGCCTGCTGCAGCCCTTCGATGATAGTGTCCAGTTCGCCCGGAGGGATTAGCTCCGGGTTATCAATATACAGGCCATAGTTGGCTCCCAGTTCCACCCGGAGTGGGTTAAGACAGAATATTTCACCGCCGCCGTATATATGGGCCCAGCGCCGCCGCCCGTATACCCGGGACCAGCGCGTTTGCAGCCCCGGGTAGGCCTGTTTCAGACATTGGTCGAGCGAGGGGATAATATCCTCTCCGCTCTGGCCACTATGGTTATCTAGTATTGATAGCAGTCTGTTTTGCATCGTATCATCTCCTACAGGAAGAGGTCGCGTTCGCCGGCTTCGATCCTATCCAGCATAGCTTTGACCGTCTGCTTGATATTGTCATTGGGCAGAGCCTCGAATTCCTTATCTATAAGATAGGATGCTTCTTTCCGGGTCTTTTCGCTGGCATAATCCAAGAGGTATTCCTTGAAAGTCAGGATGGCGTTAGGCTGGCATAGATTGTGAATATTACCCTTCTTGGCAATGCCCATGAAGCAGCCGCCGGTGCGGCCACAGCGATAATCTGCTGTGCAGAAGGAAGTAATATAGCCCATTTTGGCCATATCACGGATGGCCTCGTCCAGGCTGCGCTGGTCGCCCAGTTCAAACTGCTGGGTATTGTGCTCTACCTTGTCCTTGCTGTAGGCCCCGATCCCGATATTGGAATCGGCATCGATTTGGCTGCAGCCAACATTGATGACATCATTGCGCACCTCGGCGGTTTCCCGAGCGGTCAGAATCATGCCGGTATAGGGAACCGAGAGGCGAATAACGGTTACCAGCTTCTTGAAGGTATCATTGTCCACTAGATTGGGGCTCCTTTCGGCAAAGGGGGTATTGGTCGCCGGCTGCATACGTGGGAAAGATATAGTGTGCGGACCAACCCCGCCGAACTTCTCCTCCAGATCAATGGTATGGGCCAACAGCCCCATCACCTCGAACTTCCAATCCGCCAGGCCGAACAGCGCTCCGATGCCCACATCATCCACGCCGGCATCCATGGCCCGGTGAGAAGCGTAGAGGCGCCAACCCATGTTGGACTTCAAGCCGCGCGGGTGCATTTTCTTATAGGTAGCATGGTGGTAAGTCTCCTGAAAGACCTGGAAGGTGCCGATACCCACATCACGCAGGATCTTCAGATCTTCAATGGACATTGGGGCGGCATTGACGTTCACCCGGCGGATCTCGCCATTGCCCAGCTTGGTGGCATAGGCGACCTTGAGGGTTTCTGCGATATAGTTTACGTCGGAACTGGGGTGTTCGCCATAAACCATGATGAGTCGCTTATGCCCCTTGGACACCAGGGCTTTGATCTCGGCCTCAAGTTCTTCCATGGTCAGGCGGTGGCGAATGGTCTCCTTGTTCTCATGGCGGAACCCGCAGTAAACGCAGCTGTTTACGCAGTCATTGCTGACATAAAGCGGGGCAAAGAAGACGATGCGTCGGCCATAGACCTTGTGCTTGATCTGCAGTCCGGTAGCATACATCTCTTGCCACAGGTTCTCATCGGTACAATTGAGCAGGGCAGCGGTCTCGTCGAAATCCAGACGCTGCAGTTCCAGGGACTTGGCCATAATTTCCCGCACCCGGGTCTTGTCCGGCTGACGGGTCTTTAAGAGGGTTTCCTGAATAAAGGGTTCATCGATAAAGTCCTTGCCATGGTTATAATACTTCTCAATCTGTTCGGGCTTGATTACGCTGTCCATCCATTGCTTTACTGCCAGGCTTTCCATATAATCGTCCTCCTTAATTATGTTAAACGCCTAATTCACTGCACCAAAAAACCGCCTGCCCTGAAAGGAGCAAGCGGTCATGAAGACTCACCATCTATTCTTGCTCCCCTTTAAATCAGTGCGAAAACCTCATTATCAGGGTTTTATACTTGTTAATCTTTAGTAGTTGATCCCGGCCACTTTTAAGTGGTCTTGGTCAGGGCGCTTTTCACGGTAACGTGAGGTATCTTGCCTAGCTTTCCGGTCAGGGAACCCAGCTCATCGGTGCTGCCGTCCACAATCAGAGAGATAACCGAAACCTCTTTTTCCCGGTAGGGGATGCCCATGCGGCCTACTATCATACCGGCATGTTCATGCAGTATCTGGTTGACCCGGGCCACTGCTTCACGATCCTCTATCACGATCCCTATCACTCCGAGCCGCTTGGAATCCATACCCATCTCCTTTCAATCAAAAACCGCCTGCCCTGAAAGGAGCAAGCGGCATAATCGGCTGAGCGTTATGTCCTTACCCCTCTAAATAAGTAGTTACCGTTTTATCAGGGTCTGCAGGTTATGTGGTACACCGGGCAGAGTCATCCTTCCGGTTACCTTCCTGATTGCTATTATAGTCAACAAAGCTGACTTAATGCAAGTATAAAAACTTGTCGGGGTTATTTACCGCTAACTTTAAAATGCCAGGGAGATTATGGCGTGATATAATACTTAGCAAAAAGCATGGAGAGATTCTATATGGCGCAAAAAATTGCCAAGATCGTGGGCATTGCCACCATACCACCCTTGTTTGTACTGATGGTAGTCACCTGGCTGTGGGTGAAAGGAGATATCCCGGGGTTTAACCTGTACTGGTATCTGGTGACTCTGGGAATGTTAGCAGTAGTCCCTGCTCTGGCCTACCCATTGAGTTATCTTATACCGAGCATTAGAGATCAGGGCAGGGATGGTCAGCGCAGGCTGGCTTTCATTCTTTCCATAGTTGGCTATATCGCCGGGGTGATCATAGGACAGTTCGGGGATGCGCCCATGCTGATCAGATGCCTCTTCTGGGGCTATCTGTTTTCCGGCGGGACCCTGGCCCTGGTCAACGTGCTGCTCCGCTACAAGGCCAGTGGTCATGCCTGCGGTCTGTCGGGACCCATCACTTTTATGACCATAGCTACGGGCGGGCGCCTATGGTATCTCTTTTTACTGCTGCCCCTGGTATTCTGGGCGCGGGTGAAGCGGGATCAGCATACCATAGGCAATATGCTGGCCGGGACTGCCGCCGGAGTAGTGCCAACGGTCGTTGTCCTGCTCTATTTCCTTAGACCATAGTGCTGAAGGCCATAAAAAAGGCAACGGAGTCAAAGTCCGTTGCCCTTTTATAATTTCAGGATTTAGTTGACATCTATGCCCTGACTGCCTAAAAATGTGGCAAACCGTTGATCGCAAGTTTTGGCCAGCACCATTCCGCCGGCATCTTTCACGGCGGTGATAAGTTGAGCCAACCGCGGGACCAGGGTGGTGTCCCTGATCTCGATATTGCCGAAATCGAAGATCATACGCAGGGGCTTGATTTCCAGCAATGGATTGGTCCTGGAGACCAGCACCGGCAGATGATCAGTGACGAAATACTGGCTGATACTGACTACATATGCCCCATTGCGGTTTTCGATCTTGAATGGTTCAGTGTCCTGTGGTTCCGCAGCGGCACTCGCTCCCTGCCAGGCAAAAGCTGCCCGCCCGGGTATATTACCCAGCAGCAGGTTTACCGCAGCGATAACCTTTTCCGGCATGAAAGGTTTGAGTATGTAATGCTTGGCCCCGGCTTCCAGGGCCTTCATGACCATGGGTTTTTGATCGATGGCGCTGATCACTATTATATTCGCATCCGGGAATTCTGAAACAATCTTACGGACTGCTGACACTCCATCCATGACCGGCATGGTTATATCCATGGTCACCAGATCGGGCTTATGCATGGTGTACTCCCGGTAAGCCTGCATGCCATTATCGGCTTCTGCAATAATAGTATGACCTGCTTTCAGCAGAATCGTCTTGAGATTGCGTCTGGCGATGGCTGAATCGTCAACAATAAGTATTTTAGACATTAACTCCCTCGACCCCCAGCATATATACGTGAAAACTATAGTACTCTTTCTACACAGGATTGAGATATCCTTTTACTAATTAAGATACACGACAATGGTCCTCAATGTAAATAGGAATAAGGGGCTAGGGCTTGGCCTGCAGGGTCACCGAGAGGTTGAGGGTCTTGCCCTCTCGAAGTACCGTGACCTTGAGCTTTTGCCCAACTTTGCTATTCTCAACCAGGTTTTGGACATCGATGGAAGCTGTGATTTTTTTTCCGTCAATTTGGGATATGATATCCATGGTCTTGAGTCCGGCAATGGCGGCCGGGCTGCCGGAGGTGACCTGAATGACCACTACCCCCTGGCTGCCGGAGGGTAAACTGAGCCTTTCGATTACGCTTTCATCTATGTCGCTCATTGCGATGCCCATATAAGGGCGGATTACCTTCTGGCCGTTCATCAACTCCTGCAGTACATCCTTGGCTGTATTTATGGGTATGGCGAAACCGATGCCCTGAGCACTCTCATTGACGGCGGTATTGATGCCGATAACCTGACCGGATAGGTTGATCAGCGGCCCGCCGCTGTTGCCGGGATTGATGGCGGCATCCGTTTGAATCAGGTTTTTGTAATTGCGATCCTGGATGGTTATCGGACGCCCCTTGGCGGAGACCACCCCGGTGGTTACCGTATGGTCCAGTCCATAGGGCTCGCCGATGGCTATCACATAGTCGCCCACCCTCATCTTGTTGGAATCGCCGAGCGGCAAGGTGGGATAAGAATCCCCTTCAATCTTCAATACCGCCAGGTCCAGTTCATAATCCTGGCCGACCAGACGCGCGGGTAGACCACTCTTGTTGCCGGCCAGCTTTACCGTGATCTGGTCAGTGCCATCCACTACATGTTGGTTGGTTATAATATATCCATCCTTAGAAATGATGAAGCCGGTTCCGATACCAGTCTCGTATTGAGGTGTTTGTTGAATCCGGTTTCCGAAGAATTGACGGAAGAACGGGTCATTAAAGTAAAGATCGTCCAGCCCGTTGTTTACCTTGACCCGTGTCTCCACATTGACTACGGCAGGTGCGGTTTTTTCCACCAGATCGGCCACCCCGCTGGTCGGAGCTGAGGCGGCTATGACAGGGACCGGCAGGTTATTTGCTGTTTTGCTTCCGGTTATGGCTGACATCAGATCAACATTCATATTTTTGGCGACCACAGCCCCTCCTAGAATAAAACCGCATAAAAGTACAAGTGATAGCAGGATATACTGGCCTTTTTTCATTTTTAGATTGCTCCTTCCCATAAGTTACTTGTTAATGTGATTATACACAAATTGAAAGCGATTCCTTTCAACCTGTATATTAAAACAAAAGGGGCCAAGTTGAAAAGTATCGCTTTATTATATCGTTTCAAAATAAATACTCGCTGAAAAATACCTTAAAAAAGTCGATGCCGCTCAGGCGGAGGGATGGTGTTGGGCTAAGGCTTTAGCGCCAGGTCGATCAGCGAATGAGCCAGACCAGGAAAATCAGGTTTGCTGATCTGGGCGTTGGCGCCGACTGCCTGCCCCTTATGGAACAGATCGTCATTGATCAGGGACGAGAAGATAACCACCGGCAGCTGTTTTAATACGGGATGTTCCTTGACCCGGCGGGTAAGGTGATGTCCATCCATCTGCGGCATTTCGATATCGGTTATGAGCAACTGTACATCCTGGATAAATTTATCGCCGCGTTTGGCAGCCAGGTCCTCCAGGTAGTTCCAGGCCAGGGCGCCGTTCTCAAAGAAGCTGAGATTGGTGAAGCCAACTCCATTGAGTACGCCTTCGACAAAGTGACGCAAGGTATTGGAATCTTCAGCAATGATAATATGCTGGTTGGAATGATCGGAGGTGGCCGGCATATTCATTTTTCGAGATGCAAAACCCATGTCAGGGTTAATGGCCATTACTATTTTTTCGAAATCCAGCAGGAGTATGATTCTCTCACCCATCTTGATAATGCCGACGGCTACCGTTTCGCCGCTCTGCAGGTCGGAGGGTTTTTCGATCTGTTCCCAGGAAATGCGGTGGATACGCGCCACGGTCTGGACCCGGAAGGCGATCTTCATCTGGTTGAATTCGGCCACGATTACGCGGTCCTGCTGGGGATTGTCAGAGGGTTCATAGTCTAAATATTGACCCAGGTTGATCTGGGGCATAACATTGCCCCGCAGGTAGATCAGACCTTCTACACAGGGATGGGTTCCAGGCAGTTGAACGACCTTGATCGGATTGATTATTTCTCTAACCTTCATAACATTGATGCCAAAGGCACTTTCGCCGATACCGAACTCAATGATTTCCATCTCGTTGGTGCCGCTCTCCAATAGTATTCCTTGTTTAGTTTCTTCAGCTGCCACAAAACACTCCTCCTTGTAATTCGCGAATATATGACGGATATGGTCTTTTCGAGATGTAGTTGAAAGAAACCGGTTTAAGCAGATTGGTGCATAGTGCATTATGGGCAGGTTCCTGACCTGGGCTGCACTACAGGTCAATGGTAAGGTCATAAATGATTTGGTACTATTGGGAATATTCTTAAATGTAGTTTAATGATATATCAAAACATTAAAAATGAAAAGCATTGTACTCTCGATTGGAAGACTGGAATATTGACAGGGTACCAGGTATAAGGCGGAGCAAAAGGGTCAAGCTATGCAAAAAGCGATGGAGGTTACCATCATGCAACTGCCCGATGATAAACGCAGCATTCTTTCTTTTTTTAATTCCAGTAACAGTGCCGACGATGCATCCAGGGAGATAATTCAAGCTGGTCTGGTGATGGAGCCGGGATCAATCAGCATGGAGCGAGTATCCCAATATGGCGTGTCATATAATCATGAATTGAACAATCCGGTCAATAATGCCTGGACTATTTCGGGACTTACCCTTGATGGGTCCGACTCCAGCGGTGATGGGCCGGACCCCCTGCTGGCGGCGACCGACTCGGCCAGCGGAATGGCCACAGATGGGGCCGAAATGGCTGGTGGAGAGGCCTTTATGCTTACCGTGGTTACCGCCAATGAGAACGTAGACCAGGCTGTAGCTATTATCAAGAATTTTGGGGGGCGGGTTTAAGGAACATGGTCTCCTTGGACTTTAACAATGCGGTAATCACGGCATTGACCGGAGTGTCCACCTGGAATTGACGGCCTAATTCTACGACAGCCCCGTTCAGGGCATCTATTTCTGTGCGCCGCCCCCGCTGGATATCCTGCAGCATAGATGCATGGTGTTCGGCGGTAGTGGGAATCATCTGGCTGTAAAAGGCCGCCTTATATTCGGCGGCGTCTTTCCATAATACTTCCTGACCCATGGCGGAAAGCAGGGCAAAGATCTCTTCAATGATTGAATCCATCAGGTGCCGGGTATGTTCCATTTCGGCCAGACGGCCATAGGCCACTTCCAGTATGGCTCCCAGCGGATTCAAAGCCGAATTGTAGATGATCTTGCCCCATACGAACTGCATTATCCTGTCACTGGCGCGGGTGGGGATGCCAGCAGCTGAGAACAGGGCGGACAACTCCTCCAACCAGGAGTAGTCGATCAGTCCGTCCGGGGAACCCAGGATCACATCATCAGCGATTACGGTGACTTTGGCAACTCCCGGGGCCTTGGTCTCGGAACCGAAAATCAACCGGCCTACGATGAGTTGTTGGGCAGGGATAGAGTCCAATGCGGCTTGATAGTTGCCGTAGCCGTTCTGGGCCAGCATAACCCGGGTATGCGGGCTGATGATCGGGCTGATTTTGCCGGCGGCCAGAGCAGTATCGAAGGCCTTGACGGTCAGGATGATCAGATCGAAGCCGCCGGTGCCGAGTTCATTTATATCGCTGACCACTTCGTCCAGGCGGGCAGCATGATCTCCCCAGATACCGCTTACCTTTACCCCCTGCTCACGGATTGCTTTAACCGTTGGAGGCATATCCACACCATATACCTGGTGGCCTTCTTTTTTCAGTAAACATGAATATACCGTGCCCAGTGCACCCAAACCAAAAACCAATACCTTCATAATTGTTAACCTTCCCCCATCGAAGCCATAATCGCTTGAAAATGTCGTTAACGGTATTATATAATACTTGACGGTAGCTTTGCCAAGATAAATAGACTTGTGACTGAACCAGAGCCATGATTGGAGGCGGGAGCTATGGCGAAAAGGGGTAAAAGACCAGTGCCGGTCAATGTGCCGGAGTCAGAGAAAACAATAATCATTAATCCCAACCGGATCAAGGTCCGTGATATGCGGGGCATCCTCCTGAGCGGTTGCGGCCCCCATGGGGATAAGAAGAAAAAACAGAACAAATATCAATGCAGAACTAAAAGCCGGAACGATGATTCCGGCCTTTATTATTTAATGACTCAACTTTCGCAGTTGACCGGTTATGCGTAACATTGAAACCAGGACTTGGGAGGTAAAGGGAACGGAATGGACGCAGATTAACGCAGATTTTTATGATTAACGCTGATTTTGTTTATTAAGGTATTATGAAGGGTTCTTCCTTTGATATAGGCTATAGTTATAACTCAACTTTTGCCGTTGATTGTGTCATTGCGAGCGGAGCGCGGCAATCTTGGTCTTATAATCTATTTGCAGTTATGACAAACAACTTGGATGACTTTTATAAAGAGTGAGAGGATTTATATCCCATGTTATTATAGATTGCTTCGATGTGCTCGCAATTATTACGGGTATTTAACCCGCCACGATAAACGAAAAGCGTTAGATGACCGGGGAAGATTGCCGCGTTGCTGCGCTCCTCGCAATGACAAATACGTGAGTTTTCATAGCAATGACAGGGTGGGGTGTCGGGGCGGCAATCCTTTATTGTGTCATTGCGAGCGCAGCGCGGCAATCTTGGTCTTATAATACATTTGCAGTTATGACAAACAACTTTTACGGCTTTTATAAAGAGTGAGAAGATTAATATCCCATGTTATTATAGATTGCTTGGCTGTGCTCGCAATTATCACGGGTATTTAACCCGCCACGATAAACGAAAAGCGTTAGATGACCGGGGAAGATTGCCGCGTTGCTGCGCTCCTCGCAATGACAAGTACACGAGTTTTCGTAGTAATGGCAGGGTAGGGTGTCGGGGCGGCAATCCTTTATTATGTCATTGCGAGCGCGGGGCGGCAATCCTTTATTGTGTCATTGCGAGCGCAGCGCGGCAATCATCCCTCGTTTTCATAGCAATGACAGAATTGCAAACAATCGTTTCTTTGCCTCACCAACCGGTCAATTGAGTTAGTAATGATTGAATGAGTCGGGACATGATAATGCCAGTCAGCAGTACCAGCCACCAATCCGGACCAGCCAGCAGGGCAGAGATCATTAATACCGCAATTCCCATAATGTTGGCTCGATCAGAAAACAGGTCCTGATCAGGCGGGGTTATGCTGCTATTCCGGCTGGCGGTAAAGGATTTCAAACGGTAATATACCAGCATCAGAGTCCAGCCGGCTGCAAATATAACTATAAACCAGAAGTCACCTATGGTCGCCAGAGCCCCCAGCGCGGTGGCCAAAGCCTTCCCGCCCCGGAACCTGAGCCAGACCGGGTAACAATGACCTGCTGCGGCGGCACTGGCCAGCAGCAGGGGAGCAGCTCCGCACCACGGGCTCAGGCTGACAGCCAGGATACCTTTCAGGAAGTCAACTACAAATACCGCTGTCGCCCAACGCCAACCCAAAACCTCCCGGGTATTCATAGTGCCCATATTGCCGCTGCCGTGCCGGCGGATATCAATGCCTTGAACATAGCGGCCGGCCAAGTAAGCGCTGGGGAAACTCCCCATCAGATAGGCCAGGATTACACCACTGGCAGAAAGCATAGATATAATCTCCTTTTTCGGATGGCAGGGTACTAGTTGATCTGGCAGCCTGTTAATTTGACATCATAATCGATCACAGTTCCATTATGATGATAGGTGGCCCGGGTGATTCCCAAACCGGGAACAAAGTCATAGGTCATTACATCAGCAATACAGGCATAGCAGACCTGGTACAGGGGGAGAGGCTGATCCGGCTTAATACCGGATCCCGGATAGGAACCATTACGTTTTACGGCATACATATACAAAGTATCCTGCCGTTCCGGACCTTCGCTGCCATAGGTCTGACCGTCGTGCAGGGGGAATTCAAAGAGTATCCTGCCATAATTGGTAACCGAATCAGGCTTGAAGGTCTTCTTTTTTACATCGGTCAGCAACCGCTTTAGCAGAAGGTTGTCCAGATAGTATATTTTTTGGGACTCGATGCTCACCGCCAGGCCAAAGTAGCCCTGCGGGTTAAAATATATGGGATCGCCAGACATCGCCACCAGTTCATAGTCTCCGGCTTTCGTACTGCTCAGCACTTCCATCCGGATGATTTGATCCTTGCTGACTATGTCGTTGCTGCCCACCGCCTCGCGGCTGTGATAGGCATACTCCCAGTAGTTGCCCGGATGAAGCGGGAAATAATTCGGGTCAGGGTTTTTTATCTCCGTACCGGCGGTCGGCGTGATTTCCCTTTGGCTTAGGTGAACAGCCAGAGTAGTTATGGCGCATATAAGTAACAGCAATAGCGTAATGCCCATCATCAGACTGGGTTTTCTCATGTTGGTTTCTTCCTCCCCGCTTACGGAAACAATTTCCTGACCTATTTATTATACAAAAATGGCGCCATAACCTTTCTTAAAACTTAATAAATATCCTCGATACCGGCCTTGAATTATAATGGTTTATAGCAATCTGATTATGGAGGCATAGCCTGTGTTCAATATCTTTGATTTGCCCCGGGGGATCGACCGGGAGGAGGCTTTCGAAACCCTTTTGATAAACCAGAGGTTGAGGATCGAGCGCATCGTATCGGCGGGGCAGGTTTCCGCGGAGGGCTTCTGGTATGATCAAAACCAGCACGAATGGGTCATGCTGGTGCAGGGAGAGGCCAGACTGGGATGGGAGGATGGGCGGCGGCAGGACCTGAAAGCCGGAGATTGTCTGCTGATCAGGGCCCATGAAAAACACCGGGTCGAATATACCTCGCAGGAACCTCCCTGCATATGGCTGGCTGTGCACTATGAATAAGGACTTGCCACACGGTTGGGTCAGTGAGTCATAGAACGGAACTGTGACTCACTGACACCGGTGTCCTGGATCTATTGCATTGGGACCTGAAAATTCTGGGCCTGCTGCTGCTGGATGGCCTGGACGCCCTTCTGGATGTATTCCTGTTCGGCCGGACTCAGCATATAAAGCAATTGCTGGAGTTCTCCAACATGCCGCCTCTCCTCGTTAGCGATGTGGGTCAGCACCTTTTTTACCTTCTCATCACTAGTGGCCATGACATGGGCCTCATAACCGATGATAGCCTCCAGCTCGCCAGCAATATCCACCCGGATGGCCTGGGCCAATTCCTCATTGGACATGGGGCGGGGCAGGTTGGCAATAAAGGGATCACCAAGCAGTGCCATAACGATCCATCCTTTCCATACCATTATTAATGGGTATTATGGCTGGTATCGCAGCCGGGTATACATAATCTGAAGCGGTGCAGTATCATTGGGGTTTGCATTATTTGAATTCTATGGCAACCGCCACAATTTCCGGGCGGTTGCCGATGCGGATCGGGGGACCCCAGGTGCCATAGCCACACGAAACGATGAGATGGAAGTTATCCCGCCGCAGATAGCCCCAGTCCTGGTCGTACATGGCATTAGTGATGAAATTATTGGGGAAGAACTGACCCAGATGGGTGTGGCCGGAGAATTGCAGATCAACCCCAGCCCGGGCCGGCTGCGCCAGATCGTAGGGTTGATGGTCCATCAGCAATATCGGTAGTTCTTCGCTATCAATGCCCTGCATAAGCTCAAGGAGACCTTTGCGTTCTACGCTGGTGAAACGCCCCCGGGTCAGATCATCCCGGCCCACCAGGTATAGGCTGTCATCCAATCTGATCCAGCGGTCGCGCAGCACGGTAACTCCAGCTTCATCCAGGTACTGTCCCACCCGATACACCTGGCGGCTGATATATTCATGATTTCCGGGCACCGCGAAGGTACCATAGCGGGAATTGAGGCGGCGAAAGGCCCGGGGTATACCGGCTTCGGCTGCCAGATCAACACCCTCGTCGATAACATCCCCGGTAAGCAACACGATATCAGGATTCAAGGCATTAATATCATCGACCAGTTGGTTGAGACGGTCCAGACCAACTATCCACCCCAGATGGATGTCGGAGACCATCACGACATTCAATCCCTCCAGCTTGCTGGATTTCCGGTCCAGGGTGAGCTGGTAGCGCATAACTACTGGATTTCTTGCATTCCAGGTCCCATATATCTGCAGAGCGATGATAAAACAGAAAATAGCCAGGGCTATGGAGGGGTGGGGAGTTTTATAAGCCCGAGGCAGCAGATTGAAGTAGCGGTCGCACAGACGGAGCAGGTCGGCCGCCAGGACTATTAGGAACAGGTAGAAGATGATGCCCAGCCAGTAATTCGCTGTCAGCATCAGCAGACGGTTGACCGCATGGGATAGGGATTTAGCCAGATAACGGCTGAGAGGAAGGAGGACGGTCCCGAAAAATACGATTGCTACCCAGGCCCGGGCAGCCCCGGGATAACTGGTGTGCAAGGCCTGATACCCCCGCAAAGCGGGATAGTAGTTGATCAAGGCATATAATACCAGAAAAATCAGATAGAACGAGAGATACTTCAAGCGCAGGCTCAATCTGAATTCGCCATCCAATCCTAAAGTTTGGTTGGTTTATTATACTACAACTACCGGCGGTTCTCTATATTGATATCGCTGAGATCGATAAATATGGTCGGCGGTTGGAATCAGCGGCCGTTTCGTCTCTTGCATTACCCAACCCCCGGCTTTCTTTTTCCAGCAAAAATAGTATTGATACCATTCATAACAATACATTATTATATATATAACATATTATTGGGGAGCTATGCGGGAGGCAGAGAAGGAGAGGAGAACTACATCATGACTGTTGAATTGCTGGAAGACTTCGCCCGGATGCGGGAAGTCAGTATTATGAAGATAAAAGACGCCAAGGAAACCGGTCAAAAGGTAGTTGGAGTATATTGTGCGTTTTGCCCGCAGGAACTGGTGCTGGCCGCTGGTGCCATTCCGGTTAGCCTGTGCGGTACCAGTGAAAAACCGATACCGGCAGCAGAGGAGGTACTGCCGCGCAACCTGTGCCCACTGATTAAATCATCTTATGGTTTTGCTGCCACGGACACCTGCCCCTTCTTCCATTTCTCCGATCTGGTGGTGGGGGAGACTACCTGTGACGGCAAAAAGAAGATGTTCGAACTGCTGCAGAATATCAAACCGGTGCATGTCATGCAGCTGCCGCATTTGAGTGAGGTGGCGGCATCAACTGAATTATGGATAAAAGAGCTGCGCCGTTTAAGATCCTACCTGGAAGAGCAATTGAACACCGAGATCAGTGATAATGCCATCTGGGCGGCTATCGAGCAGATCAACCGCGAGACCCTGGCGACCAAGGCCATCTGTGATCTTAACCAGATGGATCCTCCGCTGTTAAGCGGGCTGGAATTATTGACCGTCACCTTTTCACGACACTTCAGCAATGACCGGGCCGATATGCTGGGTAAACTCGAGGACCTGGAGGGACAGGCCCGGGGCAGCGAAATCGTTGCTTCCGCGGGCAGGCCCCGGGTACTGCTTACCGGTTGTCCGGTGGGCATCGGCAGCGAGAAGGTGATCCGGCTGGTCGAGGAGGCCGGCGGAGCGGTGGTAGCCATGGAAAATTGTTCTGGCTACAAGACGCTGGAACTGCTTTGTGAAACCGGGGGTGATGACCCGATTGTAGCCCTGGCCCACAAATATATGCGCATTCCTTGCTCATGTATGAGCCCAAATCGCTATCGTTTTGATCTTATCGAGAAGATGATTACTGATTTTACGATTGACGCCGTGATTGACCTCACCTGGCAGGCCTGTCACACTTACAACATTGAAGCATATAGTACGGGGAAACTGGCGCGGGAGAAGGAGATACCCTTCCTGCACCTGGAAAGTGACTACTCGGCTTCTGATGTGGAGAATATCAAGATCCGGATTGAGGCTCTGTTGGAGATGGTGGGATAATGGCGGTAGTCGGGTTGGATATAGGTTCAGTGGCGGCCAAAGGGGTCATGCTGGATGAGGGACGCAGCCATCTGGTTCTGGTGCCGACCGGCTGGAGTCCGCGGGACGCCGGCAAGCTCCTGATCGATTCCCTGCTTAGCCGCGGCGGTTGCGATTCAGATGAAGTTGAAAACATCGTAACCACCGGTTATGGAAAAGCAGCTTTGAGTTATGGCCGGGCTGCCAGCGAGATCAAATGCCATGCCCGGGGAATAGCCGCCCTGTGTCCGGGAGTGGGGACTATTATCGACATCGGCGGTCAGGACAGTAAGGTGATCATAATCGATGAAAGAGGCCGGGTACTCGATTTTGCCATGAATGACAAATGTGCGGCCGGCACCGGACGTTTTCTGCAGATAAGTGCCACGGCTCTGGGCCTGGACGTTAGTGAATTGGGGGCGGCCGAGCAGGTTGACCAAAACATCACCATCAACAGCATGTGCACGGTTTTTGCCGAGTCGGAAATCATCGGTCTGCTGGCCCAGGGAACTGATAAGGGCGGGATTGTGGCCGGGATCCATGGATCGGTAGGCAAGAGAGTGGCGGCCATGGCCCGCCGCCTGGGCATCAAAGGGCAGGTAGCCTTTACCGGCGGGGTGGCCATGAATACCGGGGTCAGCCGGGCCCTGGCCGAGGAATTGGGCTGCCCGGTGATGGTTCCGCCAGATTGCCAGTTTACCGGAGCGTTAGGGGCGGCTTTGCTGGCGCAGGAAGGCTGAAAATAAATAGCATGTAAGGCTGGAAAAGATATATATAATAGAAAGGATGACTGTAATGAGCAAGGTAATTGATGCCAGGGGGTTGAATTGCCCGGAACCGGTGATATTGACCAAACGGGCCATTGAAGCCGATAGTCAGGCACAGATCACTACTATTGTCGATAATGATGCGGCTATGGAGAATGTCAGCAAACTGGCACGCAGCCAGGGATATGAACTGACCGTTGAAAAGCTGGAGGAGTGTTATCAACTGCATATGACTCCGGGGCAGGTCCGGACGGATTCATCTGCGCCTGGGGATGCGGTGACAGCCATATTAATTAAGAGCAGCCTATTCGGGGAGGGAGATCCTGAGTTGGGCGGGATTCTAATGAAGAGCTTCCTTTTCAGCTTGAACGAGCTGGAGGGCAAGGTGGCCCATATGATCTTTATGAACAGCGGAGTGAGATTGACTACCGGAGAGTCTCCGGTACTGGAGCACCTGCAGGCCTTGGAGCAGAAGGGGGTAGAGGTTCTCTCCTGCGGTACCTGTCTGGACTTCTACAATGTAAAAGATAAACTGATGGTGGGCAAGGTCACCAATATGTATACAGCAGTTGAGATTTTGACTGGAGCAGACCGGGTGCTGACCATATAGCGGGCAGGGTTTGCAGGTTATCCGGTGAAAGGGGGATCAGGCCATGAAAACTGTATATCTGGACAATGCGGCTACATCTTTCCCTAAACCGGAAAGTGTATACGCGGCGATGGACCATTTCAACCGCCACCTGGGAGGCAATCCCGGACGGGGCAGTCACCAGGCCACTCGCAGCGCGGGGTCTCTGGTTATGGAAGCGCGGGAGGCTCTGGCCGGACTCTTTAATGTCGCGGACAGCTCCAGGATAGCCTTTGCCATGAATATCACCGAGGCTATCAATATGGCTTTGAAAGGAATATTGCTGCCGGGGGATCATGTTATCACCAGCAGTATGGAACATAACGCCGTCGCCCGGCCCCTCCATGTTTTATCCGCTTTGGGTGTAGAATGGACCCGGGTTAATTGCTTCAGCGATGGCAGCCTGGACCCTGAAGAAGTCAGTCGTGCCATCAAGCCCAATACCCGCTTGATATGTCTTTTGCACGCCTCCAATGTGACCGGCACTATTATGCCAATAAAGGAGGTTGGCAAGATTGCCCGAGAGAATGGGATCATTTTCATGGTGGACAGCGCCCAGACCGCAGGGGTATTGCCGCTCAACGTGGAAGAACAGAATATCGATATACTAACTTTTACCGGGCATAAAGCCCTGCTCGGATCACAAGGCACCGGCGGACTCTACCTGCGTCCCGGCATAATAATGAAACCCTTGAAGGAAGGCGGTACCGGGTCCTTGTCGGAGAGCCTGATTCATCCGGAGCATATGCCGGACCGTCTGGAAAGCGGGACCTTGAATACACCTGGAATTGCCGGGTTGGCTGCGGGCGTTGGGTTCATCCGGGAGACGGGACTGGAACACATCCGCCAGCATGAATTAAAACTGTCCCGGGCGCTCCTGGCCGGACTCAAGGAAATCGACGAGGTAAAGGTTTACGGACCCGAAGACCCCGCCGCCAGAGTGGCAGTGGTGGCCTTTAACATCCGTGACCGGGATTGCGGTGATATCAGCATGAACCTGGACCTGCGCTTCGGTATCATAGCCCGCTCCGGACTGCACTGTGCCCCGCTGGCGCACCAAACCATCGGCAGTTTTACTCTGGGCGCCTGTCGCCTGAGTCCAGGATTTTTCAACACCATGGAGGATATCGAATTAGTGCTTAAGGCAGTCCACCAGTTGAGCCGGGAATAATAGAAAATAAAAGTGAGGAGCGGGGAAACCCGCTCCTCAGGGTGTCGTTAAAGTATTAAAAAGCAAGGATATAATGAATGTTTAAGATTGCCACGCCTTCGGCTCGCAATGACAACTAAGCATATATTGCGTCATTGCGAGGAGGGGAGCGATGCGGCAATCCAAAGCTTGAATCACGAGTAAACATTTTTGACAGTCTGGAGGAGCGGGGAAACCCGCTCCTTTGTGTTCCTGATGCATAATAGATCTTATGGGATATAGTTCATATTGCGGGCTTCCCATTCCAGCCGGGGCCGGAAATCCGGGTGGGCGATCGCTACCAGTTCTTTTACCCGGGTACGCAGGTTCTGACCTTTCAGGTTGGCCACCCCGTATTCGGTTACCACATACTGGATGTCGGTGCGGGAAACCGTAGTGAATATTCCAGAGGATAGAGTAGGTACAATCTTGGATTTGAGTTCGCCGTTTTTATCTGTATAGGTAGAATAGAGGGTGAGGAAAGATTTACCGCCTTTCGAACGCCAGGCCCCCTGGACGAAATCCAATTGGCCTCCGGTTCCCGAGTACTGAATGGAACCTATGGATTCGGAAGCCGCCTGACCGGAGAGGTCAACCTCCACTGTAGCGTTCACCGATATCATCTTTTCATTCTTGCCAATAATGAAGGGATCATTTACAAAACGGGTAGAATGCATTTCCACCAGCGGATTTTCATCGATAAAGTCGTAAAGTTTGCGGCTGCCCAAAGCAAAGGAGCCTATCCATTTGAAGGGCATGAAATTCTTTTTCTTGCTGCTGATCACTCCGGCTTCATAGAGTTCAACCATACTGTCGGTCAGCATCTCAGAATGGATCCCCAGATCCTTGCGATCCAGCAGGAAATTGGCGATAGCGTTGGGCATGCCGCCGATTCCGATCTGGATGCAGGAGCCGTCCTCGATCATATCGGCGATGAAGCGGCCGATCTTCTCATCCTTGTCGGTGATTGGGATGGGCGGCAGCTCGAAGAGGGGTATGTGATTTTCAATAACTGCCGAGACCTCGCTGATGTGCAGCTGGTTGGTGCCGTAGGTTCGGGGCATGTTTTCGTTTACTTCCAGGATTATCTCGCGGGGATTGGCCACCTTGGCAGCCTCCCAGCCCCAGTCCACATTGCAGCCGGTGCTGAAGAAGCCATGGCGATCCATCGGAGATACTACCATACATGCTATATCTACTGTACGGCATTTCTGGATCATATCGACCGTCTGGCCCAGGCGGCAGGGGGTATAGGTGAACAGACCCTCGCCTACGCCGTGCCGGGTGGCAATAGCCACAAAACCGGAATCGATCAATACCTTACCCATCAGATCGGGATGATACAGGTCGAACCAGCGGACATCGACCCCGGAAACATAGGTGATATCTCTTATTTCATCATTTCTGATGCGCTGGGCGGTTGCGTTTATTAATGATAATGGCTGTCCATTGGACAGCGGGGCTAGCAGGGTATCACCTTTTTGTACCAGCTTGGCGGCTTCCTCTGCGCTGGTCAGCTTCTCTTTGTACATTTCCTGCCATCTACTCATAGTTATTACCCCCTTATTTTTATCTTCCATTAAATGAAGCTTTTCTGCCTTCCAGGAAGGCGGTCATGCCTTCTTTTTGGTCATCGGTGGAGAACAGATAGGCAAATTTTTCTTTTTCCATCATGAGACCGGTGTAGATATCTACGTCGTAACTGAGGTGAATAAGTTCTTTGGCTGTGCGAACGGCTACTGGTGGTTTTTTACATAGTTTTTTGGCCAGTTTGGCGGTTTCATCATCCAGATCCGACAGCGGCACCAGAAAGTTGACCAGACCAAGTTCATAGGCAGTCTGGGCATCAAAAACCTCGCCCAGAAAGATCAGTTCCTTGGCCTTGCCTTCACCGATAAGACGAGTGAGTCGCTGAGTGCCCCCGCCGCCCGGTACGATACCCAGATTGATTTCCGGCAGTCCGAAATGAGCGGTATGGGCAGCGATACGCAGGTCACAGGCCAAGGCCATCTCACAGCCGCCGCCAAGTGCATATCCGGCTATCGAGGCTATGGTCGGCTTACCCAGTGCCAGCAGCTTGTTCATAGTAACCTGGACCCGGTATATATACTGGTGGGCATCACGCGGACTGTAGGTAACAAAGTTCTTGATGTCGGCACCGGCGGCAAAAGCGTTGTCATTGCCCTTGACCACCAGGACCTTGACGGTGTTGTCGGCAGCTACATCATCTAGGACTACTTCCAATTCCTGCAGGACTGCTTCATTGATGGCATTCAGCACTTCGGGTCGGTTGAGCTGTACAATTGCAGCTCCCGACTCCTTATGGTAGATAACGTTCTGGAAGTCCATCTCTCTTTCCCCCCCTAAAAAACTGCGTTCTTCCGCCGCATAGCGGCCCGACCTGATCTGCTCGCCTCCTTTGCAGGGAATATAAAATATATGAATAAAGATTGTCGGTAAATTTTAAAGAGTGCCAATATTCAGATAATAAAAACGATGGAAATATTGAGATCTGGTCCATTGGAAAGTTCAGTGACTAGAAATAATCAGGAATGGTTAATAATGTGGCTTATTGATAAATTATATGATGGAATTCCTAATACAGTCAATGAAAAAGGATGGCAATACCCACAGTTTTGCGGGGGCATCAGGAAAAGAGAGAAAACCACCACTGCCAGGGCGAGAATAGGGTATCATTCCATTGCTTCATGGCCTCTATCTGTTGCTGCATCATCATGACCAGGGCCTGCAGCTCGGACAGTTCTCGCTTGATCATCTCGATCTCGGTATCCCGCTGGCTCTTGACCAAATTCATTTCGGTGTCTGGTTTTTCGGTTTGGGCAGTTGTCGGGGCAGGAGCCGCGGCTTTAGATTCAACCGGTTTTTTTGCTGCAGTACGAGGCTTTCTAGCTGGGGTTGCCTTGGTCTCTGCCTCCAGGATGATAGGGGCGGCAGCCTCGGGTTCCGGAGTCGGGGCGGTACTGGCAAAAGGGTCCTTACCTAGACGTTTCTTTTGAGCCATAGGATTAGCTCCTTTCCATGATTTCATGGCACAACGCCATGTAGTCTCGGGCACCATTGCTGTCAGGTCGGTAGCTGAATATGTCCTGGCCAAAGCTGGGGGCTTCGGCCAATGCTATGTTCTCATGGATAAGGGTAGTAAACAGTTTGTCGCCGAAGTGTTCAGACAAACTGCCGATGACTTCCCGGTTGAGTAATCGGCGTTGGTCGTAACGGGTGGCAATTATTCCGCTGAATAAAAGTGACGGGTTATGGTCCCGTTGCACGGCCGCGACAGTTTCCAACAATTTGCTCATACCTTGGAGGGCAAGAAATTCTGCCTGTACCGGAACATAGAGCTCCTGAGCCGCCGTGAGAGCATTCAGGGTGATCAGCCCGTAACTGGGCGGGCAATCCAGCAGAATATAGTCCCAATCCAGCAGACCATCCAGTGCCTGACGCAGGAGAAGGGCGCTATTTCTGGCCGAGGCTGTATCCATCTCCAGGTTGACCAGATCGGGGCTGGACGGGACCAGTCCCATGCTGTTGACTTCGATTATAGCGCTGGCCAGGGTGATTCGGCCTTGGAGTACTTCATGTATATTGGGCATACTGGCGGGGTCATTCAGGCCCAGCGAGAAACTGAGATTGGCCTGGGGGTCCAGATCAATCAATAGAACTCGGTTGCCCAGGTGAGTCAAACCTGCTCCGATATTGATAGTGGAAGTGGTTTTGCCGGTTCCGCCCTTCTGGTTGGTAACTGCGATAATTTTCATTAAATCACCTGTCAATTATTTGTGGCGTGGAGGCTGAAACAATTATTCGGGCTCTTAAGGAGTGGCCCGGTAATGGCACGGTTTTCGCGGATATAATTTTTGTTTCGACATCTTGACAGATTATTCCTTCATTTATTTGATAGAAAATGAATTTTAGACTTGAAAATTATTTTGTATTTGGCGGTTGACAGCGAAGTGATTAAATGATAAAAAGATAAATAGGATAAAAAATATCCACAAATGAGGGGTAACATGCAGATAACCAGACAAAGCGAGTATGCCATACGCACCATGTTGGAACTGGCCCAGGCAGCACCGGGGGAGCTATTCTCGGCGAAATATATCTCTGAAAAACAGGACATTCCCGAGGATTTTCTTAAGAAAACGGTAAAATTGCTGGCTATGGCTGACCTGGTAATAACCCAGCGGGGTACCAACGGTGGCGTGAGATTGGCCAGGTCAGCCGGTCAGATTACCCTGGCCGATATCATAGCGGCGGTGGAAGGTCCCATCACTTTAAACCAGTGCCTGTCACCGGGTTATGATTGTCCCAATCAGCCGACCTGCCCAGTTTCCCGAAATCTAGCCCGAGCGCAGCAGGCTCTTTTGGACGAACTGCGCCGGGAGACCCTGGCCGATATGCTGAAAAAATAGATACAAGTCATCCAGTCTGGTTAAAGTGCTCCATAATAGTGGATAAAATTTATCAACATTATCCAAGAAGCTGTTGGATGAATCTTGAGGATTATTTTGGTTGTTATCTAAAGGAATAATAATAGTAGGGAGGATTTTAGCATGTTTTGTACTCAATGCGAACAGTCCAGCAAGGGCGGCTGTGTCAAAGTTGGAATCTGCGGCAAGGATGAGACGGTGGCCAGTCTGCAGGATCTCCTGTTATTCAGCTTGAAAGGACTGGCCCATTATGCAGCGGCAGCCAGGGAGACAGGGATCAGAGACGCGGCGATGGATCATTTTGTTATGGAGGCTATCTTTACTACCCTGACCAATGTCAATTTTGATCCGGAAAATCTGCGGTTCTATGTTCTGAAGACCATCGATCTGCGCGAGCAGATGCGCGTAAAACTGCGCCAGGCTGGACAGGAGGTAACCTTGAGCGACAGCTCGGCCAACTATCTCGCGGGCAGTCTGGATGAGATGATCAGAGATGGACAAAGGGTAGGTTTGCCGGTTGATGCCCAGGCTCCAGAGGACGTCAGGTCCCTGCAGCATATACTGCTCTATGGTCTGAAGGGTGTGGCAGCCTATGCCCATCATGCTATTATACTGGGACGGGAAGATGAGAAGATCTATGATTTCATCTATGATGTACTGGCGGCGATCGGAACTCGTCCGGATGATGTGGATTACTGGATCGGACAGGTGCTGAGCTGCGGTGAAATAAACCTGCGGGCCATGGAACTGCTGGATGAGGGCAATACTTCAGACTTTGGCCACCCGGTTCCCGGCAGTGTTCCACTGGGTCATAAAGCAGGCAAGTGCATACTGGTTTCCGGACATGATCTGAAAGATTTGCAGGAGCTGCTGGAGGCTACTGCAGGCCAGGATATCTCGGTCTATACTCACGGCGAGATGCTGCCGGCCCATGGATATCCGGAACTGAAAAGATACCATCACCTGGCAGGACATTACGGTACCGCCTGGCAGAACCAGCAGAAGGAATTCGCTGATTTTCCCGGCCCGGTGCTGATGACGACCAATTGCCTGATGCCGCCCAAAGAGGCCTATATGAAAAATGTATTTACAGCTGGCCCGGTCGCCTATCCCGGCTTGATTCACCTGGATAATAACGACTTTGGACCACTGATCCAGGCAGCCCGGGAGATGTCCGGTTTCTCTGAAGATTTCCAACAGGGCAGTGTAATGGTAGGGTTTGCCCGCAATAGTGTGCTGGGAGTAGCTGATAAGATCATTGCGGGAGTCAAGGCGGGTGCGATCAAGCACTTTTTCCTGGTCGGGGGCTGCGATGGTGCCAAATCAGGCCGGAACTACTTTACGGAATTGGTGGAGAAAACACCGGCTGATACAGTGGTCCTTACTCTGGGGTGCGGCAAGTACCGCTTCTTTGACCAGCAACTGGGTAGTATCGATGGCATTCCCCGCCTGCTGGATGTAGGGCAGTGCAATGATTCCTATTCGGCCATTCAGATTGCGGTGGCTCTGGCCAACGCCTTTGAATGCGGCGTGAATGAACTGCCATTATCCATGATCCTCTCCTGGTACGAACAAAAGGCGGTGGCTGTGCTTTTGACCCTGCTTTTCCTGGGTATCAAGAATATTCGCCTGGGTCCAACACTGCCGGCTTTTATTACTCCGGGTGTTTTGGATGTTCTGGTGCAGAACTTTGCCATTAAACCGATTACTACTGCGGATGAGGATTTACAGGCTATTCTGGGTTAGAATAATAACTGGTTGTTTGGTCATAGATGACTTCAGCCCGATCATCAGAATAAGGGGTGAACTTGCGTGAAATGGACCACAGAAGCGCAGAGGGAGTTGGAGAAGGTTCCGGCCTTCGTACGTGATATGGCCACCCGGGCAGTGGAAAATGAGGCCCGGGAACGGGGGAATGAAGAGATCACCGCCGATGATGTCCGCCGGAGCCGGGAAAAATTCATCTCCTTTGCCGAAGAGGATGATGCAAAAGAGAAGAAGCCAATCCGGATCGCCGTGGTACGCTGTGAGACGGTATCCGAGGTTTGCCCGGGGGTGGCCTGCTTCAAGGCTTTTAACGGGCGCAAGCAAAACTTCAAATCCTATGATCAGGATGCTGAGATTATTGGCTACTTTACCTGCGGTGGTTGTCCGGGGAGGCGGGTGTCGCGACTGGTGGATTCTCTGAAGAAACACGGTCTTGATGTCGTGCATCTGTCATCCTGTATGAAACTGACGGGCAACTATCCGCCCTGTCCCTATTATGACGAGATTCGTAAGAATATCGAGAGCAAGGGGATCAAGGTGGTGGACGGGACCCATCATTAGAATTCTACTGGAAGGAGTTGATAATATGTCGCTGCGGACCATTGTCAGGATAGATGAAGAATTGTGCAATGGCTGCGGAGCCTGCATAAGTCCTTGTGCCGAGGGGGCGCTGGTCTTGGAAAACGGCAAGGCCCGGGTGGCAAAGGAAGAGTTGTGTGACGGTGCCGGCTTCTGCCTGGGAGTCTGTCCAGTTGGAGCCCTCTCCCTGGAAACCCGGGAAGCAGAAGGCTTTTCCGAGGCAGCAGTAACCGCCCGGCAAGGACAGCGCATTCTTCCCTATATTCCTCAGCACTGCAGCTTCTGCCAGACCACTGAGGAGGAGGCTTACCTCTTGCCTCTGAAGCATAAAGGAAAGGCCTTATGGACCTGCACCCGCTGTCTGCCCCGACTAATTCACGGATAAGATAATCTAAGCGACCAGCGAACAATGACTAGAGCGGCTTTGCCACCGACGAATAATCAGTCCGGCAAATATCAGGATCAACAAGCCTCCGCAATATGTCGGGTGGTAGAGCAGGTATACCAATACAACCACCGGGGCCAGTAACGCACGAACAATGATTCTTAAAAGTTCACTTTCGGCAATAACGGCTGCAATGGGTGGGGAATAATGATAATAAAAGGAGACAAAAGCGCTACCCATGTTGTTGGACAAAAGATATTGATCGCGGAAATGACGTAGCAACGCTACCGGCCAGGAGAATTTGGAACCAAAGGCAGCCGTGGCTATGAAGCAATTATCCATTAGTTGCAGGTTGAGATTTATTGTTTTGCTTCCGGACTCAGATAACATTGCTATCTGTATACTCTTACCTGCAAGATGATTGAGCTTTAAGTTCTGATATGGGGTTCCTGATGGTTGCCCGCTAAGAGTGACCAGAGCTTGCTGAATACTATGGTAACTGGCGGTGAAGTTTTCGATTACCTCCTGCCGAGTAAAGCGGTTGGTCCCTATTGTTATAGTATCCAGGGTGCAGTTTTGATCTTTTTCTAATTGAGTTAACAGGAGTATCAATGGGGCTATGTCAAAGCTTTCCTCTAATTTAGCTTCTTCCTGACCGTTTTTGATACAAACTGTTATGGTATTCCCATCAATACGGGCCTCGAAATATGTTAAGTATTTTCCGGCAGGGTCGTTTATCTGGTCAGCCAAAGTAACTGCTATCGAATTGGAAACCATTTTTGCAGTGCTCAATACTGCAAGTCCGTTTATGACGCCTTCGGCAGCTACCGGAACAACCTCGAAGAAAATGTATTGGTCTTGATCCGCACGGGTAATGGTATAGTCTTTATTAGTCGCCCCCGTTATTGCGGTTTTGTCAGTACCATCACGGGTATTTCCCTTATACCACTTGTACAGAGATTCGCCCTCCGGGTCATTCTCGCCGTCATTATAAGCATAGCTGCCAATAAGAGTATCACCGATAGCTGTATTACCATGAATCCATACATTATTTGCCGCTGGAGCAACATTGGAAGTAGAAGCGCTCAGGGTAATTTCAGTTCCATTTGCAACGAAAACGCCGTTGCCATAACCTAAGCTCTCGAAGTAATTCGTTCCAGATCTTCTTAGAGTCCAACCCACACCATAGCTTGAGGTTAATATGGTTTCATCGGATCCGACTGCCACAAAGGTTTTATTGCCATAGCAAACAGCCTGAAGGCGGTTGGTTACTCCGGATATTCGAGTGATCCAATTGACTCCGTTGTTTGAAGAGAGAATGGTACCAGCATTTCCAACAGCAATGAAGCTTCCATTTCCATAACATATGTCGTATAAATAAATGTTCGAGCCAAGATAACGGCTCTCCCAGTTAATGCCGTTGCTTGAGATGAATATGGTACCATTTGAACCAAGCGCTAAAAAGCAACCATTGCCGTAGCAAACCTTTGAGAGTTGAATGTTGTTACTTAATTCAAACTTAGACCAGGTTATCCCGTCCTTCGAGGAAAGGATAATGCTGTCCCCAACCACGACAAAGCAGTTATTTCCATAGCAAATACCTCTATAATTATTGATGGTTCCTGAGTTTACATTAGACCAGGTTTCCCCATCACTAGAGCGGATAATGATTCCCTTATATCCTACTGCCACAAACACCTTATTGCCATAGCAAATATCATTGAGTGTGGTGGAAGTTCCCGTGTTTCGATAGATCCAAGAGGTGCCATCAAAGGAAGTGAATATATCTCCGCATTGCCCTGAAGCTACAAAGCAACCTTTACCATAGGCAATACCTCCAAAGCTTGTATGGATTGAATTATCAGTATTACTGTTGATCCAATTTAAAGCGCCGGAATTGTTTCCTGCGGCCGGTTCCCCTGTTACAGGTATTGAAGGACTTAAATATACCATCCCCTCTGTTTTTATTCCACTTTGTGCAACCGGCGCAATCGCGAGAAACAGATATTTCCCCAAATCTCTTGAGGTAACCATATAGCTTATACTGTTGGCACCGGGTATAGGTATTATATTACCGCCGTCATTCTTAGATCCGCTGTACCACTGGAATAAGGTGTTCCCCTCCGGATCCTTGTCAGCATCAATATAGGTATAACTGCCAGTTAGAACAGCATTAAATGTTGTTTCACCATTTATACTGATTCTATTAACTATCGGGGCGGCATTCACGTTTATTTTACCTTCGTCAGAAGCGCCTATGATGGTACCGCCATTTCCCACCGCCAATAATTCACCATTTACGTAACATACACCATTAAGTAAATTCGAGGTAATTGTATTGTGACAGATCCAATTCAGCCCATATCTGGAGGAAAGAATGGTTCCATTATCCCCGACTGTGACGAAGCAATCGTTGGAGAAGATTATGTCGCGAAGATCGCTGCTGGATCCTGATAGAACAAGTGCCCATTTTACTCCATCTTCGGACGTTATTATGATGCCGCTGCTGCCGACTGAAACAAAATTGCCATTGCCATAGCATATTTCGTTGAGACGATAATAACCTGAAGAACTGGGCCAGTTTATACCTTGGGTTCGAGTCCAACTGACCCCGTCACTTGAAGTAAGAATGGTTCCATAGTCGCCGACTGCGACAAATCTGCCATTGCCGTAACTTACTCCTAATAGGGATCCATTAATACCAGAGCTTTGTCTGGTCCAATTGATCCCGTCGCTGGAAGTAATGATGGTTCCCTCCTGACCGACGGCGATAAATATGCCATTGATAAATTGAACATCATTGAGCATGGTGTTGGCTGGTAAACTTCTTTCGGTCCAGATTATTCCGGATGGGGAGGTGAGTATATTTCCAGATCCTCCGACAACGACAAAGCATCCATTCCCATAAGTTACGCTTCTAAACGAATATAACCCGGTCATACATGAGGACCAGTTTATTCCATCTCTTGAATAGAGTACCCCATCAACACCAACTGCCACATAATAGCCGTAGTTACTCCCGTAGCATATATCATAAATAATATTTTCAAACCCCTTTACTTGATTGGTCCATATCCTTCCATCGGTGGATGTTTTCACTTGGCCGCCGTAGCCTACGGCAACGAAGTAGCCATTCCCGTATGTGATAGCATAGAGAGTAGTCATGTTCAAGTCATTGATTTGCGTACTAGACCAGTTAATCCCGTTATCGGATGTGATAATAGTTTTCCATTCACCTACTGCCACAAAACGTCCGCCGCCATAGGCGATATTATTTAACGCATTTACGACATAACTGCCTTTTGACCAATTAATTCCATCGGTTGATTGGAGGACAGTTCCACCGGTTCCGACTGCCAAAAAGGTACTATTCAAATAGTCAATTCCGTTCAACCATGGAATTATAGATGAGTAACGTGATGTCCAGGCAGTACCGTCGCTGGAGGTGAGAATGGTTCCGGAATTTCCTACAGCCACAAATAAACCTTTTCCAAAACTAATACCATTAAGTGATTGATCCGTTCCAGAGTATTGACATGACCAGTTAGCCATATCGCTGGAAGTGATGATAATACCTCCGTCTCCAACTGCGATGTAGCAATTATTGCCGTATGTAATGCTATACAAGGATGAGTTTGTTACGGAGCTTCGACTTAACCAATTTACTCCGTCATCAGAAGTGATTATGGTCCCGTTGTCGCCAACAGCAATAAAGTGACCGTTAAGATAGCTAATGCCGTGAAGGGTATTGCTGGTCCCTGAGTTTAAATTTGACCAGTTCGCCCCGTTAAGTGAGGTAATCATGCAGCCACAATCGCCAACGGCTATAAACCTGCCATTTCCGCAAGTAACAGCGTAGAGAGAACTTCCTTGGGGTTGTGGGTTACGCCAATCCCAATTCAGGTTTTGATTGTTAATCTGTTCCCCGAAGGCTGCTGGTGGGTTGAATTCAATAACAACTATTATCAACAAAAAAATTAACGTTTTTAGTAAAAACAATAAATTCTTTTTTAATGCACTTGATTCAACTTGATAATTCTTCACCCAAGTAATCATATGAAGCCTCTCTTGCTCTCAAAAACTTGAGTCATAATCGGAAAATAGTATTATGAAACATAAAATTATTATAGGTTTTAATATTGAGAGCGATGATAGAATTAAGTCGAATAATGGCCTTACACAAATAGGGAATAAAAGCGGATTGAAGTTTTATTCAAACCAGCCATTAATAAACTAAAAAAATGAGATTTAAGCCCCGGTAGCTGTTATGTGCTTCCCGGGGCTCTGTCCCTAGTCATCTTCATTTGTAGCCCGGTCTTTTTCGGGAGCCGTATTTTTCCCCAGTCTGCCCGCCCGCTTCAGTGATTCGCGTAACATGTATTCCAGCTGAGCGTTTACGCTGCGAAACTCATCGTCTGCCCATCTTTCAAGGGCAGCGTATATCTCAGGGTCTATGCGCAGCAAAAAGCTTTTCTTTTGGCCTGCCATATGATTACCACCTAGTAAATACTACTCGTATTAATGATGGGCTGGGCACCGCGTTCGGAAATAACGGCAACCAGCAGGTTGTTGATCATGGCCACCTTGCGTTCGCCATCCAATTCCAGGATGCCATCCCGCTCCATCTGCTTGATAGCCATCTGAGCCATGCCGACGGCACCTTCAACTATCTTCTGCCGGGCGGCTATGATGGCACTGGCCTGTTGCCGCTGGAGCATGGCGCTGGCGATCTCTGTCGCATATGCCAGATGGGTCAGGCGCGCCTCCATGACCTGTACCCCGGCCAACTTCAGGCGTTCCTGCAGTTCCCGGGCGAGTTCTGCCGCCACCTCTTCAGCATTGGCCCGCAGCGAGATCTGACCACTTTCGAAATCATCATAAGGATATTTAGTGGCTACATGACGCAGGGCGGTCTCACTTTGAATCTCGATGAATTGTTCATAATTGTCAACGTCAAATAGGGCACGGGCGGTGTCGATGACTTTGAATACGATCACCGCAGCGATCTCCACCGGGTTACCTTCGACGTCATTGACTTTTAGGGTCTTGCTGTTGAAGTTACTCACCCGCAGGGAGATCTTGCTGCGACCGGATAAGGGAACCGTCATCCAGATGCCGCTGTCCCGTATAGTTCCCAGGTACTTGCCGAAGAAGACCACCACCTTGGCCTGATTGGGTCCGACGATGGTTAAACCGGTAAAGGCAAGGAACGGTATTAACATTAGGAGGGTAGCCAGACCAAAAGACTTTGTAACATAGAACCAACATGAAGCCACCAGTAGAGCGAGAGTCAGTATTAACCCCAAAAACCCGTTGATCTTCCACGCCAGTTTCTCCTGCATTAGAAATCACTCCTTATGTTTGATATAAAAATGATATCATAATAATATTAAAAATCAAGGCTTTTTGAGCTCCCGAGGTATTGTGCACCAATAGAGAAAATGGAAATGTTTACATCGGAAAGCCTGCTTGATTTTTCGGTCAATGGGGCTTATAATAACGTTAAGGTGGCGGAGAAAACAGGAGATCAGGATGTCAGTCCCAGAAACCGAGTTAATCGCTCCTTTCAAGTAAAGTAAGACCCAGGTTAGACCCTAAGAGACCCAAGTTCCCTTCACTTTTTGAATAATATAAATCGTTTAGGTGGTCCATTGCGAGTTAAAGAAACTAAGGTAAACCCAAGAGTCCGTTCTTTCTCCGCCACCGTAAATGAAATGTTGAGAGACCAGGAAATGTCCTTATAATAAGATAAGGACATTTTTTTATGGTGAGATCGGGGGAATAATATGAAAAAAGAAGAGCGTCCGACAGTTTGTCTGGTCACTGGAGGCAGCCGCGGAATTGGCGCAGCCATTGTTAAGGCTCTGACAGCGGAAGGAGTTACGGTAGCCTTGAATTACCACCGATCAGCATCAGCCGCCCAACTGCTGGCTAATGAACTCCTGGAGCAGGGCGGTAGGATACTGCCGATTCAGGCTGATATCAGCGTCGCTGCTGAGGTGGAATCCATGTTTCAGCAAGTCGAAGAACAACTTGGTCCGATCGATTGGCTGGTGAATAATGCCGGTATCTCTCTGCGGAGTCTGCTGCAGGATACCACCGAAGATCAATGGGATGAATTGATGGGAGTAAACTTGAAGGGTGCTTTTCTGTGCATGCGTCGGGCCCTGCCCGGGATGATCGGGCGCCGCAATGGTTCCATCGTAAATATCGCTTCCATATGGGGACAGCAGGGGGCTGCCTTCGAATCAGTCTATTCTGCTTCCAAAGGCGGCTTGATAGCACTTACCCGCTCTTCGGCTGCCGAAGCAGGACCTTCGGGGATCAGGGTCAATGCGTTGGCCCCTGGTCCGATCGCTACTGATATGCTGAAAGAAGAAATGACACCGGAGGAAGTAACAGGCCTGGTCGGCGAGATACCGCTGGGGCGATTGGGGCAGCCGGAGGATGTAGCAGCGGCCTGCCTATTTTTGTTGTCAACGAAGGCCGCATATATTAATGGACAGGTTTTAACCATCGACGGCGGCTGGAAGATTTAAATCGGGCCTATGCGCAAAAGTGAATATCTTCGTTACTCAAAACTCAAAAAACCGCTCGTCAACGTACCAACCAGTACGCCGCGCCGCGGTTTTTAGGCGAAGGAGCTTCTTATGCTTCTGCCCCAATATGTTGAAGAATATAGTTCGACACTTCATCAGGCGTAAGGTTCAAAGCAACAGCAAATTCTTCATTGAGGTATTTTTCAGCGGTATTCAGTATATCCTCGTCTGTCTTTCTCAGTTTTCTGCCGCTAGTGGCCCTGGCATCCCTCTCCATATACAGGGTTTTGATGATTTTGACCCATTCTTCGGTTTTGCCGGTCTTAATAGCTGCTTTATAGTCATTGACCCTCTGCTTGTCATTATCTATCCAAACCGTTTCAATTTCCGACATACTCTCAATCAGTGACATAGCATCATCTTTGCTGCTGATGGCCCTGATCAGGATACTGGTGTTGTTTACGGGGACTCTAATGGTTATGTTATCGCTGTAAACCGGACGAAGGACATAGTATTCAGTCTCTGGATTATCTTCATTCAGGCCCTTTTTGATATCCTCGACCTGGCATACTCCCGTTAATCCATACACTACATAATCATTGATCTTAAACATAGATATTTCTCCTATCCTTTTCACTTTCTTATTCCTGGTAGACTGTTTTCATCGCCTGAGAGACTTTATAGATAGTTTCGATCATTATTATGCAGTCCACTTGGTTTATCTTGGAGAATTCCTTATCCAAACCCTCGATGAAGCGGATGACATAGTCACGGATATACTCCTGGCCCAACTCGGTCGCTTGCACTAATACAACACGTTTGTCAGAGGCTGAGGTGAATTTTTTTACAATGCTCAGTTCGACCAACTCATTGGTGAACTTGGTAGTATTAGGAAGCAAAAGCCCCGATACTTTGCTGATATCAGAAACGCGAGCACTGCCCGAAGCATCACCGATCATGTAAATTGCATTGAGGATACGAAAATGAACTGGCTTTATGTTAGGCGGCATTTGGGGCAACAGGGTAAGCGCTTCCCTGGCACATTCAAATGCATCCATGATATTATTCACTAAACTGGTATCAATCTTCTCCACGGCAACACCCCGAATATTTATGAAATATAATTATATTATATAAGTAAAATCAACAAAAGTCAAGTGCAGGTCATCACTGCGTTGGTGTTGGGCGAGGTGAACATGGCAAAGCCCGAGCCGAGGAGGACCAGGCAGGCTATAATGTGGCTTCCAGGCTTCTTTTATTATTCTACCATTTATACAGCTGAGTAGCGAGAAAGAAAGGGTGGACTCCCGCGAGAGTCCACCTCAGACCGATGATAAAAGTGAATATACTTCTCCATTGTCCCGGCAGTTCAACTTAACATAAATAAAAGCGTTCTAACTACAGGATCACTCCCAGGGCGCGTTCATCCATAGTTATAGCGCTATCGTCGGCTTCCCTGATTATCTCCAGGGTGGCTGCAAGGTCCGGCAGAATGTTGCGCAGATAGAACCGGGCTGAGGCGACCTTGCCGGAATAGAAGGAATAGTCAAAATGATCCGGGCCCAGCTCATCACATTTTGCCTGGGCAATCAGGGCCATCTCCAGGAGAAGTTTGGCTCCTAATAGCTTGCCGGTGGCATGCAGGATGCGGGTGGCGAAGATCTTCACCAGATCCTCCCGGCCATCAGCACGCCAGACATTTACGGCAGACTGAATCTCATCATATACCTTGATGTATTTACCCAGCAGGGAAAATTCAGCTGTGAAGGCAGCATGGCTGTTATCGGCGAATACCTTGATGTCGCCCAGCCAGTCTCCGAATACCTGGCCCTTCTTCATGCTCATCTTTCTGCCCACCAGGTCCATGGACTGGATATAGTTGGTGCCTTCCCAGATGGGATAAATTCGAGAATCCCGGTAGAGCTCCGCGCAGGGATATTCCTCAGAAAAACCATAACCGCCATAGACCTGAAGAGCCGCAGTGATGCACTCCAGGGCGTAGTCGGAACAGAAGGCTTTGACCAGCGGGGTGTTGATCTCGATCCGGTCTTTGGCCCGTTTAACTATTTCTTTGTCAGTATGGTGGTTCTTAATGTCCACCAGGTAGAAGGTGCTGATGACCATCGCCCGGAAGGCTTCGATGTAAGCCTTCTGCATCAACAGACTGCGCCGGATATCCTCATGGTTGATGATGGCTACCTGACCCCCCTTGGGTTTAGTGGTAGCCTTGCCCTGTATCCGCTGCCGGGCATAGTCAGCTGCATTATTATAGGCTACCGCTGCTAGTGCGGTGGCGGAAAGCCCGGTCATCAGCCGTTCTTCATTCATCATATTGAACATTTGCATCAAGCCCTGGCCCATACCATCCTCGCCGGGCACCTCACCCAGCAGGTAGCCGATGCAGTTATTTTCCTCACCAAAGTTCACGATGCAGGTGGGGTTACCCTTGAGGCCCAGTTTGTGTTCGATACCGCCGCAGTTAACGTCATTGAACTGTCCCAGTTTGCCGTTCTCGCCGGCCAGGAACTTGGGCACCACGAAGAGCGAGATGCCGGCGGTGCCGGGAGCACCGCCTTCGATTCGGGCCAGGGTAAGATGGATGATATTCTCGGTCACATCCTGTTCACCACCGCTGATAAAGCACTTGGTTCCCTTGATTTTATATACCCCCGGTTGCTCTGTCGGCATGGCCCGAGTGGAAAGGTTAGCCAGTTCCGAACCGGCGCCCGGTTCGGTCAGATCCATGGTGCCCGCCCATTGCCCGCTGTACATGGCGGGCAGAAAGGTTGATTTAAGGTAGTCGTTGCCGAAGTCCTCAATCAGTCCCGCAGCTCCCCCGCAGGCCAGGTAGAGGGTGGACAGGGAAGGGTTGGCCCCGATGATATATTCCAGCCATGACCACAGGACACAGAGGGGGACGGCCGAACTGTCGTGCGGGTCATAGTTGCTGGTGCAGAGGCCATTGTTCTGTATAAAAAAATAGGCCTCACGGGTGGAGGGGGGAGTTATTACCTTATCGTTCTCATAACGGCAGCCGATCTTGTCAGAATCCTCGCAGGTGGGGGCGATTACTTCCCGGGCGCCTTTGAGTGCATTATCCAGGATGAAATCCATATCATCCACGGTGTAGCCACCGGCAAAGCGTTCCGTACTCAACACCTGTCCAAGGTCCAGCCATTCCTTCAGAATAAATTTGTGGTCTCTGGTGGAGTGCATAAAATTCGATGACAATTAAATACCCCCTAAATAAATTCTTCTAATATTATTACAATCAATGATACCACAGTTAAGTAAATTATTATATTGTGATATACGTAGTAAAAAAGATATTAGCAGTTTCCGTGATGTTTTGGAAATGGTCGGGGGGTTCTGCGAAACGGCATGTTAGGGCGAATTGTACTATGAGAAGTTTAGCGCTTGGGAAAGGGGGTCTTTGCCTCTTCCCATTGCAAAACATAGATATGGCGGGGCTGCCGGTTGGCTTTGGGCAGGATCACCCGGTTGGAAAAACAGACCTGCTGTTGAGGAGTTAGCTTGCCTGCCATCAGCCGGTAACTCTCATCACTGAGGATGGCAATCAAATGATAATTGGACAGAGATGGCCGTTTGTGAACGATAATCTGTCCGCTTTTGCTGATAGAAGCAGTTGAAGTGATGGGCAGTTCCCTATAGTTCTGAGCGCTGAGCGCTAATAAATATGGAAAGGGATGGTTCTCCACGGGCAGGTTTTTATCCAACAATACCAGGGTGTTCTGGCGAGAAGACATCTGCCGGGTTGCGGTCAGTACTTTCAGCGCCAATCGGTTGGAGGCATTGGTATCCAGGTTGCTCATGCAGTAGCGGGCATAGGGCAGGTATTGCAGGGTGAAAAGCACCAGACATGCGGCCAGGGCTGCCGGCATTACCTTGTGGGATTGCAGGTGCCGGAGCCGTGATCCCAATTGCAGCAGAGCCTGAGTCACTATCAGCAAGGCACAGATGACGACTGGCATGATGTAACGGGTGGCCAGATAAAACACATAGCGCTGATTGACCGCCGGCATGACCAGGCAAGCGAAAAGCAGCAACCATAACGGAAGGCTGCGCAGATCGTGGCAGCGATAGCTAAGGTATGCTCCATAGAACAGTAAACACAGGGCCAGAAGGAAGAACGGATGAGCGAGGTACTGCCACATATGGTTGTGCTGTCCGTAGCATGAACTGAGGGTCCGTACCAGTTCAGTAACCATCTGTTCAAGGTTGGCCAGGTAGTTTTGGATGCCCGGTTGCTGTTCCAGAGCATAGGTCTTGGTGCTCAGCCAGCGGATGCTGCCGCCCCGTGAAGTCAGGTTGTACCAGATCATGTTCAGGTAGCCCGCTAGAAAAACTATGCCGCTGCTAAAATACCAGCCCCGGGCAATGCCGCTGCGACGGCGAAACCCCGGGGTTAGCACAAATATAGCAATCACCGGGATATATATGATCACGGAGGCATGGGTCTGCAGTGTGGCCGCCCAGAGCAGTCCGGCCAGAACCAGGTATCTGCCGCTGCGCTTTTGCTCGGCCATGATGGTGGCAAGCAGAGCAGCCGCGAAAAAGGCTGGGGTGGTGCAGTTGGCCCAGGCCATATGACTGTTCAGGATATGCATTCCGTTGAACAACAGGAAAACTGCGGCCAGTACCCCGGCGTTTTTCCCGTAAAGCCTTTTGCCCAGATGATAGACCAGTACCACTCCGAAGGCGGATATGCAGGCTACATATAGGCGGGGCCAGTATATATCCGGCCCCAGCAAGTGGAATAGACCGGCCAGGATGTAATTATGCATGGCGCCGATGTCATGGGCGGCGTTGTGCAGGGGGCGGGCCTGTCCGAGGTATATCTGATAGGCGAGATTGACCTCCTTGAGTTCATCGATAAAGCGGGGAAATTCCCACAGCCAGGGAATGCGCAGGGCCAGGGCCGAGGCAAAGAGGGCGCTGCCCCAGGCCATCGGTGCCAGGGACGATCTTTCCCGATCAAGTCCGTAGTTGTTTGTTATAAGGGAGATTTTAACCCGGCCGATATCCAGCAACATCTTCAGGGGGTCCAGCCACTGGTTGACTTTGCTGCCTGAAGAGTCGGCGATGTGTACCGGCAGTTGGTGTATCTTATGATCCAGGGCCCGGGTCAGGGCCAGGATCTCTACGTCGAAGGCAAATCCTCTGATTCTTTGCAGGGAGAAGATTCGGCGTGCGATGCTGCTCTGAAAGCCCTTGAGTCCACATTGAGTATCTTTCATTCCGGGCAGTAAAAGGCCCTGCACCAGGCGGTTAAATACCTGCCCCATCACGCGTCGTCTACCCGATTCCCCTTGACTGCGTTTTCCCTCCCGCGTTTCGCGGCAGGCGATCACTACCGGTGCACCCTCCTGCAGTTTTTGGGCCATCATTTCTATATGTTCCGGGTTGAAACTATCGTCAGCATCAGCAAAAATGAGGAATTCTCCCCGGGCGCTAAGCATTCCCGTTTTTACTGCCTGGCCCTTGCCCTGATTGGGCTGGTAGGAATGACAATGAATATTGGGATGATGGGTGGCGAACGAGCGGGTCAGATCTGCTGTATTATCCGTGCTTCCATCATCGACTACCAGAATCTCCAGGGGAAATCGGTCGCAGAGCGCTTCGGCCAAAACTGCCAGACGTCGAGGTAGGCGCTGGCTTTCATTATAAGCTGGAATTATTATGCTGATCAGGCCCGGAAGAATCGAGGGGAACTCAGGCTCTGGAGCGCTGTTTCGTTTAAAAACCCAGTTCCGGTACAGTGCAAAATTCCAAGTCGTGGAAAGTATGGCTCCAACCAGCTTGCCCAGGTTCAGAGTGCCGGTGGTCGACCAGGGGATCAACCACACCAGGCGGGAGAACACCATGACCCCCAGGCTGTTTAATGCTATACCGCAGAGAGTAGCCACTATGAATCTTTGTACCTGGGTATTATGCGGGCGGGTTCGGAAGGTAAAGCGCTGGTTCATATAATAGCTGTTCACGGCAGCGATAATGACTGCCAGCAGATTGATGGCCAGTAATGCGGGACCATTTTTATAGTCGGTAATAAACAGCATAAGGTTGAATATGGAAAAATCAATTAACGTATTAATGATCCCGGTCAATCCAAATCTCATCAGTTGGGCCAGCATTTTGAAATATCTGCCTCCGCTCCTGTAATCATAATGGCATTATTCCCTGAGCCAGCCCATTTAATGTCATAGATTTCAAAAGATACAAGAAGGATAAATAGATCCTGATATCGAAAAGAATAAAAGGGTCAAAATAGAATATTAAGACAATTGGCTCGTATTTAATGTTTATATAGAAAATGTCGCAGCGAGATAACTGCGTAGCATTAAATATACTTTGGGGGGTATTTAGGAGTGTTGAGAGAAGAGTACAAAAGGAAGCTAGTTACTGCCGAGGAAGCAGTAAAGGTGGTCAAATCAGGGGACATCGTGGATTACGGATTTTTCTGCGGAAAGCCGGTAGTCTGCGATCAAGCGCTGGCCAAGCGTACTGATTTGAAAGACGTTCAGGTTTACTGTGCGGTCACCGTCCCGCCGGTGCCAGAGACCGCAAAGGTCAAAGGCAGCTTTATTTATAATGACTGGCAGTTCAGCAAGGTTTCACGGGTGCTGCAGTCATATGGGTTATGCAATTATGTGCCAATTCTATATCATGATGCCTGTAACCTGTATCGGGATAATATCGCTCCACATCGCAATGTTGCCATATCGCAGGTCTGCCCGATGGATAAATACGGGTATTTCAATCTGGGACCACAGAATTCGGAGACCCTGGCCAATATGGAAGTGGCTGATTACGTAATTGTTGAGGTGAACAAGAATCAGCCGGTTTGTCTGGGCGGTGCCGAAGAGTCCGTACACATCTCCATGATCGATGCCATTGTTGAGGCTCCCGATGACCAGTTGATGCCTGACCTGCCAGGTATAAAGCCCAATGAAGTGGATAAGGCCATTGCCGGGCATCTGATGGATTTCATCCATGACGGCTGCTGTATCCAGTTGGGTATCGGCGGTATGCCAGGAGCAGTAGGAACAGCCATTGCTGATTCCGACCTGAAAAATCTGGGCGGACACACCGAGATGTTTGTAGATGCCTATGTTGATATGTTTGAAGCCGGACGTATGAGCGGTATGGCCAAGAACATAGACCGCGGGCGGATAGCTTACACCTTTGCTATCGGCAGCCATCGTATGTTCGAATTTATGAATAATAACCCGGCTTGTGCTTCTTATCCGGTAGGCTACACCAATGATCCCCGAGTCATCAGCCAGATCGATGATTTTATTTCCATTGTTAATACCGTGGAAGTTGACCTCTACACCCAGGTTAATGCTGAGAGCAGCAATACGGCGCAGATTTCTGGTAATGGCGGTATGTGGGACTTCGTGTTGGGCTCCCAGTGGTCCAAGGGCGGCAAGAGTTTTATCTGCCTGGCCTCAACCTACACCGACAAGGAAGGCAATCTGAAATCAAGAATAGTACCCACCTTTGCCCCGGCTTCGGTGACAACGGTTCCCCGGCAGATGGTTGATTATATAGTGACCGAATATGGCGCGGTCAGGATGAGAGCGAAACCCACCTGGTGGAGAGCTGAGGAGATGATCAGCATAGCTCATCCCGATTTCCGGGACGATCTGATCAAAGAAGCCCAAAAACTAAACATCTGGACCAAGACCAACAAAGAAGGCTAATAGGAGTGCGATTTTTGGCCACAGATTAGCACAGATTTACACAGATAGTTTTCAGGAAGATTTATTATAATAGTTATGAGAATATATGGGGCGTATTAGCCATTGGTATGTAAATGGAAACGGGTGTCGGGGATTAATCCCTGACACCCGTTTTTATATTGACTCATGTAATAAAGAGTGACAGTCACTTTTAATGACATTAAATCTAATCCTAGTCATTCAATAGTTTAGTCTGTGCAAATCTGTGCTGATCTGTGGCTAAAATAAAAAATCTGTCTGCCGCAGGCATTTCTGTTCATCCGTGGTTAATTCAAGTCCCTATGACTGGCCGAAGATCTGCTGCTTGCCTTTATCAATGTTATGCATGACCAGCATGATTTGGTTGCGGTTCTCCATGCTGAGGGCCGAAGCCAGGCCCGCGCAGTCAAGGTTTTGATTAATGGCTTCTTTGGTCAGTTGGATCTGCATGGGGTCTTTGGATACAATGTCGGCGCCGATCTCCAGGGCAGTCTCCATCAGTTTTTCGCGGGGAACACAACGCGAACACAGGCCCAGTTGCATGGCCTCCTCGGAACTCATAAAGCGTCCGGTGAGCAGGAATTCATAAGCTCGTCCGCTGCCGATATGGCGGGGCAGGAAGTAACTGGAGCCCATATCCGCTCCACCCAGACCGACATTGATGTAAAAGGCGGAGAACCTGGCGTCTGGCGAGATTATCCTGATGTCGGAGGCAATGGCAAAGCTCATACCGGCTCCGGCGGCAGCACCGTGTACCAGGGCGATGATTGGCTGGGGAATCTGACGCATAGCCAGCTGCAGTTCAGCCAGTCGTATCTGCCAGTCAGTGAAATTGGGCAGGTTCATCTTATCCGGGTCCAGGCCTTCCTTTATGTCCATTCCGCCACAGAAGCCCTTTTCCCCTTCTCCTTTCAGGATTACCAGCCGGACATTTTTATCGTGCTTCAGATTGGCCCACAGGTTTTCCAGCTCACCCAGCATGGCCTTGTTGACTGCATTGAGATACTTGGGCCGGTTAAGACTGACCAGCAAAATGTTATTCTCCAGCAGCTCCGTTTTAACTGTTTCATAATTGTCGTAGGACACCTCATCAACCCCCGTAAACATTTTATATTTTCTATAGGGAAAGTTCGACTTCAAAACGTTTTTTCCTTTTTTAGAGCGGAGAAGGAGGTAAAGAGGGTAGAATAAAATTGGATTATAAACACTGCGATCTGTTTGCTAGACCCTGCGTATTATTTCTTGTATCATTTACCTACAGCAAACGATCGCTGACCAGTAAACCCCGGTCAGGTAAGCGAAACGGGATGGTTGAGTAAAGATGGAATACCCTGATTATGTGAAATATGTGATGGATATACTGGAAAGTATAGGACACCCCGCCTTTTTGGTGGGCGGGTGTGTACGGGATATGCTGCTGGGCAAAACCCCCCATGACTACGATATAGTCACTTCGGCGGCGGCCGGCGAGATCAAGGCCTGCTTTGACCGGGTGCTGACTATCGGAGAAAGATATGGCACGCTGGGAGTGCTGGTGGGTGCAAGCTTGATTGAGATATCCAGCTTCCGGGGAAGAGCCGGTGGAGACTGTGCCGACTCCATGCAAAGGCTGGCCGATGATCTGGCCGGCCGGGATTTCACCATCAATGCCATGGCTCTGGATCTTGCGGGTACTCTTTATGATCCCTGGGCCGGGGAAGCGGACCTGAAGCGAGGCATTATCAGAGCTACGGGGGGGCGCGGAGCGCAGCTGTTCAGTGACGACCCCCTGCGGATGCTGCGGGCGATCAGATTACATGCTGTTTATGGTTTTAATATTGAAAATGATACCTGGCAGGACATAATACAGTTAAAAGGCCTGCTGGTTTTGTGTGCTCCCGAAAGGATAAGAGAGGAATTCAACCGAATCCTGCTTTCGGAGCAGCCGGCCCAGGGGGTCAGGAGGTTGTACCAGAGCGGGCTGCTCCAGTATATTATTCCCGAGCTGATGCTTGGAGCCGGTTTTGACCAGAGAAGCCTGCATCACGACCGGGATGTATTCGAACACAGCCTGAGTGCCTTGGAGAATACTTCTCCCCGCCTGTCACTGCGTCTGGCGGCCCTGCTGCACGATGTGGCCAAGCCGCTTTGTTTCACTTTGGATGAGGCGGGCAAAGGGCATTTTTACGGCCATCATCTGGTAGGCAGTGATATGGTGATGACCATCATGGGACGCTTGCGCTACGACTGCCGGACTATAGAGGATGTCGCTCTGCTGGTGGGGGCGCATATGAGTCGTTTCGAAAAGGTGCGTGACCGCCCATTAAAGAAGCTGATCGTGCAGGTCGGAGAACATAATTTGGAGGACTTGGTTGAGTTGCAGCGGGCCGATATAATTGCTTCGGCTCCGCCCTGTAATTTTACGTCGCTGGAGCAGATGGACAGAGATATCCGGCGGATCCTGGAGGAGGGGCTTCCACTGCAAAGGAGCGATCTGGCGGTAAAGGGTGATGATCTTATTGCTCTGGGTTATTCACCGGGGCCGGAACTGGGACGGACCCTGATGACTTTACTGGAGATCGTGCTGGATGATCCGACCCGAAATAAACGGGAGATATTACTGGAAATGGCCAGCAGCCGCCTGGCGAGTCCGGCATCAGATTAGAGCGGGAGTATGATGTATACACAATTGGCTGGTTCGCAAGTTATTTTCTTGCGGTATAATATACTTTAATAATTCAGGACCGCGCTGACATTACTGTTGTAATGCCGTGGACGGATCTAATATACCAGAAGGAGATGACCCCATGACTGCAGCGATAGGTATTGAGAAGACCACTACCCCCAAGGCCAAGCCGGATCAGAATAACCTGGGTTTCGGGCAAATTTTTTCCGACCACATGTTTGTTATGGACTATACCGAAGGCAAAGGCTGGCATGACCCGATGGTGATACCCTACGGACCCATGGCCATCGACCCTTCAGTGATGGTTTTCCATTATGGCCAGGCCACCTTCGAAGGCTTGAAAGCTTACCGAACAAAAGACGGCAGAATACTTCTCTTCCGGCCCTATGCCAATATGGAGCGAATGAACATTTCCAACGACCGGCTGTGCATTCCCTTGCTGGACGTTGACTTTGCGGTAGAAGCCATTAAGACCGTAGTTGAGGTTGAAAAGGATTGGATCCCTTCAGCCGAAGGCACCTCGCTTTATGTAAGACCCTTTATCATCTCCCTGGACCCCTATCTGGGTGTCAGACCGGCTAATACCTACAAATTCATGATTATACTTTCCCCGGTGGGGGCCTATTACCCGGAGGGGATCAATCCAGTCAAGATATATGTCGAGAAAAACTATGTGAGAGCAGTCAAAGGCGGATTGGGTTTCACCAAGACTCCGGCCAACTATGCAGCCAGCCTCAAAGCCCAGGAAGAAGCTCATCATGCAGGTTATACCCAGGTGCTCTGGCTGGATGGCGTGGAGAAGAAGTATATCGAAGAAGTAGGGACTATGAACGTTTTCTTCAAGATCGACGGAGAGGTTATCACTCCCGCCTTGGAAGGCAGCTTACTACCTGGCATCACCCGCGATTCCACCATCAAGCTGCTCAAGAGTTGGGGAGTTAAGGTTACTGAGCGCAAACTTGCTATTGATGAAGTCAGCCAGGCCAATGCTGCCGGCAAGCTGGAGGAGGCCTTCGGTACCGGTACCGCAGCAGTTATCTCACCAATTGGCGAGCTGAACTATGACGGCAATATCATGACCATCAACAACGGTCAAATCGGCGACCTATCCCAGAAGATCTACAATACCCTGACCGGCATCCAATACGGAGAGATCCCAGATCCCTTTGGCTGGATCGAAGAAGTGAAATAGCAGCCTAATAACAAGAGGGGTTGTTCGCCAGGAACAACCCCTCTTTTCATTCCCGGGGCTTATCTGGGCTGGGTCAGCATATAATTGCAGTGAGCGGAGGCTACCAGTTTTTGGTCCTGGTTGCATGCCTCGGCTTCCAGGTGAATGATGGTGCGGCCTTTGGTCTTGACCCGAGCCGTGATGGTCAGTTCATCACCGGCGAAGGCCGGCCGGTGGAAGCTGTTGTTAATATCGACCATGGCTGATGCGCGAGTGCCGGAAGCCAGATAACACAGAGGACCGAAGACGTTGTCAAAGGCGGCGGTGATAAATCCCCCCTGCATGGTGCCGGCCGGATTGAGATAGGATTCTGAAACCGGAAAAGCCACGGTCAGGCTAAGGCCTGGATCATAATCAACCAGTCGCGCTTTCATATGCAAATAGCAGGGGGGCGGAGTGCCCAGTTCCACATTCAGATTGCCATAAGGCTGGTATTCTTGTTCACTGGCTTCATGCATTGGTGTTTGCTCCTTCTATAGTTATTGAAAAACGAAATCATTGATTTTATCATTCGGCATGATGCAATTGATTCCTTTTTTAAGCCCCAAAATAGGACTGCCAATAGGTATTCTGACTAACAGAATCAGCTTTTCCGATACAGCAGAAAGCCCGATCAATCGGCGTAGCATGTACGTGTCAAGTTCGGGCTTTCATACTGCCTGATTAGGTGTCTGAGGCGGTTAAACTATTCTGTCTTCTCTAATTGGGTAAACCATTTACCGTTATGATGAGCGCTGATTTCAGCATCGATATAGCCATCGATCATCATTGAGGCGAATTCCACCCGGGATTTGGGGTGGATGGCAGCCAGGAAGAAGTGGCCGGCTACCAGCAAGATCATAATCATAGCGGTCCAGAAGTGAATATTATAGCATATATTCAGAAATACTGCCGACATACTGTGGCGCCATAACCACATGGGAAATCCGGTCAGGATGATCAAGATGCAGCCGATGATGATCATCCATCCCAACATCTTCTGTCCGGCATTATACTTGTCCTGGGCCGGGACTTCATCGACTTTGATGAAAGGCAGATAGCCTCCCATTACCTTTAACCAGGCAAAATCTTCTTTGGAGAAGCTGCCGATGGTATCAATGAACCGGGCAAAACGGTCAAAATTCAATAAGATATAGAACAGAGGGCCAACGGTAAAGACAACTCCGGTCCAACGATGGACCAATGAAGCGTTGGCCGGTCCGCCAAAGATACTGGCAATACCGGCAATATCCCAGTAGAATCCTATGCCAGTAAGTCCGAGAACTATGAATGCTACCAGATGGATCCAGTGCATGGTTCGGGTTTGCGTACCGTGTTTTAATACCTTTCCATTAACATGTTCTGTGCTCATTTATATGCCTCCCTCCTATGCCGCTTCGTTTTCTGCTGTAGCATTTGGATTTTTCAGTTCTTCAATGAGTGCTGGGATTTCATTGCCGTAGCGGGTATGGAGCAGGCGCTCGGATTTGGCGGTTAACGGCTTAACCTCACCGGGGGAAAGGAAATCCTTATAAATCTGAGCAATCTCCGGATTCAAGTGAGATTTGCGCAGGGTCATGCTTTCATCCAGGCTGTATAGTCCGGCGGCGCGTTTGGCTATATACTCGTCACTGGCAGCATAGGCATCGAAGCCTATCTTGGAGAAAACCCCCATAAATACGGCTGAGACGAAAAGTATGCCAGTTCCTTTGAAGAACTGTCTCCGGGTCATGCCTTCCTTTTCTGCGAAAGTTGTCATAGTAATCCTCCCTCCGTATAAATGTCGCGCCGGATGGGCTGACCGCCACCGTTGATACAGCCGCCCGGGCAGTTCATGACTTCAATGAAGTGATACTTACTGCGTCCGGCCAGTATATCTTCAATGACTGGTGCTACATGCTTGGTGCCGGTGACAATGGCCACCTTGACTGGCAAGACCTTCCCGCCCAGGGCTTGAATAGGGATTTCGACTGTAGCTTCCCTGACTGGTTTTAATCCACGCACTGGTTTGAAATCGACATTGGTCAGGGATTGCCCGGATAGGATCTCATAAGCAGTTCTCAGGGCAGCCTCCATTACACCGCCGGTTACGCCGAAAATGGTAGCGGCACCGGTGGAGGTCCCTACCAGTTTATCAGCCTCTTCCTCAGGCAGGTTGACGAAGTCTATGCCAGCATCTTTAATCATCTGGGCCAGTTCGCGGGTAGTTATCACCGCGTCGACATCCGGATACCCGCTGGCAATCATTTCAGGCCGGCTGCTCTCATATTTTTTTGCGGTACAGGGCATTACTGATACTGAAAAGATATCAGCCGGCTTTACCCCCAGTTTCTCGGCGACATAGGTCTTGGCCACCGCCCCGAACATCTGTTGAGGAGACTTGGCGGAAGACAGGTTGGGCAGTATTTTGGGGTAGTTGTCTTCAGCGTACTTGATCCAGGCGGGACAGCAGGAAGTAAACTGGGGCAGAGGGCCTGATTCTTCGAATCCCTCTTGCCCAACTGCCTTGAATACCCGGTGAATCAATTCTGTGCCTTCCTCCATAATGGTCAGGTCAGCCGTGAATTCTGTGTCATATACCTTGTCAAAGCCCAGTTTGCGCAGAGCGGCATACATTTTTCCCTTGGCGTTGAAGCCAGGCTCCTTGCCGAATTCTTCGCCCAGGGCCACCCTAACGGCAGGTGCCTCTTGGACTACCACAAATTTTTGGGGATCATTTAATGCTGACTTGACGGCAGTTACCATGGTCTGATCTTCTATAGCACCGAAAGGACAATTGATCAGGCACTGACCGCAATTAATACATTTGGCGACTTTTATAGTATGCTTTTGTCCCAGATGACCATGAATAGCACCGGTAGGACATACGGAGGTGCAGTGATCACATGCCTTACAGCGGTCAGATACATGAATTACACCATCGCTAATAATCGAATTCAATATTCTCCCTCCTTAGTATAGTATTAAAAAAATAAAAACCCTTTCACCTCCTTTATAGCCAATAAACCATCCACTTGGAGTACCTTGGGTATCCTTCATGGATAGATTCATATGGCCCTCCGCTATCAATAGCGAAGAGAGATTAAAAGGGTTTGGCCTGGGTACACTTCTCCTTGTGGAGTCGTGCTGATTCACTTCAAGTGAATATTGTTCCTTGCCACCCACTAGACCAATGTGGCAGGTTTAAAATGACGGGGGGGCCGTCTTTTACTTAATTAAATCCCATGCCTGCTATACTATCAAAAACGTATAATTAAAAAGAGACCCGCTTACTTTGGCAAGCGGGAGGAAAAAGATTGGGATTGTATGAAAAAGCCGTATGGCATTTTTCCAAGGCAATCTGCAAGAAATCATCTTGCCAGGATAAATCCCGATTTTTGCATAGCAAATATAGCCCCCGCTGCCGTGCTGGTCACACGAATGGGGTTGCCGCTTTGTCTGGTAAAACCAAAAAATGAACAGATACCAGCAAAAAAGCACAGTACACCTGTCCATTACAAGCGGCACTATACTCCTTTCCAAAAATACGGGGAGGCACCGGGGTTTCCCCCTGCACCCAAAGGCGCGTATACCATACTTTCGCTTAGGTAATACGAACTCGGAGTAGTTTATTCAATTTGATATAGTCTATCACAACAGGATTTTCAGTGCAAGCTGTATTTTACTATCATTGGGTACATTCGTTTCGTTTGACCACGCTGGCAAAAGCGGTAACCAGGCTGGGGTCGAACTGTATTCCAGCATTCCTCTCTAATTCCTCCAGAGCCCGGCGAGACGTAATAGCCGACCGATAGGGACGGTCGCTGGTCATGGCATCATAGGCATCGGCGATGGAGAGAATTCGGCATTCCAGCGGAATGTCAGCCTCCCGCAGCCCCATGGGGTAGCCATTTCCGTTCCACCACTCGTGGTGCTTGAGTATCCAATCGGCAATAGGCACCAGATCGGGCGCGGACAGGGCGATACGATGACCAATTTCCGAATGACGCTGCATCTCGAAGACCTCGTCCTTGGACAACGGCCCGGGTTTGAAGAGAATGCGGTCGGGTATGCCAACCTTGCCGATATCGTGAAACTCGGCAAACAAGCGCAGGTCACTGATGCGATGGCCGGGCAGGCCTATGGCTTCGCCGAGCAGGGCTACCATACCCTGCATACGGTCAGCATGACCTTCCGTTATGAAATCACGAGCTTGCAGGGCCTTCATCAGGGTGTTTACGATCGCACTACGGGCGCTTTGCCTGCGGTGCAGCTTCTCTCGGTACATATTGTTATCGGCGGCCTGGTATACCTCATTCATGGATAAGGACGAGATGCTGCGCATTGAGAAACCTATGGAGAGGCTTAAAGGTATATCAGGATTTTGAGCGTTATAAAGGTTGACCGCTTCCCGTATGCGCATGCATGCGATTTCGGTGATTGTCTCGTCACTGCGCGGCATCAGGATGGCGAATTCATCGCCGCCCACCCGGGCCACCACATCATCACCCCGAAAACACGATTGCAAGACCTGGGCAACGCTGATGAGCAGGTTGTCGCCGGCATCATGGCCCAGGGTATCGTTGACCAGCTTCAAGCCGTCCACATCACAGATCAGCAGTCCGGTTGGCTGGAAACGCCCTGACTCCAGACGGCGGATCTCTTCTTCAAAATAGTTCCGGTTATACAGACCGGTCAGACCGTCATGCATACTGAGATAGCGGAGTTGTTCCTCGAAGTGCTTTCTCTCGCTAATGTCGCGGATTGACTCGATAGCACCGACTATCTTGCCTTCCGTATCCATCAAAGGCGAGGCCTTTACCCAGATATAGGCACCCCTGGATTCATACATATTGGGAGCGAATATCTCGGTGTAAAGACTATTGCCCTCCCGGCGAACCTCATCATAATAATCTGCAGAACGCACGGCAGGATTGCCGATCAGGTCTGCAAGCATGGGGCGGGGCGAACCGTAAAAAGGCACAGCGTACAGGTAATCGCCGCGTCCGATGATAGCGTTTTTATTCACACTGGTCATTGCCTCAATCGCTCGGTTCCAGGCAATCACCTTGCGGCTTTTATCTATAACAAAGGTAGCATCGGGCAGGAATTCTATGATGTCCTGCAGACGCTGGTTGGTTGCCCGCAGTTCGGTCTCCATCTGTTTTCTTTCTGTGATATCACGGGCTATGCCCTGCACCCCATAGGGGACGCCATTTTTCTTCAGGAGACGGGGTCTTACCTCCAGGGGTACGTATTTTCCGCGTTTAGTGATCATCTCCAGCTCGTAGGTGGGGGTCAAGCCTAAAAAGATATCCCGCACCATGGTATGGCCGACCAATACATGATAGGCAGGCGCGATCACATCGATGAAGTTCCGGTTGATGACCTCTTCCAACTGGTAGCCGGATATCTCCAGGGCGCGATTGTTCAAGGCAACGAATCGCCCCTTGAGGTCATGGATATAGATGATATCATTGGCATTCTCAAATAGGTCGCGATAGTGGTCCTGGCTCTCCACCAGAGCGGCCTCGGTCAGCTTGCGGCTGGTTATATCCATGAAGTTGCCCAGGGTGGCGGTATTGCCCATATATTGAATGGAAGTGACGGTCTCCATTATCCACTTTATACTGCCATCTTCCTGGATCACTCGGTATTCATAGGGCTCAGTAGTATCACCCTTCAGCATTTTTCTGGCATTGATAGAGACGCTTTCGCGGTCTTCCGGCACGACCAGGCTGAGTGATTCCCGTCCGATCAGATCAAGCTTGGATATGCCGATCATGTTTTCGAACTGGGGATTTACATTGACGAACCTGCCGCCCTGCACTATGAAAATGCCGATGGGAGAACTGATGAACAATGCAGTAAATAATTCCTGCGAGCGTTTGCTGCGGATGTCCAGCAGTTCCAGATCGGCGATCTGCTGCCGAATACGCTGCAGGCTGAGCTTTAATTGAGTTTGCAGAATATGTTCATGTTCCATGCGTTATCTCCGTTTGTTAGTGGAGGCTGTCTTATTACCAGAGCCGGCAGGCCTTAAAAGTGACGCTCATATACAATATTAATGTGGTACTATTAACATCAATTACATTTCATAGAAACAGGGCTACAAATTGCTTATTCTACTCATGGCTGATGTTTACCTGCTGTGATTAGAAAATTAAAAGATTTGAAGCATTCATATTGGTTTTATTTACTGGATAAACACTTTACTATACCATTATACATAAAATGGCATCGAAGTAAAGAAAAGGTGGAGAAATGAAGAGCTTAATAATAACGGAAAAGCCATCGGTTGCCCAGGATCTTGCCCGGGCTCTGCCCCAATCGTTTACCCGGCAGGACGGCTGGCTGGAAGGAGATGCCTTGGTCATCAGTTGGGCTCTGGGTCATCTGCTGGAACTGGCAATGCCGGAGGACTATGACAGCACCTGGGGGAAATGGGATTTGAGCAGACTTCCAATCATTCCTGTAGGGTTTCGCCTCAAACCGCGTACAGATACCGTGAAACAATTGGAGGTCATCCGCCACCTGGCCAGTCGTCGGGACATCGGGGGATTGATTAATGCCTGTGATGCCGGTCGGGAAGGTGAATTGATCTTTCGCAATATTCTGGAATACCTGGATATTAGCAAACCCCATCAGCGCTTGTGGCTGTCGGAAACTACTCCGGCTGCCATCCGGGCTGCCTTTACATTATTTCGTTCAGATGCCGAATTGGTACCGCTGGGAAAGGCAGCTGCAGCTCGTTCCAAGGCGGACTGGATAGTAGGTATAAATGCTACCCGGGGCTATTCTGCCCAAAACCGCGACAAACTGACGGTAGGGCGGGTACAGACTCCCACCCTGGCCCTGCTGGTGAAGCGGGAAGCCGAGATTGATGGCTTTGCAGCGGTGCCGTATTGGGAAGTTGAGGCCAGGTTCAGTACCGGCCCGGATGATTATACCGGCAAGTGGTTTAGGGACAAAGAGGATCGCTTTGATAATCGAAGTGAGGCGGAAGCACTCTTGAATAGCCTGATTCCCGGTACTATAGCCCAGGTGGACGCTGTGGAGCAGAAGGAGATCAGAGAGCTGCCCCCGCAGTTGTTTAATCTCAATGAGTTGCAGAAGGAAGCCAATAAACGGTGGGGAAATACTGCCGAGGAAACCTTGAATATCGCACAGAAACTCTATGAGGCACACCTTTTGACTTATCCCCGCACCGACAGCCGGCATCTGACCACCGCTATGGCGCAGACCCTGCCGGATCGTATACAGGCGTTATCAGGTACCGAATTGGGACTGGCGGCGGCCGGGTTGAATCCCGTGAGCAATGATAAACGTTATGTCAATGATGCTCAGGTGAGAGATCACACCGCCATTATTATTACGGATACACGACCGGTCCTGGAGCGCCTGTCGCGGAAGGAGCGCGATATCTATCTGCTGGTCGCCCGCCGGATGCTGGGTATATTTATGCTGCCTGCCCGCTTCTTGCAGACTAGTATCATAACCGCGGTACAGGAGGAGAAATTTGTTACCCGGGGTAAAGTAATGCTAGAGCCGGGCTGGAAAATACTCCACCGCCAGGAGGAAGAAGAGACCAAGGAAACGCTCCTGCCGGTTTTGACGGCCGGACAGGAGGTCGTCTTGAAGGAGGCTCAGATCCTGGATAAGGAAAGCCAGGCTCCCAAGCGTTATACGGAAGCAACCTTGCTGTCGGCCATGGAAAACGCCGGACGGCAGGTGGAAGACAGCGAACTCCGGGAGGTTATGCGGGGTAAAGGTTTGGGGACTCCGGCCACCCGGGCAGCCATCATTGAAAAGCTGATCGAGATCGGATATGTCACCCGCCAGAAGAAGGTGCTGGTGCCAACCGAAAAGGGCAAGCACCTAATCGCCCTGGTAGCCCCCCCGCTCAAAGATCCGGAGATGACCGGTGAATGGGAGAAACGTCTCTTGGACATTGAACAGGGCAGGTATGATGATGGACAGTTCCTGGAATCTATCAAGAAATTCACCTTGGAATTGATCAACCAGCTCAAGCAGGGGATTCCGGAACCGAAGAAAGTGCCAGCCCTGGCCCCGGATACTCAGGTGCTGGGAAGTTGTCCTTTATGCGAAAACCCGGTGATAGAAAGTCCTCGGGGCTACAGCTGTTCGGCTTGGCGGGAAGGCTGCAAATTTGTGATTTGGAAGAACATAGCCGGAAAGAATGTATCGATTACCAATGCAAAGCGTATGTTGAAGCAAGGGCGATCTAACCTGATCAAGGGCTTCAAGTCCAAAAAGGGTGGTACCTTCGATGCCTTTCTCAAATTGGAGAACGGCGAAGTATTGTTTGAATTTTCCGAATATGGCAGACGGGATAGATAAATTGAATCAAATGTGCTAACCTATTCATTAAGGAAAGTAATTTCCGTTGACATAGTAATTCCCAAAGCAAACAGAAAATGGTCCAGATCTTTTCAGCCTAACTCAATTTATTCCGGACCTGCCTCCTGAGTTATGAAACCTGGTCGTGTTGTGAGTTCGGGAAACCGTGTTTCTTAGGTATGAAGGGATGAATGATCAATGGGGTGAATGCAAACACCAAGCTGATGCCATCAATTCCACGCGTGAGCAATGCTCTCACCTTTACCCGCCGTTTTAGAATCGACCTTCCTCCCGGAGCGCTGTTCTACCCCCAGTGTGGCAGAGACAGTGGCGAAGTCCTGCTGCAGTTTATGGATTCTGTTGCTGAATTTCATTTCGTTAATAGGGACGAACTGCCGGAACTGCCGGCTTTGCGTTGCCGCGGCGATCATGAAACCAGATTCGCTTCCAGGGATATACGACAGTATGTATTTCCCGCGGAGATCGTGAGCTCAGCTCGCACCCTCTCCCGTAGTCATCCATCCTTTTTGTATCAGGCCCGGGTTTTTGATGATGGCAGCTATGTAGGAGAAAAAAGGCCCTCATATACCTCGACTGATGAGATATGGACGGTCACCAGCAATTATGAGAACCGAGTCAGGGTTTACAGTCACCGTTTTGATGAAATGGAATCGTTGAAGGCATTGGATTCCATATCGGTATTCTATTGTCCTGGGCGGGCTTCGGAAAGAGTAGGTCATTTTGACACCGGGGCCAGCCACGGTATGACCGGGGAAGCATCCACAAACCGACCGGACCAGCCTCGGTTAAGATTAGTAAAACCTGAAGACGAGTACATCGCATTGCTGGCAAATCCCATTGGCCTGGATCGCCGGGGTATCCTGGAAGACCGCAGGTCGTTGTGGTTCGAACCGCAGAATTCTATCAAAGTCCTGGAGAAGCTAAATGATGGCGGTATCATTATCGCCGGGGCTTGCCTGGAAGCCCGCTGTGATCTTTTGTGGCGCCGTTTGGGACGTCAGGCTGCCCGGTGGCGGGACGGCAGCGACCGGCACCGCCGCCCGGAGAACTTTACCTACGCCAACCGCCGCTTCCGCTGCCTGGGGGAATGTGGTTACCGTTCCGGACCGGTATTCGCCTGGCAGGTCTTCCGTCTGCCCTAATTCTTAATACATATTAATGCCTACAGCTTAAGGGATATCCCCTACGAGGATATCCCTTTTTCATTTGGGCAGTTAGCGCAGGCTTAAGGCTGCTGCTCGTTCTTGCCCAGTTCCCTAATTTTATCGAAGTTCTTGATGATGATCGCTACAAAGCCAAGGGCCACCAGGATGATCAGGGCATCCAGCAGCCACTTATGCTGCTCGGAAAAGGGTACCTTATAATCGGGGTTTAGCTGCTGGGGTCCCGGGGTGACCCACCTGAGATCAGTGGCCTGGACCAGATAGGCGAACTTGCCCAAATCGTAACTCTCCAAATCGATGTTGGGGTTGCCGTACCACAGGCGGGCAGATCCCTTCAGGTCAGCCATCAGATAGGGCGGAGAGGCGGTTACCTTGATGCCTGTAATTTTCAGCGGGGCACTGTTGCCGTTATCTATGGAGAGGAGAAGGTAGCGCCGTGCATACTGGTTGATTTCGATATAGTCACGGGTAGATGCGTAATTCTGCCATTGGTAATCAAAAATATTATCGGTATTCATGGTAAGCGTCCGATTGGTTTTGCTGGTCTGGCTGTCGCTTTCCACAAATAGCATGCGATCATAATTGCGATCTGGAGTCTCGATGGTAACCCGGTTTATAAAAAAATTGGGGACCTGGAGATCGACTACAATATTGGTCCGGGTTCGGTCAGAGCGCTGAGATAAATTCACCGGGATCACTTTGGCCTGATAAAGGCTGACCGGCATAAAATAAACCTGGGTATTGGTCAACAGCAGGCGTTTCTCTCCGCTGACCTGACTGATATTGACTCTCATATAACGGGCGGTATTGGTAGTGAAAGAAACTGTGTTGTAGGTCCGGCCATGGAACATCATGATCCTGCCCTGGCCGATCTTGCCCCAGGTCTGGTTATCCAGGCTGGCTTCCAATTTAACCTCACGCATATAATCCTTGCTGCTATCCAGGTTTACATCGATGCGGTTATGGGCTTGAGGCTGAGGACCTAGGTCCAGTACCACCGAACTATAATCGGGGTATTCAATCCGGTCCCGTTCAGTTGTCGCTATATCCAGCCTCTGTTTGTCCGGTTGGATCACCTGACTGGAGATTTCCCGGCCCGCCTGATCGGTAACCCGGAGGTCGGAGAAGTTCTCTTGGCAGTGGCGCATAACTTCCTGATCCAGTCTGATGGCACTGAAGCCGCTGCTGGTAACCGGCAATTCCTTATAATACTGCCAGTACAGGTGATTGAAACTGGCCAGACAGTAGCCGGGGAACATCATCAACATGACCAGAGCGGCCAGTATTACTTTACACTTTTTCACGGGAGGACCTCCCCTTTCATTCTTTTTTGATAGAAGAAGGATATGGCCAGAGCAATCAGGCCGATGGCCAATAGAACCAGAATCTTATATACAATATCCAGCTGCCGGAGGTCGAAGAACAGGGTGCGGATAATTACCACCCCATAGAGCACCAGACTCAGGAGACGTATAGTCTTGTTGTTCCTACGTACCCCGATGATCAGGACCATAGTGCTGATAAGGGCCCAGGCCACTGGTATCAGGAAAGTAAAGGACTGGTTGGCCTGACAGTAATAGATGGCATTTCCGATATCGAATTGGACCAGATAGAAAAGGGTGGAAATTACTGCAGCCGATAATGTCAGCGTCAGATAAGTCCGATTCTGGTATAAACGGGGGAGGATTACCAGGGCCAGCAGCCAGTCTACCGCGCATAATGCCATGAGGAGGGAGGCCTGGTTGAATAGCGGCATCAGATAAGGACGAACGTAGCTGCCCAGGGCGGTTAAGCAAACTGCGGTAATGATAACTAAAGCAACGATATAGGGCAGCTTCAGGAGCAGATGCCGGGACAGGTATAAAAGCAGCGCAGCTACAGCCAGCCAGGCAATAGCACAGTATACATCGTTCAGGTGCAGTGGTGCGGTCAACAGGGCAAATATAAGGGCCCAGACCAGCAGCCATCTGCGAAAATGCACTGTGGTTTTACTGGCGGTGAGAGGTAAGTAATAGGCGATCAGGAAGATCATGGCCAGGGTCAGGGTGAACAAACCCCGCCAGTCTTCTATTTTATTAATCACATTGCTGAAGGATACTGCTGCAAAAAAAACCGTACTGAAAAAAAGCAGGAATTGATTGTTATTGCGAGTACGGTGATTATAATTGGCTGCAACGGCGATGAAGAGGATCAGGTAGGCGGTAAGAAAGGCCTGACCGGGCCATACCTGCCAGTTCATGTTCTGCGCTACCACTGATATCACCGCGGTACCGACCAGAGCCAGGATGTCCAGTGCCAGCCACTGCCTGTAATAAGCCAGAAATAGTACCCCGAGATCCAGTATCAGCACATATGACAACAGGGGTATGACCTGCCCGGTATGGCTCCCCATGAGGAAGGGGACCAGAAAACCGCCGATGGTGGCCATAGCCGCAGTAGCCGGGGCATTGTCCAGAGCAGCCAGAATCCCGCCGGTGATGGCGGTTATAAACATCAGAGCGAAGGCGATATAGGGCGTAATCAGATGATAATAATTGACAGCAGCAAAGGATGAGAGATAGATAATAGCAATGCCGGCTCCGATCAGACCCTGGCCATAGAGCCGGTAACCCCGCTTCTGACAAAGCTGACCGGTGGTCATCAAAGCAATGCCACTGGCCAGACCCAGGATGCAGCGCCCCATCTCCCCGATGATCTGGTTATCAAAAGACCATTTGAGAAAGTAGGCCACAGCAAATACCACGATGAGAGCGCCTACCCAATTGAGCAATCTGCCTCCTATATATTCTTCCAGCCGGCTGTGATCGGCGGCCGAAGCATCAGAGGTCGTAATGCCGGTGTACTGGTTGGACTCGGATCGAAGGCTGCGTATCAAGCTGCGGGATTCCCGGGAACGGGGGATATCACCGCTGGAGTGGGGGGACGGACTATTCTCCAGGGCGGCAACCCTAGCCTTTAAGGCAGTGATTTCTGCCTGGAGGGATTCGAGTGTCTGCTGTTCCTCAGGACTCATATCAGGCACCACCTCCTATGATTACCCCCAATTATATCAGAAAGGACTCTCCGGTTGGGCACTTACTCGAAAGGGAAATGATGGTGCCGCAGACCAAGCTCGTTTCTCATCTGGACCATTTCATTCTGCAGGACGGCATTAACCGGTATGCCCTTTTCCTTTCTTTCCAGCCAAGCCAGGTATTCCTTCTCGCCGGCCGTATATATATGCTCTGCTCCGGGGGCTTTTTCCGACGCTCGCAGCTGGCGCATGATATCACCGGCCGAATTCTTGAAGGATTCCAGTTCAGTGAAGGCGGAAATGTCGATGGCCATAAAGAAGTGGCCCAAACCGTAGGGCTGTTTATTGCCATTGGCATCGTAACCGGACAAAGCCTTGAGGAACGCCCCCTGCTGCAGGGCGGCGCAAAGAACTTCCACTGCGGCGGCATAGCCGTAGCCCTTATAACCGGCATTTTCTTCCCCTATTCCACCCAACGGTGTAAGAGCGGCGGCTCCGCTGACCAGATCATCCAGTATCTGATGGGTATCTGTCCTGGTTTTTCCGCTGCGGTCGATAACCCAACCCGGAGGGATCTCCTTATTATCACGATCATATACCTCGATCTTGCCCCGCTGGGAAACCGAGGTGGCGCAATCCAGCACGAAAGGAAATTCCTCATCAGTGGGAAACCCGATAGTAAGCGGGTTGGTACCCAGCATATTCTCCACCCCGAAAGTGGGGGCGATGGAGGGACGGGCATTGGTCCCGGTGATGCCGATCATACCTGCTTCAATGGCCATCAGCGCATAGTAGCCGGCAATGCCGTAGTGGGTGGAGTTGCGTACCGTCACCATGCCCATGCCGTAAGTTTTAGCCTTGTCGATTGCCAGTTGCATGGCCCGTTTGCCAATAGCATGGCCCATGCCGTGGTGCCCGTCGATCACCGCAGTGGTAGGGCCTTCCCTGACCACTTCATAGTTGGGCGCGGCAAACTGGATCCCGGCCTTGATGCGGTCATAGTATATTGGTTTTAACCGGCCAATGCCGTGCGAATCGATACCTCGTTTATCAGCCGTTATCAGAACATCGGCACAGATGGCGGCATCCTCTTCCGGTACCCCCAGGCCAATGAAAACATCACGCATGAAAGTCTCCAGCATGTCAATATCCAGCCAGCAGCAATCTTCGTACATCATCCTCGTCTCCTTCACAGATCAATGATAAAAACCATCTTCTCTTGACATTATACTTGAAAAGAAAAAATGGTTAGGAGAATATTTATATTTTTTTCGGGCTAGGGACAAAGGAACACTACATGTTGGGGCAGGCAGCGGGAAAGGAGTCGGACAGCTTTCCCGGGTCAGCAGGAAGCCTCGTCGTGGTCGTCAAGACTCTCTTCAAGTATTTCCAGGTTATCAGCTATAAAAACAACTTCACCAGGGTCGCAATCGGCGCATGCGCCCTCGTAGGAGTGATACTCAACAGGCAGAATGCCGTTGCTGTTTACAATATAAAAATACATCGGGCACCATCCTTCCCTTTAATGGCATAGAGTAATAATCTGGATATGTAAAAGAGCCTGGTTTATAATATGCGGTTGGTTGGAGAAAAGGTAGATCTGTGATTATTATTGCTTGTAATCTATGCCCTATTCAGATCTGATGAGCAAATTTGGGGAAGATATCAGAACTTCAGCCAGCTGACCTGGCTGAGATAAAATATTTAGAAATATTGATGTGGATTTTTGGAATTGGTGATATAATAAAGACAAAGGTCATGTATAGTTGGAAAATTCGTTCGGATGATGGGAACGAACCACCATTGTCATCCCGGTAAAGGAGGGGTCTAATATGAAAAGAAAGCTGTTGGCAATAGTGATCTGTATCATGTTTGCTTTTACCGTGGTGGGCTGCAAGACCACTACGAGTACTAAGATGGATTTCTCCAACAAGAAAACCTCCAAAAGCACTGTCACCAAAGACGATGAAAGCATGGAGATGAGGTACCACCGAGTCAATAAATGATTTCCCCTAATAAACTCTTATAAAAGGTTAATGTCCAGAGAAGCAATATCTCTGGATTTTTTTCGTTTATTGGTAAGGGATCTGTTCATCATGTCTCCGGGGCGCTTCTTTTGTAACATTAACCAATAGATTTTAACCTAATATTAATGCCTAAAGACTGCACTCAGCAGTTTTATATGATATAATAATTTTTGTTCTAAATGTGGGGGCGTGGCTCAGCTGGGAGAGCACCTCGTTCGCAACGAGGGGGTCAGGGGTTCGAATCCCCTCGTCTCCACCATTGTTTTTAACCATTGCAGTATGAAAAGTACTGCATAACTACTGCATAAGAAAAAAGTTTATCCAGGGCGGCCACCCTGGATAAAGCATAGAGATATTTATGTGTCAGTTTAATCCTCCTCGATCTGGGGAGGCTTTTTTCTGTCCAGCACGTATTTGTTTAGGTTATCAGTTGCCTTTTTCATCATCTCCAGCATAACGTGAGTATAGCCATCTGTGGTTGATGATTTCTCATGGCCCATGAGCTCCTGCCGAATCTTTGGGTCCACGCCAATCTCATAAAGCCTGGTTGCATATGTGTGCCGTAAGCCATGAAGATTGAAATTTTCGATTCCAGCTTTATCTCGGATCCTTGAAAATATCCTGTTGTAATTCCTTGGCTCAATGAAACCACCAAGACTTGTGCAAAACACTAGGTTTTGATCCTGATACATGGGGCCGGCTTTCTCCTTCTCTTTATCTTGATTTATCTTATGTTGAAGCAATAACCCCATGAATACTTCAGGAAGAGGTACGGTGCGATAACTTTTTTTCGATTTCAAGAGATCCAGACGCAGCTTAGATTCGCCAGTATCTTTATCCTTGATCCGTTGCAGGGACCTTTGGATCTTTACCCAAGACTGATCGAAATCAAAATCATCCCATTGTAGGCCTAAGGTTTCTCCTCGCCGCAAACCTGCCCAAAGCCCCAATAAAAAGGCAACTAACAAACGTTCTCCTTCAAGAGCAGCCTCGAAAATGTCTTGCTCTTGAGGAGTTAGTGATCGAATTTCCCTTTGAATTCGCAACGGTAAGGTCGCCCCGTGTGCAGGGTTATACCCAATTTTCCGGGTGATTACGGCTTGTTCAAGCGCTTTGTGAAGCACGGTGTGTATTCTCTCCACGCTCCTTGGTGCCAACCCCCCCTTACCGTCCATGCGGCCAGATCTAGCCTTATAGTTGTACAGCTTCTGGATTCGGTCAGTAGTAAGGTCTCTGAGCCTTACCGATCCGACGTGTGGAACAATATGCAAACGGATAAACATCGCATAACTTTCATAAGTTTTTGGCCGAAGGGTATTCTTTGCATACTCATTGAGCCAAATGGAGAGCCATTCCTGAACGGTCATATTAGAATCTGCATATTTGCCTTCATTCACCAGAACAGATATCTTCGTTAACTTCTGCACTACGTCTTGCCTAGTCTTGCCGTAGACAGTCTTGCGATTCGGTTTGCCGGTTATTGGATCATATCCAATAACGGCCTGCCCTACCCAGAGTTTGTCTTGACGCTGATATACTGTTCCTTCGCCTCTGCCACGCCTTTTTGCTTTTCGTTTCCCCTTGTTTCCATCCTCAGTCAATAAAATCACTTCCTTTGATTAAAAATTAGCAACTCTCGATTTTGCTTGATGTTCGAACCATTCTCGTAATAGAGTCTTGGAAATCCTAAACTGACGGCCGAATCTTACCGCTGGAAAATCTTCGCGTCTGCACAGTTCGTACATCTGGTTTGTCCCTATTTGCAGAAGTAGAGCAGCTTGGGGTACCCTTAATGCCTCGGGATAACTATCCCAGCTTATTTCCACCGTCATACCGTCTCTTCTCTGAATCGCTGGAGCTTGCAACATCAATTCATCTTTAATCAGCTTCATTTAACTCCTCCTTATGAATTTGGTAGGGTCCATATAGTGGTATTTCATAACATCCAACCTGTTGTGGCCCAAATCTCCACTGACAGTCATAGGGTCGGCTTCTTCGAGCCTTGCCTGAGCATATTCCCGTCTATAGGAGTGGACATCCATCTTTGCCGGGATTTTTGGAAACAACTCTTGTTGGGGATCTTTATTAACAAGGATTTCTTTCAGACGTTCCACCATTGAGCTTACGACCGTTACTTGCCTGGTTTTGCCGCCTTTCCCTTGCCAGACGATTATCGAATTGCCATTTAAGCTGACATCTGATGGCTTTACTTTAATAAGTTCGTGCCGCCGTAAGCCCGCCGCTCTACAAAAATCAACCGTGTCGCGGTGTTTGCCTTCAGCAAACTTTTTATCCATAGCTACTTCATGGCGGCTCCGGCTTATTGTTTTGTATGAGCGCTTGGGTAGCTTTACTTCATTGCCTAAAGTTCTATTACGGAATATCTTCCGGAGTGCCGAACGATCGCGTTGCAGAGTCCAAGGTGATAAACCTTTATAAATCCGCTCTCTAAGGTACTGAGGGACGTACTTTTCCGCTTCTTCCATGGTTCTGGCTTTCCCTTTGCACCAAGTGGAGTATTCAAAGGCTACTTGACGGTATGTAGCATATGTGACCACAGAGAATATACCTTCCGGAGCTACTCCAAACCCCGTCATTCCTTCTTGTTTTGCCTTTTTGATAGCTTCATTCTTGGCCATATGTTTGCTTTTTCCGAATTCTTGTTGCTCCTCCATTGAGTCCAACATTCTTCGGAATAAGCTTGGTCTTTTCATGCGATATCCTCCTCCGCTTAAAAATGAGCATAGTTTGGTCAGTATATATAAAGATTGCAGTTTATATTACCCCTTTTTGTTCAGTCGTCGAGCCGAGTATCAGGGCCGGCCCGTCCCCTTTAATTGCCCGTAGCAATAGACATTCCTCCTTTCGTATAATGAGTTTCCGAATGTAGGATATTGTTTTCAATATCCGTGCTTCCCCTATGGACAGGGAGTCCCTATTAAGTTTTGTACCTTCCCACAGTCGCGGAATTTAAAACAGGATTTCTGGCGAGGCAGAAACGACAAAAGGAAGAATCTCCTCCGGCAAGCCGGGATATATGCATTCTTCCTTCTTTCCCTATGTTTCAAGGGATATAAACGATATGTTCTGCTTAGCAGATTGTAGAGGATTACTTCTTCCCACCCTCATTGGGCGGATTAAATAAATGTAAGACTACTTACGATTTCAATGTAATCACATCGATCCTTTTGTGTCAAGACCTTGGAGTTTGTCAGCTTTTATTTTCTAAAAATGCTTCAAGGAATAAAACAAGTCTCTCAACCTGATCAGGTCCTAATTTCTCTGCTATTGCGCTCAAGCGAGAGATATGACCGGATTTTACGGGATTTTCAGAGAAAAAATCGGCGAGTGAGATACCCAAGGCAGCACAAATCTTCTCTAAGACATCGACTCCAGCCTGTTTTTCGCCCATTTCGATGCTTCTCAGATGACTTTGCGATACTCCTGCAATTGAAGCCAGTCTATTCGTTGAAATACCTTTTTCAGTTCGAATCTCCGAGATTCTGGTTCCAATATTCATTTCTACACTCCGTCTTTATTGTTTTTATGATTATACCACTAATTTAGTATCTCCATAGCGTTGACATATTATAACCATTGATATAACATGTAATTGCTATAGCAATACAATCTCAATAAGGAGGCCTGAATTATGACCGATATAAGAAGGGTTATTACATTCCATGAAGGAGAAGGATTTTCTATATTCTTAATCGAGAAAGCCACGATTGCTGCCAAAATGAGAGTAGACTATTGGATCTTCGAGGAAAACGAAAAGCCAACAGCATGGAGTATCAAAAAAGTCGAGATCAGGCGGGAGATACGAACTGAATTAATTAGGATTCTATTGGACGAGTTATTTCGAATGGCAGATGAGCAAGGGATTACGACCATTATATCGCATGATTTGGTTGAAAAATATGGTGAGGAAATCCTGGCCTGCCCAAACGGAGGATGTTTTGAAACTGCAACTTACATTATAGATGATAAAGAAGTTCCGGCCGGTTGTTTTTGGCGCAATCCTGTGAAAGAGGATGAGTCATATGCCAGTTAATGTTACAAAGCATGCCGTCTTACAATATCGGCTGAGGACAGGCCGTCAAGGACAAAGAGATTATGAAATCATTGGAATGCTTCACTCAGTAGCAACCAGAGGAGAGAAGGTTTGCAGGAAGCCTGGCAATGCATGGGAACTTCAATATCAGGGCTTATATATTATCGCGGTCTTCGAGGGGACATCAGATATAACCGTAGTAACGTGCTTGGGCACCAAAACCTACCGTAATTGGAGCAGGAAGAACGAAATAATTCCTAGATATCGGGCGCGAAGGGCGAGGTCTACTGATTCAAGGAGGTAACATTGGTGAAAGTAAATATTTTTTGTGATGGCAGTATTCGAAGAGCCACAGTTCAGGGTACCGAAAGGTTAACTCGTGCAGCCTTTGCATCATGGGTCTCGGACAGTGGTCATTATTGGGCTGATTTAGTATATTCCAGGAACTCACATGATGCGGAAGTTTGTGCAATTATGCTTGCGATAGATTGGGCAGTTGAGGCTGGTTATAAAACAATCAATATTTTTTCTGATGATTATTCCATTATTCAAAGCCTAACTGGAAAGCATCAGGGGAAAGACTTGAGGGAACTTATTAAATTGGTTACGCGATCTGAGGCACAGGTTACGATCCAATATATACCCAGATGTGCTAATGGGGATGCCCATCGACTATGCTCGCAAGCATTTGAAGAATACATAAAGAATTCGGCTTTTCCCCGGAAGACTAAAAGGAAACGTTCGTATCTTACAGTGGAGGGCATAGATAAGGCAAAAAGAAAGGGCTGGGTTAAGGAAGCCTGTCAGATGTAATTGTGTCCCGAATGTGTGTAAACTCCGATTATCCAGAAAAGACGGTAGTTTTCAGGGCCAGCTGACCAATAGGCAGCTGGCCCCTTCATTAGACTATGGTTAATTATGAAAACGTTTAGGAAGAGAATAAAGCCTCTAATGCAATTTGTTTATCTTCTTCACTTGGCCTGCTGTAACGCAGAAGCATATCTGCATTATTATGGCCAGTAAGGCTTTGGATAATAGAAAAATCGCGTCCTGACCGAACTAGCTCAGTAATAAAGGTATGCCTCAGGGCATGAAAGTTGACTCCATGTTTCTCAACAATATTCTGAACACTACGGTTGCTTATTCGCTGAAACCGGTTACTCAAGAACAATGCATCGAGGTTGTCAGAACGGGTTTCAAGGTAACTAGTGAGCGCTCGACGGGTTTCCGAATTCATTGGAATCACCCGCTCTTTACAGCCCTTCCCACTCCGGACCAACAACAAGCCCTTTCTTTCGGATATTTCAATATCTGACCTATCTAAAGCAACTAATTCACTTAAACGCAATCCCGTGTTTAGGGCAGTAATTACTATGGCATAGTCTCGTGGGCTTCCACTACGATCTATATCGCGGATCAATCTAAGTCTTTCGGCTCTAGTCAAGGAACTAGGGGCTTCGTTTAATATGTTTTTCGGCTTAATAACACGAATATTACTCGTGATTTCGGGTTTGCCAGCCCATCTGCCAAAGCTCTTAATAGCATGGAATATTTTATTGATAGTAGCCGCAGCTTTTTTCCTGGCTGCCAAATAATCAATATACTGCTGAACATCAGATCGAGAAAAGCCCTCCAGATCGGTTCCCGCACCCTCCAGCCAGGTCTCAAACTGAATAAGGGCATACTCATAGCTTTTCTGGGTAGTCGGCGACTTACCCTTTAATCCGTTCGTTACATACTCCATTATGATTGTATTTGGCATATTCATTCCCTCCATAAATGAGTCCAAAATAATTCTACGCAATTATTTACCTTACTTATTCGGGCTTTTTATATCTATATCAGCCACTTTATATCGATATTATAGCATAGAATTAATATTCTACGCTATAATTCCACGTTATAATGATGAGTACTAAGACATCATAAGATATCAAACGATTGACGTGAAAAGAAGCCGCAGGTTGGAATACTATCATCACGATCAGATTATCACCATCTATTGATAAAAAGACTTTTATCGATGGGTGGTTTTTATATTGCCTGAAAATCCAGTAATAAAGCCGTTCCTTCAATTTGGGGGAGCGGCTTTTATCATTTTGCGCGTAGTATTTTGGCGATAACAAGATAAACTCTGATATTCTTCCATGATGTTGTTAGGGGTAATCGTTGAAAGCTAGCAGGGGGTGTGCATTTTCAACGGGCAATCGTTGAAAGATAAAAATTGCCGTTAAAAGATTAACATCTCCTTCTAGCTGCAACACTAAGGTTAAATAAATGGGCAAAAGTGTTAATATTATTATATAGGCGCCTGGGGGGTATTCGCTAAAAGAAAATTTACGTCTATCAATTAATTTATAATGTAATTTATTTTTTTGCCCTTTTGAATCTAAAAAATATTACTAGTTATTAGGCATTATACGAAAAACTGTTCTCGCGTCTGTGTAGATTCACGAGGCGGCGTGATAAGCAAAACATATGGGGGGATAAACCGGTGAAAAAGCTAATTGCTAGTTTGCTGACTATGGTGCTGGTAATCTCACTGGCAGGTTGTGGGTCAGGTGATAACAGGGAAAAAGTGGCGCATACAACAAAGACACCGGAAGTCATGGAATCAAGCGGAGTTTCTGGTGCTAGAACTGTAAGCGGATTTGACACAAAAACGAACAAAACAATTACTTGGTGTGGAATCGATTTTTCCTTTCCTTCTTATTTCACTGTACTAGACAAAGGTTCAACGGAAACTTGGATGAAATATTATCCTGAAGAAGATTATTATTATGCCTCTTTAATGTTTCAAAGCCAAGATTTTTCAGGGACCCAAGAATATTTTAATGACCAAATACCTTCTATTGTTAAGAGCACCATAGATGGTATCGCTAACGCAGAACTACATAAATCAGAGAAAATCTCAATCGCTGGATTGCCTGGCTGGACAATCACATTTTCCGTATCTGATAAAAAAGGAGATGGGGTGATTACTACCGGGAGTTATTCGTTTGTCTATAACATAAACACTGGGAAAATAGTCATGATTTCCTGCGGTTACGACAGCAATGACAAATCGCATTATGATTATTTAGGCGATTACAAAAAAGTATTGGAAACGGCTGAGTTGTTATCCGAACCTCTCGATTTGAATGCAATTAACGGTACAAATTCAGATAAATCAGATGCAAAGTTCGTTGGAAAATATTATAGGGTAACCGGCATAATTGACCAAGCAATGAAACCCTCAGACGGAAGTAACGCATTGGTCATTATACAACCCGATGTTATGGCGAAAGGGATGAGGTCAACTTTACCGTTGGAAATAAATATTTGGTTGACTGCAGATGAATTTAAGAAAATTGGCGGAATTTCTTCTGTTGGAAAACAGATTGACCTATCCAAGAAATTAAAAAGCATAAGTAGGAATGCTATCTCAAAAGACCCTGCCGTTAAAGGATATCCGTTACAATTAGAATTTGGTGAGTACGATTGAAATTTAATTATAACCTGGGCGAAGATGAAGACCAAGGTTAAGTTTTGCTTATTAAAGATAGAAAAAGAAAATGGGAAATGAGCCTGCACTAAAGAAGTAATTTATTGAAGCAATCGCAGGAAAGCCCGGCATTGCTGGGCTTTCCTGCGTTCAGTGCAAATATTTATACAGATCTTACACCTGTTTTTTGATTGAAGCAAGGGATGCATTTAATAAATGTTTCTTTCAAAGAAAAAGCCAATGGGCGGCTGTATAGCCGCCATCTGGTGCATATAACCATATCCACCAAGTTCGAATTTGAATGATAACTTACAAGTCTTTATAGTGGTTTTTTTGAAGATGTTTGCCAATGATCATTCGGTAGAAACTTATGTATATACTTCTACCCGCATCACATTAGTGATGTGGTAAAAATCCTCCTGCGACAGAGCAGTGATAAGGTGCAGTTCATCCTAACCAAAAAGAGTCTTCGAGAAAACGAAAGGTTGCAATAACAATCAATCATAATGACAAAGCAAAAAGCCATTACTCCTTGAATTAATCGCTTAAGGATGAAGAGAAACACTTTCTTTAAAGGTATTAATTGGATGAGATTGCGTGATATAATAAAACAATTGGTTTACAGTCAAATTGAGACTGAGAAGGGATGAACAAATATTCAAAGATGACTACTATGCTTTGAACTTTCACACTCAACAGAAGAATCATTCGAACAGCCGCCGTCACGGTCGGTAAACCAAATTTGCGGAAGTACGGTCGGTTATTTGAGATCAATACATCACTCCTATTGATAAACTGCATGCTTTAGATTCCGATTATTCTAAAATCACGAAAGAAGGGGCATTAATATATGTCACAAGAATTTCAGACTTACGATGCTTGGCTCAATGAAAATGTAAATTTTGGTGATTGTTTAACGTTATATGACATAAACGATGAGTTCAAGAGGCTTTTGCCCCTGACGGAAGATGGAGAAATTCGGAAGTTCCTCATTTGGGATGCTGAATTATTTCAATGTTGCGAACTCCTCTCACAAGAACGAGATGGACGCGATTTCCTTTTCCCTTCGCTCGTTTATGCCAACGGTCACTGCATTCCTGACATTAACAATTTTGAACCCGAACGTTTTGAGTTTTATAAAGAACGGTTAATAAAATCATCTGATTTTCTAATGAGAGCTCGCTATATGAACTATCTTATTGAGAAACTACCTCAAAAAGAAAGATATCAATACGCAAAGTGTTTATGTCAGGAATCGCTTGTGTTTCTTGAAGGCGCGACCGTTTCATTTGATTTCAGAAACAAGTTTTCACGTTTAGTAGAGTTATCATTGTCATATAATCTCAATGAAGAGTTGGCCCGTACAAAAATACTCATTGAAACCAAGTTATCGGATTTGCCTATGAACAAAGAAACGATCCTCGAATCTGACGATGTTTCTTGGGGCTTTTTAGCCCTTTCGCAGTGTTTGCGAGGATTTAGGTCGAAACTAAAATCAATTATATTGGATTCATCAAATGACCGGATAATAAAGCGCTTAGAAGAATACAAGAATAATGCGACTCAAATATCAAAAGAGGTTTTTATTAGAGAATTAATTGAGTGGGCGCAAATAAACGGCTCTAATGTAAAAATCGTTGCCCAAGAATACGGAGAGTATTATGAAACACTGGCCATAGTCTCTGATTCAGCTTTGGTTGCCTTAGCTCACTTAGAAAAGGCAATGAAAATCTATTTGGATTACGGTATTACAGATAAGCTTGACGCTTTGAAAGTGAAAATCAAAGAAACGAACAGGATATTGAAGAATAACGGAGAATTGCAGGAACACAATATTAGTCTCAAAATTCCTGATGAATTGTTTCAGCAGCAAAAGCATTTTATTGAGTTAATAACAACTGGCATTAATTGCGAGAATATGGCTGATAGTATTCACAGGCTTTCTTCGCCTTTTTTTGTTCCATCCAAAGAAGAAGCCCTCCGCTACGCAAAGAGTAGCACAAATAACTCACTGCTTCCTATGTTGGCATCTATTAACTGTATAAGCAACGGTCGAAGTGTTTTTATTGGTAGTGACATAGATGATTGGGAAGAATTTTTTCTTTATCAAAATTACGCTATTGCTTTGAATTTTCATTTGCAGTTATTAAATTCAGTATTTACAAAATTTTGCGAGCAAGGCATGAGTGCTGAAACGGTTACTGGTTTTGTTAAAGAGAGAATGGACTTTATCCGAGAAAATCAGATCGAAATTATAACGCGAGGGATAGAGCGTTTCTTTGGCGAGGATTACATTTCCGCAATTCACATTCTTGTTCCTCAATTTGAAGGTGTTTTTAGATGCTTCTTTGAATCCTATGGTTTGCCAACCACAAGTATTTCCTCTTCGGTAGAGCAGAAAGAGCAGACATTTACAGAATTCTTGAAAAATGATTTTGTTAAAGCTCTTCCAGAGGAATACCTATTCCTTGTTGATTATGTTATGACTTGCCAGCTGGGTCTTAACTTGCGGAATAATGTGGCACACGGATTAGTTGAAATGCAAGCCCTTGGTAAGGGAACGGCACTTCTGGTTTTATATTTATTTTTTATCTTATTTGGTTACACGCTTACAGAAGTTGATGATGAAAGCAACATCAAATAGAATGTCTGCATAATATGTGGAAAAAATACACACCTCCTTGAAATCGTTAATAAATTGCCGGGGAGTGCATTTGTATCATTTACTACCTTATATCGTACGAGCAAGCGGTGCAAATTCAAAATCTCCGAGGTAGATGAATGGGTTAGGAAAGGCAGGATTAAAAAATAATTTTAGATGTACATTAATTGACGAATTGAAGGAGAACACGATGAACAAGCAACAGTTAGCGTCGAGGATATGGGAATCCGCAAATAAATTGCGTTCAAAAATTGAAGCGAATGAATACAAGGATTATATTCTAGGCTTTATTTTTTATAAATTCCTGTCCGATAAAGAAGTTGATTTTCTGAAGAAAAACAGCTGGACAGATGATGATCTGATTGAACTGACCGAAGATGATATCGACACCGTGGAATACTGTCAGCGAGAACTTGGCTATTTTATTTCGTACAACAATCTATTCTCCACCTGGCTGGCCAAAGGCAGGGACTTTGATGTATCGAATGTCACTGATGCGCTTTCTGCATTCAATCGTTTGATAGATAAGCATCACAAAAAAGTCTTTAATAAAATATTTGATACGCTGGATACCGGACTAAGCAAGCTTGGCGACACTTCGGGAGCTCGTACAAAGGCCATTAGCGGTCTGCTCCAGCTCATAAAAGACATTCCCATGGATGATAAGCAAGACTATGACGTTCTCGGTTTCATCTACGAATATCTGATCAGTAATTTCGCAGCAAATGCCGGTAAGAAAGCCGGCGAATTCTATACGCCGCAGGAAGTATCTCTTCTGATGTCTGAAATCGTTGCAGATCATCTGAAAGACAGAGAAAAAATTGAAATCTACGATCCCACAAGTGGATCAGGCTCCTTGCTTATAAACATCGGTCGCTGTGTGGCAAAGCACATCAGCGACAAAAGTAACATCAAATATTACGCACAGGAACTCAAAGAGAATACATATAACCTCACCCGTATGAACCTCGTCATGCGCGGCATTATCCCAAATAATATCGAAACGCGCAATGGCGATACACTGGAAGAGGATTGGCCATTATTTGACGAGGAACATGCGTATGCTCCACTGTATGTGGATGCGGTCGTATCTAATCCGCCTTATTCCCAGCATTGGGACCCGGTAGACAAAAAGAGCGATCCACGCTATTCCCGCTTTGGCCTTGCTCCGAAGAATAAGGCAGACTACGCTTTTTTGCTTCATGACTTATATCATATTAAACCGAATGGCATTATGGCCATTGTTTTGCCCCACGGGGTTCTGTTCCGTGGCGGTGAAGAGCGAGAAATTCGCAGAAATTTGATTGAGCAAAATCATATTGATGCAATCATTGGCCTTCCTGCTAACATCTTTTTCGGAACAGGTATCCCGACTATTATTATGGTACTTAAGCAAAAACGCCCAAACACGGATGTTCTGATCATTGATGCATCAAAGGGCTTTGCTAAGGTAGGTAAGAACAAAAAGCTGCAGGCATCAGATATTAAAAAGATCGTCGATACCGCTGTGGGTCGAAAGACAATCGACAAGTATTCCCGTGTCGTAACCCGAAAAGAAATCCGAGAAAACGAATATAACCTGCACATCCCCCGCTATGTAGATTCCTCGGATATGTGCGAAACATGGGATATTTACGCCACTATGTTCGGCGGTATCCCTAATGCAGAAATTGAACTGCTGAATGATTACTGGGTGGCATTCCCACAGCTCAGAGACATTTTATTCAAAAACGATGGTACACCCTATTCTGCGCTGGCTGTAAGTGATGTTAAAGAAGCAGTTTCCAATAGTGCTGACGTCAAAGCTTTTATCATCTCTTTCAAAACTGCTTTTGATGGCTTTGATGCCTTCTTGGAAGATGAGCTGATCGGAAAAATGATGAAACTAAATGTTTCAAAGGAAGAAGCTGTTATCAGCGATAGCATCTTTGAACGTATTGCCCCTGTTCCTCTAGTGGATAAATATAGAGCGTACCAGCTGCTTGATGATGAGTGGTTGAAAATCTCTACCGACCTTGAAATTATTCAGACGGAAGGTTTTGCTACCACGAAGCAGGTCGACCCGAATATGGTTATCAAGAAAAAGGACAACAACGAAGAAGAGGTACAGGATGGGTGGGCCGGTCATGTGATTCCCTTCGAGCTGGTGCAAGCAACTTTACTAAAAGATAAGGCCGATGAAGTTAAGGAGAAAGAGCGGCGGCTTGAGGATATTGCAGCAGAATACTCTGAAATCATCGATTCCCTTTCCGAGGATGATAAAGAGGGTGATTTCATAAATGACGATAATACTGCTTTTGTCGCTGCTGGAGTGAAAGCCAAAGTAAAAGAGATTTATGCTGATGTGGATTCCGAAGAGCTCATCGGTTTGTTTGGTTATCTTACTCTACTAGATGAAAAAGCCGGTAAGGCGTACAAACTACGGTACATTTCTGAGCACCCGGAAGTGGATTGGTCTGCCATAGAAGGCAACGGCGTCTATGCCAAGGGAAAGGTGGCGGCGCGTGTTAAAGCTCTGCAGGCAAATTTTACTTTCCCAGAAGAATCCTTTGAAGCCAAATTGATTCTGGTGGAAACATTGATGGAAGAGGAAAAAGAAGTCAAGCGGGAAGCCAAGGAACTTGCCGCAGCCTTACATTTGCTGACTAAGACGACGATTGAAACCCTTTCTGATAAGCAGGTGATTGACTTTCTAAAGCTGAAATGGATTCAGCCCCTGAATAGATCTCTGGACGAGATGCCCAGTGCAATCATCGATGCACTGGTACAATCGGTGAACACACTTTCGGAAAAATATGCTGTTACCTACAAGGACCTGGAAACAGAGATTGAAAAATCTGAGAGGTACCTTTCCACCATGATTGACGAGTTGGAAGGAAGCGCTTTTGACATGAAGGGACTGGCCGAATTCAAGGCGCTGTTAAAGAGTGAATGATATGGCTGAAATCAAACCGAGAGTTAGGTTTTCTGGCTTCTGTGATAATTGGGAACAACACAAATTGAGTAATTATTTCACTGAACGGGTAGAGCGATCAGCCGAAGGAGAATTGATCTCTGTTACAATAAATTCCGGAGTTATGAGAGCTGCTGACTTAGGAAGGCATGATAACTCAAGCGAAGATAAATCCCACTATAAAAGAGTTGAAGTGGGTGATATCGCCTATAACTCTATGAGAATGTGGCAAGGAGCTAGCGGATATTCACCTTATAGTGGTATTCTGAGCCCCGCATATACGGTTGCCAAGCCTCAAGAGGAGGTAGATTCATTATTCTTTGCATATATGTTCAAAAAGCCTGAATTAATTCACCAATTTGAAATCAAATCACAGGGCTTAACAAAAGATACATGGAATCTAAAATTTCCGGCATTTAGTGAGATTGAGGTAGCGGCACCGGCTTATGATGAGCAAATAAAAATTAGCGAATATTTACACACTCTTGATCATCTTTTTACACTCCACCAGCAGAAATACGACAAACTAGTAAACCTCGAAAAATCCTTGCTTGATAAAATGTTCCCGAAGAACGGTGCTGATATGCCTGAAATTCGCTTTGCTAGATTTAATGGTGAGTGGGAACATCATAAGGTTGGTGAGGTAGTAACTGTTGTAGAGAGACCTATAGATATGAAAGACGATGAAGTATACCAGCTTGTTACTGTGAAGCGTCGCAATGAGGGTGTTGTATCGCGCGGGTTTCTCAAAGGAAAGGATATTCTGGTAAAGAACTATTTCGAGATTAGGGCAGGCGACTATATTATTTCGAAACGGCAAGTAATACATGGCGCAAACGGACTTGTGCCGGAAAGCCTTGATAAATCGGTAGTTTCTAACGAATACTTGGTTATTGTTAGCAACGATATAATTTCAGCTAAATTCTGGACACTTATATCAAAACGTCGCGAGATGTACAGAATGTTCTTGCTTAGCTCATATGGCGTTGACGTTGAAAAAATGGTTTTCAATGTTGGGGACTGGAAAAAACGCTCTTTCACCATTCCTTCTATTACAGAACAAAACCGAATAGTTGAGCTATTTGACCATCTCGACCACCATATTAATCTTCATCAGCGTAAGTTAGAAAAGCTAAGAAAATTAAAGAAATCTATGCTTGAAAGACTGTTTGTCTAAGACAGGAGGCAAAACATGACGTTTGACAGAGAAATAGATTTTGAAAATGCCCTTATCCATCTGCTGTTTGATAAGGGATGGGAACCGGAAGTACTGAAATATAAGACGGAAGCTGAATTAATTCAAAACTGGGCGGATATCCTTTTTGAGAATAATCGGGATATTGACCGCCTTAATGATGCACCTTTAACGGCCGGTGAAATGCAGCAAATTCTTGAGCAGATCACTCATCTGCGGACGCCACTTAAGCTGAACGGTTTCATCAATGGCAAAACTGTCTCTATTAAGCGCGACAATCCAGAGGATGATCTGCATTTCGGCAAGGATATCAGCCTGAAAATCTATGACCGACAGGAAATCGCTGCTGGCCAAAGCCGCTACCAGATTGCTGAGCAGCCCAAATTTGTAACACCAGGAATTTTAAATGATCGCCGCGGTGATTTAATGTTGCTGATCAACGGCATGCCGGTCATCCACGCGGAGCTGAAAAAAAGCGGTGTCTCTGTCAGCCAGGCATGCAATCAGATCGAAAAGTATGCCTATGAGGGCGTGTTCACTGGCCTGTTCTCTTTGGTTCAGGTCTTTGTTGCCATGGAGCCTGAAGAAACTGTTTATTTCGCCAACCCAGGTCCCGATGGTAAATTCAATAAGGACTATTATTTCCACTGGGCGAACTTTAATAACGAGCCTAAGAACGACTGGCGTGAGATTGCATCAGATCTTATTTCTATTCCAATGGCCCACCAACTGATTGGATTTTATACTGTTGCAGATGACACGGACGGCATACTGAAGGTCATGAGAAGCTATCAGTATTATGCAGCCAGCGCCGTTTCTGATCGTGTGACGCAGGCTAAATGGAGTGAAGACGATATTTACGGCGGTTATATTTGGCATACGACCGGCTCTGGCAAGACAATGACAAGCTTCAAATCCGCACAGCTAATCGCTAATTCCAAGGATGCGGATAAGGTTGTTTTCTTAATGGATCGTGTTGAACTTGGTACTCAGTCTTTGCAGGATTATCGGGGCTTTGCCGATGATTCCGATTCCATTCAAGCAACCGAGGGCACAGATGTTCTTGTCTCAAAGCTGAAAAGCGATAGTACTGCCAATACGCTGATCGTCACTTCTATCCAGAAAATGAGCCGGGTCAAGGAAGATGGCTCATTCAATGCAAGAGATATCGAGCTAATAAACGACAAGCGAATCGTGTTCATTGTCGACGAGGCTCACCGTTCTGTTTTCGGAGAAATGTTGAGAACGATTAAGAAAACCTTTCCATCTTCCATCTTCTTTGGCTTTACTGGCACGCCGATTCAGGACGAAAACCAGAAGAATATGAGTACGACTTCAGATGTATTTGGCAATGAACTACACCGGTATAGCATTGCCGACGGTATTCGGGATAAGACCGTTTTAGGATTCGATCCGTGCCAGGTGCTTACATACAAAGAGAATGATCTCAGAAGGGCTGTTGCCTTGGAGAAAGCCAAAGCCACAACCGAGGCAGAAGCTATTGCAGACACTAAAAAGAGTGCAGTTTATTATTACTATCTCGATCATACAAGAGTGCCAATGGCCGGATACAAACTTGACGACGGAACCTACATAAAAGGCATTGAGGACTTTATCACTCCAGCCCAGTATGAACGGGAGGAACATCAGAAAGCTGTTGTAGCGGATATCCTTGGCAACTGGCTCATGCTCAGCCACGGCTGTATGTTCCACGCTATATTTGCCACAAGCAGCATTTTGGAAGCAATTGAGTATTATCGCCTGTTCAAAGAACAAAGCGATAATTTGAAAATTGCAGCACTATTCGACCCTAACATTGATAACAATGGCAGCGCAATTATCAAAGAAGATGCAATTGTTGAAATGATGCAGGACTACAATAAGCGCTATGGACAAGAGTTCAAAATGGCAACATACCCAAGCTACAAAAAGGATGTTGCGCTTAGACTGGCTCACAAGAAGCCATATTTGGCCATTGAAAACAGCCCGGAAAAGCAGATTGACCTGCTAATTGTTGTCGAGCAGATGCTTACTGGTTTTGATTCCAAATGGATCAATACGCTGTATATGGACAAGGAGTTGGTATATGAAAGATTGATTCAGGCTTTTTCACGCACCAACCGTCTATTTGGCCCAGAAAAGCCGTTCGGCACAATCAAGTATTATCGCTATCCACATTCGACGAAAAGAAATATCGAAGAAGCGTTCAAGATGTATTCCGGTGACAAGCCTCTTGGTTTGTTTGCAGACAAACTTGAGAAGAACATTGAACAGATGAACTTCATATTCGATGATATTGCAGATTTGTTCCGCGTGGCAGGGGTCGAAAACTACGAAAAACTACCAACCGACAAAACAGAAAAAGCTAAGTTTGCCAAGCTATTTAAGAGCTTTAATGCTTATTTGGAAGCCGCAAAAATACAAGGTTTTACATGGGATAAGCTTGCTTATCCATTTACACATTCAGATGATACTACCACGAGAGTTGATCTCCATCTGAATGAAACTACATATCTGATTTTGGTTCTCCGTTATAAAGAACTGTTCAGTGCCTCCGGTGGAGGTGGCGGCTTAGATGTTCCGTATGAGATCGATACGCACTTGACCGAGATCAATACCGGCGTAATCGACGCTGATTATATGAATTCCCGATTCACGAAGTATATCAAACTGCTGCAGGATGGCGAGGAATCAGAGCAAGTACTTAATGAATTACACAAATCCTTTGCCACATTGACGCAGGAAGAACAGAAATACGCCAACATATTTCTCCGTGATATTCAAAGGGGCGATGTTACTGTTGAAGACGGCAAGACACTTAGAGATTTTATTACGGAGTATCAGGCAAAAGCAAAAAACGACCAAATACATAGACTTTCTGAGGCATTTGGTATTGATGAAGAATTGCTTCGTGGATTCATGCAACTCCGCGTAACGCAAGCTGATATTAATGCGTTTGGGCGATTCGACCAGTTGAAAGATACAGTGGATTGGTCTGTTGCAAAAGAATATCTAGCAAGGATGGAAGGCGACTCTGTTCCAATGCGCAAGGTTCGGATTAAGGTTGATAAAATACTTCGCCGTTTCGTTCTTGACGATGGTTTCGATATTGATGCCTAAGTTTCTTGACTGTCTCGTTGAGCAAGGCAACCCCACTACTGCAATTACTGTTGCAATTGAAATAACAAAACCCGTGAAAACAGACGTAAAACTGGTAACAGCGTATTCACATAAGTCCATCTTAAAGCCAATCGGCAAAAGAAGTTATATAGAACATATATTTCGCAACGAGGGGGTCGGGGGTTCGAGTCCCCCCGTCTCCACCATTGTTTTAAATGCATGGGTGTCAAGAGAGTGACGCAGAAAAAGAAGCTACAAAACACAAGCTCCAACGAACCTTTATCAACTTCCTCCCTAGTTGCCTTGAACTCCTGTTTCCCATTTTCAACTTTTCTGTGAACCCTTCATCTAAAATCCTTTAGTTGCTTGATGTCAACAACAGTTTAACTTTCATTTCCGATCCTGTTTCCTTTTTAGGGCTTAACAGGGTGTTCCATTGGTTAACTCTGTTCCAAACATCTTTCCCTAAACTTTTTTAGATATAGTAAACTTTCGCTTACCGGTACCTCAGTCCAGTTGTCATGTTACGTTTCCGTTTTCCGGCTCGGTAAGGTTTCCGTCTTAGGAATTCCTTGGAGCTTGTGATATTATGTTACGATCTTATATGGATTTCAACAACACTCAAAAACAACCGTATTGTCTGAAAATTCTGGCTATTTGGCAATGCTCGAATATTATCTCCGGTAATCATACAATTAATAGTTTTTTCATTAAATTACAGTACTGCTTAAGAAAGCTCATAAATTGGCCATGACAGACTTGTTCATGATAAAATATCTATAATTAGTACCGCAAACAGGGACAGCATACAACCCCTTACAGTACATTGAGAGGTGGAAGTTTTGCTAATAACTATTTCGCGTCAGACAGGTGGTCTGGGGCAGGAAATCACCGATCTGCTGGCCAGAAACCTCGACATTCCGGTGCTTACCCGTGAAATGGCCATGAACCAGTGGTTCCCGGAGGTAGCCGGCAAGCATGAGCTGCACATGCTGCGTGAGAGTCCGAGCTTCTACCAGACTATATGCTCCCAGGGCATTTCTTTTGCTCAGTTTCTGGAAAACAAGCTCAGAAATTATGCAGCGCAGCAGCCGGTAATTATTTTTGGCATGGGGGCGCAGATCATATTTGCCGATCATCCCCAGGCTCTGCACGCCAGGGTCATCGCGTCACAGGAAGTCCGGACCGCCCGGATCATGCGGATGCACAGCCTGGAGAAAGCCGACGCTGAGCGTTTCATGGAGCTTACCGACCGGAAACACAAGCGCAATATTGCCACTATCTATGACCGGGACTGGGCTGACCCCACCCTGTATCATATAACCCTGAACACTGATCATATGAGTGCCGAGGAAGGGGCCGCTCTCCTGGGCTATTTTGCGAAAAGCCGCCAAATGACACGCGCAAGCGATGATTCGGCGGAGCCGCCCCAGGAGAAACCAGTAGTTTTCAAGCACCCATCAGAAGAGGAGTTTGCCCGAATCCTCGATATGCACGATATAGAATGGGAGTATGAGCCGCGTACCTTCCCCATCAAATGGGATGCTGAAGGCCACGTCATACAAGCATTTTCTCCTGACTTTTATCTGCCCAGATTCAACAACTATATCGAACTTACCACCATGGATCAGAGATATACCGCTGCCAAGAAGAAAAAAGCAGAGCTGTTGAAAAAATTGTATCCGGGCACGAACATCAGCATCGTATATAAGAATGAGTTCTATTCTCTCGTCGAAAGATTTGGTCTGCGGAAAGGATCTGAATGAGTATGGGGCAGTCTGGACTGGGGAAGGTTGTCTTCACTGAGGAGCAGATTCAAAGTCGGGTCAAGGAGGTCGCTGCCCAGATTAATCAAGATTACCAGGACCAGAATCTGGTCATTATTGGTATGTTGAAAGGGTGTATATATTTTCTGGCGGATCTGACTCGTCACCTTACCATGCCGGTCAATATTGATTTCCTGTCAATCGGAGTAAATCCTGCCGAGACGCACAAAAACGGAGCGATTCAGTTCAAAAAGGCTCTGGACCTTGATTTGAAAGGGCGCCATGTTCTGCTGGTGGAGGATGTAATCGGCACCGGGCTTACCCTGGGCTATGTTTGTCAGCACCTGGAGGAGGCAGAGCCGGCTTCAATAAAAATCTGCACCCTGCTGGACAACCCGGCGCGCCGGCTGCTTGCGTTTCAGATCGATTACTGCTGTTTTAAAATAACCGAAGCATTTCTGGTGGGTTATGGTTTGGATTACAAGGATCAATATCGAAACCTTCCTTATATTACAGCGTTCCATAAGGGATAACGCTATATAATGGATGAACGGTCACCTGCCGATGCACTGCACACGTATGTGTCCACAGTTGTAAGGAGGCTGAAGCATGGAGCAATATACCAGGGGAATTCGTCCAACACCGCCGTCACTTGTTAGTGAGGGTAAGTTTAACAACGGCACCTTCTCGAGACCTTTCAAAATCATCAATCCTCTTGACGCAGATTGTTATCCGCTTCCCCTGCCGCGTATGATCAAAAACCTCCGATTAAAGGAATGGCAGGCTTACCAAATGGCCAATGATAAATTCTTTATTTTTGCAGTGCTTTATAAAGCCAAAGCTGTTGGATTGGCGCAGTTTTTCGTTTATGATCGTCAGGCCAAAAAGAAGCTGCTCTATGAAAAGATAATCCCTTCTCATTTGATAAAGCTGCCTGCATCGCTCAGTAATTCAACCGGCTATTATTCGGCCGGAAACTACCTGATCGAATATCATAACAACATTGATAATAACCGGCTTGATCTTCGCATTAGAATTCATAATCATGGCCAAGACCTTCCTGATATCGATGCTGAATTCTGCGGCTTATATGACTGCCATAAATGGGAGCCGATCGTGGTGGCATTGCCTTTCTCACAGCGACGTTCTATGTATTCACACAAATGCCTGATGCCCATGGCCGGTACCCTGTCGATCGGAGATCAACAGGTGGTATTTGACCCAAATGAAAGCTGCCTGATAATTGACGACCACAAGGGCTACTATCCATTCGTCACCGCTTATGACTGGGTGACTGGAATCCAATACTCCGGCCAGCAGCCTCTCACCGGTTTCAACCTTACTGCTAACCAGGTGATGCAGCCCGAGTTATACAATGAAAACTGTTTATGGCTGGGCGGGCAGGTTCACCCTTTACCTCCGGTTGCTTTTACCCGCCCCCATGGGGTAGATAATGAGTGGCTGATAAGGGATGATTACGGCATGGTTGATATTACATTCATCCCCGAAGCGCAAGGTAAGATCGATATGAACCTGTTTATAATAAAAAGCTATTATCGGGGTCCACTGGGGAAGTTTTACGGCTTCATTAAGGACAGTTCGGGTACAAAAAACATGGTTGATGATTATTTCGGTATGGGTGAACAGAAAAGGGTGCGCCTGTAGGAGCAACAGGCAAGGTGAAGGCCCTGATTATTATACCGTCGCAGCGGGGTATTCCGCTATAATCACTTCTTCCGTAGGTCCGATCTTCGTTTCCGCTGGCGTCTGAGATTAATAATCCGTATTGCATACATGCAGATGAAAATGATCAGCAGTGCCTTGAGGATAAACTTGACCACCGCTAGGCAAGCTGCCTTGAAACGCGCGAGAAATGGTGTTTTTTCAGCCACTGAACTGCAAGCCAGCAGCTTGATGCGTTCCGCCTCGTGCCCGGCAATAAAGATCTTACAGTATCCCACAGTCTGATTCTTTTTGACTGGAGCGGTAACCTGATCCAAGGGATAGAGGGCATAGGACAGGCTCGATTCTTCCTTATCTGAAACCGCGATGGCCAGATCGGTCTCGGGTCTGGCCTGGATCTTAGTTATCTGTCCGTTTTGCACGGGCACTGCAACCGATAATTGCCGGGCTGGTTTTAGGGTCTTTATATGGTAATGGGCAAAACCATAGTCAAACATCTGCTCCGCATCCTGGTAGCCATGAGTTGAATTCAACGTTACAGCGATCAAAACCAACGAACCCTTTTTGGCGGCACCGACCAGGCAGTTGCCCGCTGGTTTGGTATAACCGGTTTTGATTCCTACAGCGTTTTTGTATTTCCAGAGCAGGCGATTGTGGTTGATGAGCAAGCGATCATAGTCCCGGCCAGCCCAGGGGATATGATGAGTTTTGGTGGAGACCACCCGGCGAAACGTCACCGAATTCATGGCTTGCCGGCTCAGCAGGGCCAGGTCGTAAGCCGATGTGAAATGACCGCTGGCGTGCAGACCATGCGGGTTGAGAAAATGGCTATCTTTCATGCCCAATAGCCCGGCTCGCTGGTTCATAAGCTTCACAAAATTTTTCTCGCTGCCGGCCACGCTTTCGGCCAGCGCTATTGCTGAATCATTAGCTGAATTCAGCAGTAACGCATAGAGCAGCTGCTCACGCGTCAGCTTCTCTCCCGCCTCCAGCCAGACGGAACTCTCAGGGGTACCTGCTGCGTGAGAACTTATTTTTACCTTCTGGTCCAGGTCGCCCTTTTCGATCACCAGTAAAGCGGTCATGATCTTGGTAACACTGGCCGGCGGCAGATGCTTATGTATATTTTTCCCATAGATAACCCGCCCGGAAGAGGCGTCGATTAAGATGACCGCTTTTCCAGTGGTTTTAGGATATGACCCCTTATTGCCAGTAACCCCGTAGACCGGGAAAAGATTGCTGAAGAAAAATATAAGAAGCAAGCAGCTCAATAAATGTCTTCGATGAAACATCAGGGTAGCTCCAGTAATATTGTTCAGGCATTGAAAATCAATACCTCCATAATAATACTTGTTTTTTCATAGTGCACCAAGAGTATTTCTTGTAATAAATATTATCAATGTTCTGCTTTGCTGAAAGATTATGGAAGTTTGCCCACGCCCTGTGCCAGGTTATCCCATAGAATGTTTTCAACCATTGCAACCTGGCTCTGGTCACATTCAACGATGATGAACACCTGGGCTGCTTTCCCACCCGCTGTGCCGGTTGGCTTTTTGGCTATTGGAGTTTTGGAGGTTAGACGGGATATAAAAAGGTCGCCCACAAGACCAAGCAGGGCTCCGGCCAACAAGCCGATTAACCCCCATATTATAGGGCCCCAGGTTAGGACAAAACCATAGATGGCGCCCATGAGCATGCAAAAAGTCCCCAACAAGGCGGCAGCATCAAAGGAACTGATTCCATCCGCCCGGTGGATAGTGTCCATGATTTTTCTATCCTCCACCCGGCTGTCCATGAGAACCGCCGCAATAGCATCCCGGGGAACATCTTTCTTCTCCAGTTCTGAAATGGCCAGTTCCACATGGAAATTGTATTCGAAGGATCCGGTGACATACATATCATCAATCCTCCTGGCTCCGGGCTTTTAATAACCGGGAATCAAACCTGGGACTCTGATAATTATCCCGCAGAAAACGGGCCTGTTCCTGCTCGAACAATTTATTGTATTCCACTGTATTCACGTAGGAATCGTATACGGCAAAACCGTAGAGAGAGGGGAAAAATAGGAACCACTGCGGGTCCAGAACCGCTGTGGCCTGGCCGAATGCTCCCAGAGCAGAATACTGTATGGCTTCCAGGATATGAGACAAATACACTGTCCCGATCGTTAACGTCAACAGGAAAAAGCTGGTGGGAACGCGATGGCTATATAAGTGCCCCAGGCCCGGTGACAGGGTCGATAGCACAGCAGCAACCCAGGGCTGTTTTTTGTCCAGAAAATTAATATCCCAGGAACTTATGCTAACGGGTATCATGGTAGAATCCTCCCTGTTGCCCAGAATCGATAGTTTATTAAGGTCAACCGTTAAGCTGTAACTTCCCCATACACTGAAAGCCCAAACCGCCAGATAGAGCAGCGTCCATCTGACATCAAGAACATCCCTGGCCAGGTCGAATTTGCCCAGGTATGAATACATAATGGCTAGATTAATATGGGCCTGGGTATTGATCAGCAACTCCCATCCCACTAATAGAAAACCTTTTATATAGCTGCCCATGACAATGTACCCAAAGCCCGGAAACATGGCAGACCAGGCTGCGGTGACCCAGGGGTTTCGCAAATGAAAAAAATTGGTTGTAATCGGATTGACAGCGCCGATAGGACGGCGTTTATTGCGAATAGATTCAGGCTGTTTTTTTTCCATCGGCCATCTCCCCATATTGCGAATTTTGTCCCCTGACGATAATGGTAACCAATTTGCAGAAGCTAACTAAAAAGACGAAGGTGGGGACTGAATAATAATATTGCCAGGAAAGCGGTTGGTAAATGTTCAGCCATACGATGATCGGGTCCAAAATTAGCGATAGCACGCATGATAGGATGGTGCTGGCAATAAGAAACTCCCTCCATCCTCTATACTTTTGATAGACAAGCATAAACACCACGGGTATGGCCACGTAATCGATAGGGAAAAAGTTCGGCAAGGCTGGAACCAGGGAATATGGATAGGTCCAAGCCAATAGAAATACGCCGATAGAATCCAGAATCCCCGCACTGATGCTGACCATTACCCCGAAAAAGCTGATCTCCAGGAAACGCTTTCGATCCGTGTATTTCCACCATACAAAAAGCGGAAACACTGTAAAGAATAAAAGGAACCACCAGGTCCACTTGGGCAGGCTGTTATGCAGCCAATTCTGCATATTCAAGTCGGTTAAGGTTCGCTGGGTATCCAGGATTTTGTAATAAGTATCATCCCAATATAGTTTAAAAGGGACCTTAAAGCCATTAAGAAAATAGTTCAGCATACCAAACCTCCGCAGCGGAATCTAAGCTGTTATTATTATCTGTTCTATATAATGCGCCTATTCTAACGATCCGCAATTAGCTCCGAAGATACCTGTGCCATACTTTCATCTCTTCTTGCTGAAATCATTACCATAAAAATTGGACGACAGAATTGTGGCCATACCTCTTGATACTGCCGGGCGTCTCATACGGTAAGATTCAGTAATGCAAACGAGAACTTCGGGAAATAGTAAAGTGATCAGGAAATAAGAAAACTGCATTAAGTAGGCAAAAGTTCATCATAACCGGAGGTACTTGCGGATTTGGAGATGTTGTACCCCTTTTAGAATAATCATACCGATGATATAATTTCAAACGTAGAATATCTGTTGTCGAAACAAGTGTGGAGGCAAATGCCATCTTAACTTGACGAGGCTTGTTACCAGCTCATGAGGGGGATATCATATCATGGCCAGGAAATATTATAAGGATCAGTTCGACCCGAACGGCCGGCGGCTGGAGGTAGTAGAAAACTACGGACATCCGGGGACCACGGCCTACAAAATGAATCTATATCGGACCTTGTGCAGAGGTATGATACGTAAACACAGGGTAGTCTTTACCCATCCGCGTTATGGCCGCGACGCCAAGTTCAAGTTGTATCAGCAGTCCAGGCGCAGGTGGTATAAGCTGTTCCAGGTACCGGACGATGTCATCGTGCCTTTTACTTATTTCGACCATTCGCGGGCCCTGGGATTCATGAAGGTCTTGGCAGGTCTGGGAGTCAACTTTACTAACATCCTGCACCTTAAGAGCGAGATGTGGTTTTATAAGCCCCTGTTGGCTGGTGAGAGATATGTTATTGATTATGTTTTTGAAGATGTGGTCAGGATCAAGAAAGATAAGGCCGCTATCGTGAATTATTCGGCAATAAGCCGCGATGGTGAGCTTTACCAGGAAAACCGGGATCATTTCATTGTCAAGAATGTTCAGAAGAAGTATCTGGACCGTTTGCATGATGATGAAATGAACCAGTTCAAGGGCATCACCCGTTTACCGGCCGAGCCGATGGAAGATGTAAAGATAAAAGAGATATATATCCCGATGGATTTGCCGGTCAAGTATACTTCGGCATCCGGAGATTGCAGCTACATGCACATAACACCCCGGGCCGCCAAGCTTTTTGGTTTCGGCAAACCGTTCCTGCAGGGGCTGTGTACGGCCAATCTCTTGATGAAGGAACTGGTCATGGCCGGGGTTAAACTGGAGTATTTTTCGATCATCTTCAGCCTGCCGGTATATCTGAACGACACGGTTTATTTACATTACAACGACCGGGAATACCGGTTGCAGGATGCCAAGGGCAGGGTGCTCGCCTTCGGCTTGTTGCAGACTGACGAAAAGGCCAGAGCAGGCCAATAGTATGTCTGGGTAAGCCTAAGAATTGATTAGTAAGTGACCAAGTCCGGAGACAAAGATCTCTGGACTTGTCGTTTCTAGGGCTTGTTCAGCGAACTGATGATGGGTTGCTATAACTTGAATATCTTTCTTTTTAATAGTTCCTGCATGATCAGTCCGGCCAGAAAACCTGCCCCCATGTTCCAGACAGCAAAGCCGGCGGTAACCAATAATATATAGAAGTCATTCTTCGCATCAACATCACGTGCCGAAACCGCCATTTCCAGACCGGCAAAAAAGAGGATTACTCCCAGTATGCTAAGGGGGAAGAGTTTAAATATCAACAATACCGAACTGCTGAAACAGAGTCCGACCAATAGCAGGATAGTACCCAGTATAATGGTTGACCCCCCGGTTCGTGCGCCAAAACGGACATGACCGGCCATGCCGCCAGCTCCATGGCACATTGGGATACCGCCGAAAAGCGGAGAGAGTATATTGATGATCCCCTGGGAGAGGGCAATCTTCTTTTCCGTCACTGGATGATCGGGGAATAGACGATTGTTTTCCGCAGTTACTGCGAAAACGGCATTCCCTAAGGTCAATGGCGCCTGGGGGATGCCCAGTATCAAAGATCCTTTTATGAAGTCAGACCAAGATATATCTACGGGGAGAAACTGGGGCAGGCGGAAATCAAAATGAATGCCGGCCAACTCTGCTGACAGACCGGGATTTTTTATCAGTGCTGCGGCTACTCCTAAAATTAGCAAAACGAACATGGCCGGGATACGTTTGTTGTTTATTAAAAGGAAAGTAACGGCCAGAGCGATAATGGCTACAACGAAGTCGGATCTCATCATTTTAATACCTTGCAGGATAAAGGAAAGGCCCAGCCCCAGGGAGATACCCCGAATAACCGGTTTGGAAATGATTCTGGCAAGGAAGTCAAGTGCTCCAGTCAAGCTCATGATCAGCCAGAACAAGCCGGTAAAAAGACCCGAACCCAAAACCATTCCAGGTGTTATGGCGGTCTGGGTAATGGCGGCACTGCCGATTGCTTTCATGGGTTGGATCGGCATGGGAGTCCGGTAATAGGTTCCGCCGATTATCAGCATGAGTCCGAACATAAACAGTACACCCAAAGGGTCCATGTTCACCACTGTGATATAGCCCACGACAAAGGGGATCAAGGTTCCCAGGTCGCCAAACGCCCCGGCAAACTCAGGTTTATTGAAGCGGTTTTTCAGTTCGGGTTTAGGCTGGAGAGTGATTTCTGATCCCCGATCAGGCATAGTTTCACATCTTTCCTTATACTTGTTACTATAGGCTGATAATTGTCTGGTAAATGAATCCTTCTACATAATAACAGATATAACCGGGTGCCATGTTTCTTAATAGTATGCAAAAACCAAATCCGTGGTACCCAGGGAAGTAAGTATTTTTCTGAAGTTTAATTGCTAATAGAATCAACAATATTGGATATCGCGTAAGGTTTAGTCTAGGGCATGTGGGGAGAAAGCGAAAACCCGATGGTCAGTCACTGGGTCTTTGCAGCAGACCGCCCGGTCAAGCAAAAAACAGGGCCTTTTCAGGAAGGCCCTGTCCGGGTGTCGTGAAAACGGGGGATGATTGCCGCGCTGCGCTCGCAATGACACAATAAAGGATTGCCGCCCTGACACCCCACCCTGTCATTACTACGAAAAATCGCGAACTTGTCATTGCGAGGAGCGTTAGCGACGCGGCAATCCAAAGCTTGAATCACGAGACAGTCTGACAGGGCTTATTCAGGTAGGCCCTGTTTTTAATAACTTCGGACTTACTACTGCATCTGCTGCTGCATCATGGAGAAACTCTGCTGGATACGGCTGAGCTCTTCCTGGGGAGCCGGGGCCACCTTATACCAGCCTTTTTGGCTCATAACATCGAAGATCTGTTTTTGATGATCCAGGGTTTGATTGAGTAAGCTGGTGAAGTGCTGCCGAACCTGAGGATCGGCGCTTTCCATGACGCTGCTGGTCAGCATACTGGCGGCCAGCTTGTGTTCGTACAATAGGATTCCCATCCATTCCATATCTTTAGCCATTGTTATTCCTCCTTACTGCATGCTGCCGCTTCTGGACACAAGAGAAGCTGAGCTTTGAATCCATTGCCGGTGCTGGTTGCTCATATCTTGCATCAGGCTCTTGACCTGAGGATCGGAGCACTCAGACATGGCATGCTGGCAGGTCTTCTGGATGGCTTCAAAGATTTTGCTGGAGTCCTCCAGATACAGGAGCTCCCTGGTTGAAAGTTTACTCACGGGAATACTACCTCCTTTAACAAATCTAAACTTTAGGATGTGCAATGATTCAGTCAATCATGCAGTATTCATTTTTAAGAATCAAAGGAATTGCACATTTCGAAAGGAAAGCCGGCGTTCATTAATCACAGCTGAGCAAATTAAGCGGATAATCGACAATAACGGAAAAGTCCAGTGATCCTTGCGGATCACTGGACTTTTCCGTTATTGTCGATTACAGGTTTACTGCTATACCTCCTGCAGATATAGATCAAGTACATGGCTGGAGCCGCGCCAGGCGGTATCGGTAATTTTGTATTCTTTGTTTCCGATCTGCACCAATGCGCCTACCAGATTATAGGTGGAGCTATTGTATGTGTAACGTGATGGATCGAATATGGTAATTTGACTGAAAGATATCCATTTGTTTGAAGTGTAAATGGTGGTATCGGTACTGGCGCCGCTTCTGTACAGGCTGTTGTTAAGATAGAAGTTGTAACCGAGCGGCTGAGAACTGTCGGTAGCCTTGCTGGAGGTGTTTATTATCGGCGCATGTAGAGTGTTATCATAATTGACTTCGTCGATGTAGTAAGTATTGCCATCGAAACTGACCTTAAAGGTTGAATCGAGTGAATACTGTTTACCGTTTACTCTCAGAACATTCTTGCTTACTATAACCATGTGATCGAGATCGTAAACTATCCCGTCTTTGATTATAGAAACAGATGACTTATCCCGATATTTGCTGTTCAGATAGACCAGATCGCTGGAGGTCTCACTGCCGCAATAGAAAATCAGTTTCCCATTGGTCAGGGTTACATGGTTTATGCCGTACTGAGTACCATTTAGGACCATGACTACCTTGTTGCTGGCATAGGTTTGGTGGTCGCAGATGATATTATCGCTGGCATCAATCTCGATTTCCGATAGACTGTAAAGTTTACTATCGGTAAGGAACTGGATGCTGGTGATAGTGGAGAGATTGAAAGTAGTGGCGCCTACAAAAATAGCGGAGATATCAGAGATTTTATAGCCGCGTGCTATTACCGGGTCAGTTTTGGTCAGTGCCGGGGTGGTGGCGCTGGAACTCAGGGTGAAACCGGTAATATCATAGAAATCCGTTCCCAGTTCGGCGGTTATCTTGTCACTGGGCAAAAAGTATTTCTTTCCGGCGACCTCTACAGTAGCACTATCGATGATAGCCATATCGCTCAGATAATATCCTTTACTGGTCGAGTTGATATAAAGGTTGACGTAATCAGCATCATATTTATGATTGGCAACTGTTATAGAAGCCATCTTGCGATTGCCCGGGTAAATTATCAGGCGTTTGGTGCTGGTGGAGAACTGGTTTACCGGATAGCGGGTGTTATTGACTATCACATCTATCTTGCTTACCGTGGAGTCGAGAGCATAGCGGTACTGCCCGTTAATGAAGAGATAGCCCTGCTGTTTGGTCAGGCTGGTGACCGTAACATTGGTGAGCTCGATCTTGAAGATAACCGGGGTGGTGGATAGGTTGTATTCCTGATCTCCAATGGCCAGGGTGGCGAAGTCCCCCAGCAAGGTATTTGAGGCAGGGGTTGTCGCAGGAGTTGTTGTAGTGGCGGAAGAGGAAAGAGCCAGGCTTTTGCCCTGGGTTTCCATAAAGTTGATGATTACCTTGCACATCTGGGCGCGGGTTACCTCCTGGAAGGGTTCAAAGTTGCCGTTAGGGTAACCGGAAAGGAGCTTGAGATCGGTTGCTACCTTGATATAGCCGCGGTAACGGCTTTGATTTAGATTCGCACTGTCCTTGAATGACATGGCCCCGTTATCCGGCTGCTTGCCCAGTGCCCGCACCAGCATCGCGCATACCTCGCTGCGTTTAAAGCCGGTATTGGGTCCGAAGTTGCTGCCATAGTCACCGGGAATAACAATACCCAGGGCTACGGCCTGGTTAACATAACCCTTGGCCCAGTGGGATTTCATATCGGAAAAGTAGTTGGTGCCGGTACTGGGCTCATAACCCAGACAGCGGATCATGACCGTGGTGAATTCGGCGCGGCTCACTGTCTTATCGGGTTTGAAGCTTCCGTCGGTATAACCGGATACAAACCCGGCATTGGCGACTGTTGCTATGTAGTCCTTGGCCCAGTGGGTCTTGGTGTCAGTGAAGGTGGTCGCGGCCTGGACCCCGCCAGGGAAGACCATTCCGGCCATTATGCAAAAGACAATCAGAACAGCCAGTCGTTTCATAAGTAAAAAACTCCTTTCCTGTTTGCATACTCGTGTATGTCAAAATATCAATTAAATAAGCATTCCTGTATGAATAATTTGCCGAAAAAACTGATTCTCCTGCCAGAAATAGATAATCTTTTCGTATTAAATCATTAGGCGGTGGTGTTCGACCTTAATACAGCACCGATCGATGCAGATAGTATCGGTATTGGCTGCTTTTTCCTGGACATTCGGGATATTGATGCCCAACTGCAGCCAGATTACCGGTATTTTCATATCAATAGCCTGGGCCACCACGTCACCGGCGGCGTCGGTGTTGCGAAATACATCGACCAGATCGACCGGAAAGGGAATGGAGGATAGGTTAGGATAAGCCGTTTCCCCCAGGACTTCGGTTACGTTGGGATTGACCGGAACGATATGGTATCCGTGATTCTGCAGGTATTTGGCCACAATGTAACTATAGCGTTCGGGATTATTGGAGAGACCTACTACCGCGATAGTTTTGGCTTTTTTTAGTATTTCCCGGATGGAGTCATCCATAGGCTTACTGCTCCCTTCCATTGGTGTGTAATCATTGCTGGTTGTCATTGGCGTTTGCCATATTCTGATCAGAGATCGTGCTATTCTGTTCAATAGGTTATTACGCATTTACCATCAGTCCCATTTCATTATTAATGCCAATATATATGAATAAATCATAACCAGCAAGTGGAACAGGAACAAATATTTTTCGACAGGACGAGGGAGCCCGGTTACAAATAACGTAGAGAACCATCTAATAGTGTTGAATAATGGTGGACAGGTGCAGTCTCCAGGACTATAATTAACAGGATTATGGGGTAGCTATAATCTGTTCTGTTGTATATAGAGCCGGACAGGCCTCCATTGAAACGATGATGGTCGCCATCAGTTGATGAAAAAACGCAGGTAAGGGATACCTTGCTCCATTTATACGGATTCCCAAGAGGTTTTCATATCAGAGAGAAGAAAGAGGCATTTACTTATGAAGATATTTAGCTGGAAAACCCTCGGAATGTTGGTAGCGGTTTTTGTGATAACCTTCTCGGGGGGGGCGCTGATCGGGCGCTATCTCGACGGAGACTTCGGCGGTGCATCGCTGGAACAAAGGGCTTCCCGGGGGAAACCTATTAACCTGCTGCTGATGGGAATTGATGCCCGCGGTTTAGAAGAAAATGCCCGCAGTGACACTATGATAATGGTCAGTATCGATCCCAAGATGAAAAAGGTAGCGATGGTCTGGATTCCCCGTGACACCAGGGTCAAGGTTTCCAATGGCAGCTATAACAAGATCAACAGTGTGAATATCTTGGACGGTCCGGAAGCGGCCTGTGAAACGGTTTCCGACTTGTTAGGCACGCGGGTCGATTATTATATGGTCACCAATTTTGAGGGGTTTGCTGATATTGTAGACACCCTGGGCGGAGTGACCATAAATGTTGAGGGTAAAATGTATCACTGGGATCCCGATCCCCGTCTCAACATCGACCTCAAGGCCGGGGTGCAGAAGCTCGACGGGCAGGATGCATTGCGCTATGTGAGATACCGTGGCGGGCCCACTGCCGATATCGGTCGTACCGGGCGGCAGCAGAAGTTTGTCAAAGCCCTGGTCGCTGAGATGTTCAAAAGTAAGACCATAATCAAACTGCCTAAACTGATACCCGAGATAAATGATTGTGTGAAAACCAATATACCAGCTAGCGATATCTTGTATATGGTCAAAATGGCGCAGGATTTCGACAATCTTACCATTGCCACCCAGACACTGCCGGGTTACCCCTGGACCGAACCATCGAGCGGCGCCAGCTATTGGCGGGCGGATGATAAACTGGCCAATGGTATTGTAGACCGCCTGTTCAGCGGTGAAAAATTTGATGTAGCTCAGGATCCCCCAAAATGGGTTCAGGAACAGTATCTGGGTAAACCCACTGCTGCTGACACTACCGTGGGTGAGGGTGCCGAAGTCGATGCTGATTCCCCCATGGCGGAAGATGCTACTCTGGATAAGGACTTTGCCGGTGAGAATAGCCTGATCACCGGCACCAACGATGCTGACGAGGCCGCAACTCCATCGGAAGTGGATAATCAGACTGTTCCGGCTGAACCAGTTACTCCACAAGATAAAACCACTAAACCAATAGTACCGGCTGATAATAATCCCAACAGCAGCCCGCAGCCGACCGACAGCGCGGCCGTCAGTCCCACCGGCAGCGCGGGGTATTGAGCCCGCGCAGGTTATTATTTGACGCAGGCGGCTGCGCCGCACGCAAATAGGTAAGATTAACGCAGTTTATTCCCATCTGCGTCAATCATACTTTATCTGCGTAAATCTGCGTCCATGCCGTCTCACCCGTTATTCTTATAGCAGGCCACGATCTCGCCGAAATACAGAACATGATAGTTGTCATCGGCATAGTACTTCTCTTTGATCGCCGGGTCGAGGAACTCCGGATCCATCGCCTGTTTGTATACGATACGGCATTCATAGACTTGACCGCACTGATCGATTACCGGAGCCTTGGTCGCCTGGCCCTGGCCAATGGTCAGGCTGAGCTCCTCGAACTTGTCTATATCGCGGCCGGACTTGGTCCCGGCTACTCCCAGTTCCTTCTTTAAATTGTTGTCCAGCGGTACGCACACCGAGAATTCACTGGCTTTTTCCATCAGTTCGTAGGTATAGCGGGTATAGCGTACCATTACCATCAAGACCGGCTTGAACCAGATGCAGCCGATAGCTCCCCAGCCTATGGTCATGGTATTAATCTTGTCTCCGGACCTAACCGACAGGAAGGCCCCCCGGGGCAGTTGTTCCAGCATTTCGGGAGTGGATTCATAGTATTTGGCAATTTCGTTCATTAAGTCTGGTCTCCTCTCGTTTCACATTATAAATATACGTTTTTTTCAAAAATAGTTACTTCAAATCTTCAACCAGTTCGATGCGCTCACCGTCCGGCCCGGCGAAGAAAGCGATCCTCTGACCCCAGGGGGTCTGACGGGGAAAGTCAGCGGCAAACGCGATGCCCAATCCGGATAACCGGCGCATCTCCGCCTCGAGGTCTTCCACGACCAGAGCAATATGGTCATAGTGACCGGTCCGCCTTTCACCGACCGGATCCGGGGAATAGTGCAGCAGTTCCAGGGTCTGGTCTCCCAGACTAAGGGATACGATCTCCAGGTTGGGCATGTTTTTTTGCTCGGTCATGGTGCAGCCCAGCACTTCGCGGTAGAATAACTGAGATCGCTCCAGCTCCTGCACGACGATGCCGATATGGGCCAGTCTAAACACAAGCATGCTCCTTATTATGAGTTTTTTAACAACAGCATAACACATACCTGATTAAACCCGAAGGGAATCACCACCAGTTGATGAAAATCCCATTACTCGGGTAACTTACTCCTTGAACCGCGCTTGCCAAGGCAAGTTTCATTATTGGAATATAAATTATTCGGGGTATATTTGGTTAATACTAGAAAGAGACAGCATTCTATATTAATATTGAGTACGTGATAATTGTTCCCGCAAAGGGGCGAATTAGTAAGGAGGATGTTATGAGCGGCAGTATCAAGAAGCGTGAAGAGATCGCCCCGGAATATAAATGGAAGCTGGAGGACATCTATTCGGATGAAGCGCAATGGGAAGCTGATTTCGAGAAGATCAAGAGCTTATCTGCCGAGGTGGAAAAATACCAAGGCCGGATCGGCGATTCCGCCGGGGAGATGCTGGCCCTGTTCAAGCTCTCTGAGCAGGTAGAAAGGCTCAGCGAGACCCTCTATGTCTATGCCCGTATGCGCCGGGATGAGAACAATGCCAACCCCCGTTACCAGACCTTGGTGGACCGCATCGAAACCCTGGGTGTGCAGATCAGTGCGGCGACCTCGTTCATCACCCCTGAACTGAATGCCATCCCGCAGGAGACTGTGCAGAGTTACATGGACAGCAATGATGAACTGAAGATCTACCGTCATATGTTCAATGAATTGTGGCGGCAGAAGGAACACATACTCTCCCTGGAAGAAGAAAAGCTGCTGGCGATGAGTGCCGATCTCTCCCATGCTTCCGGCAACATTTTCACCATGCTTAATAATGCCGACATAAAGTTTCCTTTAATAAAAGATGAGGAAGGCAAAGATATCGAAATAACCAAGGGCCGCTATGGACGCTTGATGGAGAACCAGGATCGCCGGGTGCGTCAGGAGGCCTTCGAGGGACTCTATTCATCTTACACCAAACTGAAAAACACCCTGGCAGCCACCCTGGCAGCCAGCGTCAAAAAGGACGTCTTTTACGCCCGTGCCCGCAAGTATCCCTCGGCTCTGACCGGATCGTTGGACTCGGACAATATCACTCCGGAGGTATATAACAGCCTGATAGATACTGTGCACGCTAAGATGGATTACATGTACCGCTATATGAAACTGCGCAAGAAGATACTGGGGGTGGATGAGCTGCATATGTATGATATCTATGTGCCCCTGGTTAAGGAGTACCAGGCCGAGACTCCCTATAAAAAGGCTTGTGAAATGGTAATAAATGGCCTGCAGCCACTGGGGGGGCAGTACCTGGACCTGCTGAGATCGGGTATAGCTGCCGGTTGGGTCGATGTCTATGAGAATGAAGGCAAGACCAGTGGGGCTTACTCCTGGGGAGCCTATGATACTCACCCTTATGTCTTGATGAACTATGACAACAAACTGGATGATGCTTTTACCCTGGCCCATGAACTGGGGCATTCCCTGCACAGCTATTATTCGCATAAAGAGCAGCCTCATGTCTACAGCCAGTACCCCATAATCCTGGCCGAGGTGGCCTCTACGGTAAACGAATCCCTCTTGATCGATTATCTCCTGCAGAACCCGGTCAGCCGGGAGGAGAAGCTGTACCTTCTCAACCACTACCTGGAGCAGTTCCGGGCTACGGTTTATAGGCAGACCATGTTTGCCGAGTTTGAGAAGATCACCCATGAAACGGTGGAGGCCGGCGATGCCCTGACCCCGGAATCGCTCTGCCAGATCTATCGCGACCTGAATGCCCTCTACTATGGAACGGATGTGGTATTGGACCCGCAGATCGAGATGGAGTGGGCCCGCATACCTCATTTCTACTCCGCTTTCTACGTCTATAAATATGCCACCGGTTTTTCAGCAGCCACCGCTTTGAAGGAGCAAATACTTAAAGAAGGGGAACCGGCGGTCAAACGCTATATGAAGTTCCTGGGCTCCGGCGGCTCGGATTATCCGATTGCCATCTTGCAAGAGGCCGGAGTGGATCTGGGTAAACCGCAGCCGGTAGCAGCGGCCCTGGACTATTTCGGACGTTTGGTCGAGGAGATGGAAGCAATAATATAACTTCGATTTTGGGTCAGTTTAAATATAAAAGCCCCCAATTGAACATAATTATGTAGAGAAGATAAATGCAGCAATTATGAGGGGGATAATTGACTTGGCCCAGATCAACAGCGAAGCCATCTTTGATCAAACCATGCATGAACTGGCACCCCGCTTGAACGAATATGCCAATTATGAAACCGTGGTTGGAATACCTTTTTTCGATGAAGAGGAAGTCCTGGCTCAGTTGCTCCAATCCGTTGACCGGGTTATGTCTTCCTGGATAGGGCGCAGACAAGTTATCGTCTGCGTCGGGGATCATTCAGCCGGAAAGTGCCTGGAGGTAATCGAAAAACAGCAGCTGAAACATCAAGTAATTGCCTTCCTCTTGCCGGAAGAGATCAGCGGGCGCGGCAACAGCATACGGGCCATGATCGAGATCAGCAAGAAGCTGGAAACGGATTTATTGATATTTAACGCCAACATGGCCAATGAATATGGGCCGGGCATAGAGCCGATATGGCTGGACAGCCTGCTCAGCCCTATTCAGGGCCGATATGATATGGTCCTGGGCAGCATGCGCCGTTATCTGGCGATTGATAGCATCACCTACATGCTGGCCACTCCAATATTGGAGTCATTCTATGGCTGCCGGGTCAGCGATCCCCTGGGCGGCATCTATGCCCTATCCCATGACCTGGTTGATGAATTGGCCCATGAAACACGATTCTGGGGCGATACGATAAAAGGCTCGGGTATAGACTTCTGGCTCTTAACCCGGGCTTTGTGCTGGGATAAAAAGATCTGCGAGGTAAATATGGGAGGTGTGGTGCCCCCCCACAGCCTGGAGTCGCGCAACCGCATTTTCCGAGATACTGCTTTAACAGTATTTGAGTGTCTGAAACGTGACAGTGCCATCTGGATGCAGGAGCGGCTGGTTATCAAGGTGGCTGATATCGGCGCCCGCAGTGAAGTCAAAAAGGCTGATCTCATCGATTACCCGGTCCCCCAATTACTCAGCAATTTCAACCAGGGCTGCCGATCCTACGCTGAGCTCTTCGAATCTAATGATGATCTCAAGTCCCTGATGGAACTGCCTCAGGAACAATTCCGCCTGCGTGATGAATGCTGGGTATTCTGTCTCTTTGATCTCTTCCTGCAATATGCCTTTACCGGCGAAGATGAAGCCACTGCTGATATATTTTCCGCCTTGGCTGCCCTGTACAACGGGCGCATCGCCAGCTATGTTCTGGAAATGAGATCGCTCACGGAAAGGCTAACTGAAGTACCGGATGAAGAAAAAGACGATATTATGGTGCACAAAATGGAATCCATTCGCCAGCATCTCACCAATCAATTCTGGCAGATGAAACCGAAGCTGACCGAACGATGGCTGCAGAAAAGCGACCAACAGAAGCCGGCCATTGTGCCTTTGGGTTATATGGAGTATGTTCCCGGCAAACCGGTGGTGGTTCCCAAAAAGATTGCTGGTAAGGACAAACGTATAATAGCCACGGATAATATCTTCAAAAGCCTGCGCAAGAAATATGAAGAGCGGTTTAACCAGTTTATGGAACAAGGTCTAGGTATACCTGTAACGGCTTCGCCCGGAGAAATGATAGCCGGGGTGGAGGGATTTATGGGTGAATTGGAACTGGCTCTGGATCGGCTTTTACCAGGCGACCTATCCAGCCGGGACGGTTTACAGAATTTTGTTCGCGGTGTCTTTGCCCTTTTTGCACCACACCGGATGTTTACTATCAGCACCGAATTATTAAGGGAAATGCTAATGCGATTTCCCCCGGTCAACCTGATGATTCCTCTGGGCATTTATAGACCGGAGGATCTGATCTCTCGCATGGACCCGCGGGATGCCGTTACCTATTCCAACCTGGTGGAAAGCTGGAGTTACACAGACCGCGATCTGCTCTGGCTGGTAGACAATCTGAAACCGGAGAGCTTTAGTTGGATTGATGTCAAACCGATCATACTCACGGGTGACCTGCGCATGGGAATCCTCTCTCAGGGCAAAATCAGTAATCTCAACCGGATTACCGGACGAGTCTTGGTCAGATCCTGTGAAACGGGCAAGGGGGGTAAATACCCTAAACTAAGATATTTCTCGAGTCTCGTGCGCAGGCTGGCAGTGGCCGATAGCTACTCTCGCCTGTTCCGGATGAACACCTCACAAAGAAAAAATATCGGTCTAAAGGCCAGAAATTCTTTGCTGGGGCTGCAACGTGGTGATGATTTCTCAGCCCACAGCCTGTTCGAAAACCTGCACCACCGGCGGGTGGTGGATAAGATATCGACGCTGGCGGACAACCTGGATAGGAAAGGCTTAAAGGATATTGCCCGCTTATTCCGCTTAATGGTTGAGAGCTATGGCCTGACCTCGGTGCTGGAGAATGGGACCTTTCTCACCTGCACAACCTGGAGCTGGGCCAGTTACAGTTTCAAGGGCGGAATGAAGATACCCACTCCGCTTACCACCAGTGTGGAAAATCGCTGGTTTAACCATGATTTTCTTGAGATGCTCTACCTGGAGTTGGGCTACGATCCGTCTGAAATTGAACAGATGGTGCTGCAGTTGATTCAGGGGGGCAAGAGTCACCATAACCTGTTGGATACCCTGCTCCCCGCCAGGCCACGGGATGTTGATGTGGTGGTGCAGGAGATCACCAATGAACCCAGCCGTCACCTGCAACGCTGCGAACACAACCCCATCCTGGAGCCGCTGGAAGGTAGCTACTGGGAATCCCGGTATGTTCTGAACCCGGGGAGCCTGCGGATTAAGGACAAGGTCTATCTGTTTTACCGGGCGGTGGGCAAGGATGACATCTCCCGCATAGGGTTAGCAATCACCGATGGCTATAAGGTTCTGGAGCGGCTGCCACAGCCGATATTCGGTCCGGAGACTCCGGAAGAAAAGCGTGGCTGTGAAGATCCTCGATTGATAGCGATTGATGATAAGATATTTATGATATATACGGCCTATGACGGCAATATAGCCCAGATAGCAGCTGCTTCCATAAAGACGAACGAGTTTCTGGCTGGCAAGTATACGGCATGGCAACGCGAAGGCCTGGCCTTCCGCAACATATGGGATAAAGACGCCATCCTCTTTCCCGAAAAGATCAATAGCCAATATGTGATATATCACCGGATCGAGCCCAGCATCTGGGTCACTTATCTCAAAGAACTAAAGTTCCCGATCAAAGAGAAACACGCGATCATTGCCGGACCTCGCCCGGGGCGTATGTGGGATTCGCTGAAGATCGGGGCTGGCGCCCAACCGATAAAAACGGTCTACGGCTGGCTCCTGATCTACCACGGGGTGGATTACAACTATGTCTATCGCCTGGGCGTGCTCCTGGTTGATCTTAACAATCCCCAGAAGGTACTCTATCGTTCCCCCAATCCCATCCTGGAACCCGAGGAGGACTTCGAGATCGGCCTGTCCGGTTCCTGGGTCCCCAACGTGGTCTTCACCTGCGGCGCCGTAGCCGGCACCGATAAGGAAGTCCTGGAGGATAACGATGAAATCCTGGTTTACTACGGTGCCGCCGATACCAGCATCGGCGTGGCGAAAGCTACCCTGGCTGATCTGATTCCACCAGCGTTTCGGAAGAGCAGCAATTAAAGAAGAATATTAGATAAACGGAGCTGATTCTTCATCCAGCTCCGTTAATTCGTGACAGAGAGACAAGTGGGGACAAGGGGACAAGTGGGGACGGTTCTCAAAGGGTTCAATTGGAAGTTTTGCGCGATAAATAGGCTCAACCATCGGTTTAAAGCCGGTAGTTGAGCCTTAAGCATGACCTAGCGCAAAATTTTTGATTGCCCTAGAAGAATG
>Ga0209340_1000140_pt1 | contig 101113 bp, 91 predicted proteins | sample EPASupsiteSAE323_FD_187266 | JGI IMG/M metagenome (GOLD analysis project Ga0209340, IMG submission 187266) | Bioremediated contaminated groundwater from EPA Superfund site, New Mexico - Sample SAE3-23 (SPAdes) (version 2) | ecosystem: Environmental > Aquatic > Deep subsurface > Groundwater >...
TTAAGCCAGTTTGCAATTTATCATGATTACTGGAGCATAATTGCCTGTATTAGCTGCTGGCAGTTATCGGATATCACTATTTTGCAGTTTCAAAGAACTCGATTTTGCTATTATGCAAAATCCTCAATTGATAAAACCGCAATGATTGAATAATTTTTCAGTGTTCATCTGTGATTAATTCAAAAGACCCCTCCAAATAACGGAGAGGTCTTATAGTCAGTGGTGCCCGGAGCCGGGGTCGAACCGGCACGATGTTGCCATCGCGGGATTTTAAGTCCCGTGCGTCTGCCTATTCCGCCATCCGGGCGTGGATACGCTCCCCTTTACGGCTCGCGCAAGGATTAGTGTACCAAATAAGCCGCCATTTTTCAAGCTGGTTTAACCGACAATCTCCTCCAACTGGCGCCTCTGTTCAGGATTTCCGATGATGACCATGGTACAACCATCCATCATAACCGTTTCTGGCGACGGATTATAGGTCCAGTTTCCATCGGTACCCTGAATAGCAATGGGAAACAAGCCCACCTTATTCCAAAAATCCATCTCCCCCATCTTCTTGCCATGAACCCTGGAACCATTAGGGATACCCACCTCGTCCACCCGGAGGTTCTTATCCTTGTCTCGCAGCATGATATCCAGGAAGCCTGTAGCAGAAGGCCTTATCATTTCCGATACCATGCGCAAGCCACCAATCATGTTGGGAGATACCACAGCATCTGCACCTGCCTTACGGAGCCGCTCCATCATACGGCCTTCTGTGCAGCGCGCAATAACCCGCAGTTGTTCACTTATCTGGCGGGCATAGATGGTTACCACCAGATTATCCTTATCCTCTGATACGCAGGTAATAATGCCTTTGCATCTCTCAATACCAGCCTTAAGCAAATATTCGTCATTGGTTGCATCACCTTCCAGGAGGAAGAAGGTCTTGCCGTCCACCAGTTCCTGCAATGCCTCGACCCGGGCCGCACTGATTTCGATGCCCACAACCGGCCGTCGGGTAGCTATACATTCACGTACTATATGTATACCGGTCTCTCCGCATCCGCACAGAATATAATGGTCCTTCAACTTCTCGATTGCCTTAATCATAGAATTCCTCCTAAAGATATTGAGTAGATTGCCTTCAACCAGGATCGCGGTCAGGTTTGACATTATTACCAGGTAACCGCCGACACCAACAATTATCATTGCCATGGTAAAAATGCGTCCAGCAGTATTTTCTGCACCTTTGGTGATCTCGCCGAAACCTACCGAAGCGATAGTAATCATGGTCATGTAGGCGCAATCAACCAGGCTTGCCTTGCCGCCGGATATAATATAGTAACCAACGGTTCCGACCGCTACTATCAAAAACAGCAAGGCTATGGTCATCAATATTTTTCGTTTTAAGTCACTCAAGCTTTTACCTCCGATTTAATTAAGTTTTATCGCTCGGGCGACAAATGCTTCGTATTTTATCTATACGCTGGTTTTATGTTTTCTAGCTTGAGCATGGGTTTTCCTGCTAGTGTCTGTATATATTTCTTCATCAGTACGCAGGCATGTCTAGCATCTTCGCCTGAGTCAGCATGGGATGGGCAATAAAAAAACACCTTCCCGTCAAACATATGGGAAGGTGCTTCTGTTTGCATTATGGAGGGCGGGACCGGATTTGAACCGGTGAATGGCGGTTTTGCAGACCGCAGCGTTAGCCTCTTCGCCACCCGCCCATGATAGCTCGCCTTTTGGCGCGTTTTTTATTATAACAGCTTTCAATATACCTGACAAGGCCAAGACACGAAAGAATTACACCAGATAAAAATAAAGCGCTACCCTCAGGCAGCGCATATTTTCAATGGAGCGGAAGAAGAGATTCGAACTCTCGGCCCTCGCCTTGGCAAGGCGATGCTCTACCGCTGAGCTACTTCCGCACTAAACATGGTGCCTCGGGGCGGACTTGAACCACCGACACGCGGATTTTCAGTCCGCTGCTCTACCAACTGAGCTACCGAGGCAGACATCAAATAATATGGCGAAGCCGATGGGATTTGAACCCACGCTCTCCGGCTTGACAGGCCGGCATGTTAACCGCTACACCACGGCTCCGCAACGAAATAAATTATAGCATCACCCGGTTGGTTAGTCAACTATGAACTTGATACCGGGTTTAAAACTTAATATACCGTTCTACTGGGCTTTAAGCCGACTCCGAACTATTTCCGGTGAAAAACTGGTTTCCGTTTTTCGAAAAAGGCATCGATGGCCTCATTTTGGTCCTCGGTCCCGCAGCAGAATGTGGACTGGGCCTGTTCAAACAGCAGGCTGGCCGCTACGCTGCTCTCGTTGGCTACATTGACACCCTTCTTGGCAAAGGCAACTGCAGCCGGCGGCATGCTGGCTATCCGCTTGGCCATCTTCATCGCCCGAGGCATCAGTTCATCTTTTGGAACCACTACCTCGACCAAACCCATCCGCAGAGCTTCCTCGGCATCAATCTCATCGCAGGCCATTAAGAGCCGCTTGGCCTGACCAACACCGACCAGGTGGGTCAAGCGAGTAGTGCCGCCCATATCCGGAGTAAGCCCGAAGCGTACCTCGGGAATGGACATTCGGGTATTGTCTGCAGCAATTCTGATATCGCAGCCCAGTATGAGTTCCATGGCTGATCCATAAGTCAAGCCGTGCACAGCGGCAATAACCGGAATGCCCCATTCCTGCCAGCGGCTGTACAGCCTCTGCAGCCAGACCAGACGGTCCATGATAAACTGCGAATCGATGCCCCGCAATTCTTTGAGGTTGACCCCGGCGGAGAAATGGTCACCATTGGCATTGATGATTACTACGCGCAGGCTCTTGTCACGTTCGATGAGGTCCTGAACCTCATACATCTCTTCCCATAGAGCCGAGCCGACCAGATTGTAGTTTTCGGGCTGGTTCAGGGTGATGATTCCGATGTTTTCTTCGGCCACCTGATACAACAGATATTTACCTATAGTCATGATAATTACCCCCTCGAGGTTTTTATATATATTACAAAGCGCAGCTTCTGCTTTGACTCTATTTAACCAGTGGTGAAATAGCTTTGAATTCAGGGGTTCCGGCGCATCCAAGAAGATCGAATACTACGGTCTCCGTATTGGTAACCACGGCTCCAGCTTCTTTCATCAGATCCAGCCCGTTAAGGTAATTGAAATCGAAACGGGAGCAGACAGCATCACTGACCACTTGAACCTGATAGCCGGCTTCGATCAGATCTCTTACAGTCTGAAATACACAGACATGGGTCTCGGTCCCCACCACGATAAAGGTCTTGCGCTTAAGTGCAGCAATGGTTTCCATAAAACTGTCGATACATCCTGAAAAGCTGACCTTCTCCAAATAGCTGTATTCAGGGAGGTTTTCCTTTATTTCTGGCACTGTAGCTCCCAGCCCGCGCGGATATTGTTCGGTAAGCACAACTGGTATGCCAAACTGTTTGACGGTTGCCAACAGCAAATTAGTATTGTTTAATACCCGTTCAGAATCCTTCATAGCCTTCATTAATCTCTCTTGCAGATCAATTACCAGGAGTGCACAATCGGCGGCCTCTAGCTTAAATTTGCTCACTATTAGAATTTCCCCTTTCATAATATTTCATTTGTATTGTACCATTAGATCAGGGATAAATTAAAGATATTATTGCAGTGGAATATGTCATTCTATCGCATATATCCCCTTTCGGCCACTTCTTGACGGTATTATTACAGTCTTGTAACCTTAACAGAAAAGTATGCTTGTTCAGCGGGTAAGAATTATGAGGTTATCATGAAAGAATTATTAAGCGCCAGCACCTGGAATATCATGTGGCAGGATTTCCGCGCCGCCAATACTGCCTCCCCTGGCCGGAAAATGGATCAGGGTGAATTTTGGAATCAACGGGCCGAATCCTTCGCCAATAATACCGTCAAGTCCAGGGATAGTTCCCGAGTCGACACGGTGTTCGACTTCCTGCGCTATCATAGGGCACTGCAACCCGGTATATCAGTCCTGGATATTGGCAGCGGCCCCGGGTCCTTTGCCATCCCCTTTGCCCGACTGGGCTGCCGGGTGACTGCTCTGGATCCCTCCCGCCGAATGCTGGATCTCTTTAAGGAGTCTATTCCCAATGATCTGCGGGATAGTATCGAGACTTTGGAAGGCTTGTGGGAAGATATTGACCCCGATGCCCAGGGTTGGGTCAACCAGTTTGATCTGATCTTTGCCTCCATGTGTCCGGGAGTAAATGAACAGGCTCTGATTGAAAAGATGATGCTGTGTTCGCGGCAATGGTGTTATGTCAGCGCCTTCTCCGGCCCACGCAATTTTGAAGTTTACGATGAGGTCTGGGGGGCTATTACCGGTCACCCTTATCCCAATCATTTCAATGATATTATCTTTCCTTTCAACCTGGTCTATGCCCAGGGATATAAACCCATGATACAATTCATAGAATCCTCTTTCACCCAAAAAGAGCACCCGGATAAATTCACTGCCGAACTCTACAGCCTGCTTCCCCAGACACCTACCCGAGCTCAGGAGGAAGCCATCAGATCGATTATCCTCAGGCATACGAAGGATGACGCGGTGCATCAGTTGGTAAGATCATCTGTGGGCATGATGCTCTGGAGGGTTAAAGAATAATCAGAAAATAAAATAAGGGAGACCGTAGTCTCCCGTTTTTCCTATGGTGCGGTAGAGAGGACTTGAACCTCCACCTGCGTACACAGACTAGAACCTGAATCTAGCGCGTCTGCCGATTCCGCCACTACCGCATAGACTGATAAAATGCTTTCAGCAAGAATGATTATATTATATGATCACAGCCATTGTCAAGGGTGAAAGCCCGTAAATGCATAACAAAGTACCTAAATAATGATGCTGGTTTTCAGACTCCTGAGCGGTTAGAATATTACTAGCAATAACGCCCCCGGATCAACTCCGGCATTGAAAGGACGGTCATTATTTATGAAGAAGAAAGAGGGCCTAATTGTACTGGTCATAGTGGTGTTGGTGAGCCTGGGTGGTTTCTATGTAAGTAAAAACGCCACTAAGGTCAAGATAATATATCCACCCGGCAAACCTGATCTTAATAACAGCGATTTCGTTGTTGCCATGACCGGCGGCAGTCTTATCATCGGTCAAACCGATCTGACCGAAGCTAAAAAACTGCTGCCGGACGGCAAGGATCTGGGAATGAGCACGGTCTACCGGAGTAATTCTCCGCAATGTATCCTTACTTTCAATAAAAAACAGACGCAGCTCAAACAGCTTCACCTTTTGTCTGATGAGTTGACTACTGCGCGAGGGAGCAAGGTGGGCGATCCCTTCTCCCGAGTGGTGGCGACCTATGGCAAAAACTACATCTATAGCGGCAAGGCCATAAATGAGGCTGATTTTGAAGCTATCTACCAGCGGGATGACCAGCACAGCATTATTTTCAAGATAAGAAACAACAAGGTTTATACCATAGTGCTTCATGAGGACACCCGGCCTAAGATCTAACAAGAGCTGAAAAGGGCTCCCGCCGGAGCCCTCAGACTGTCACAAAAGTTAACTCGTGATTCAAGCTTTGGATTGCCGCGCTACGCTCGCAATTATCACGGGTATTTAACCCGCCAAGATAAACAAAAAGCGTTAGATGACTGGGGAAGATTGCCGCGCTGCGCTCGCAATGACAGAATAAAGCGCCCCGACACCCCACGCTGTCATTACTACGAAAACTCGTGTACTTATCATTGCTATGAAAACGGGGGATGATTGCAGCGCTGTGCTCGCAATGACAGAATAAGGCGCCCCGACACCCCACCCTGTCATTATTACGAAAACTCGTGTACTTGTCATTGCGAGGAGCGATAGAGACGCGGCAATCTTACCCCTGTTCAGCTCTTTACTACGAAAATGGAATATGGTCTAACTCTTTTCGTTCATCGTGGTGGGTCTATACCCATGAAGATTGCGAGCCTAAGGCGTGGCAATCTTAAACACTCATTATATCCTTGCCTATTAGTACTTTAACGACACTCAAAGGGTTCCCGTAGGAGCCCTCAATACTTTCACATAATAATATTGAACCGGTCCCCTAACCTTATAAACTCTTGAGGACTTAAAACTCCCGCAGCAGATTGACCATTTCCATAGCGGTTACAGCTGCATCCACTCCCTTGTTACCGGCCTTGGTGCCCGCCCGCTCAATGGCCTGCTCGATGGAATCAGCGGTTACCACTCCGTATATTACCGGAATACCGCTGTTAAGGCCCACCTGAGCAATGCCTTTGGTGACCTCGTTGGCTACATATTCAAAATGTGGTGTTGCTCCACGGATAACTGCTCCCAGACAAATAACCGCATCATAACCTTTGACTGCCATCTTCTGCGCCGCCAGCGGCATTTCAAACGCCCCCGGCACCCAGGCCACATCAATATTTTCTTCATTAACGCCGTGGCGTACCAGAGCATCAATACATCCCGACAACAGTTTGCTGGTAATGAATTCATTAAATCTCGAAATTACTATGCCCATGCGTTGATTCTCACCGATCAGATTCCCCTGAAATACCTTTCCCATTCCATTACCTCCCGTTTAATTCTAGATCCTCATTTCCTTTGGGGTTTTACTGATTATGCCTTGATAAATCTGGGCTGACTATATATTTTCCAGCAGGTGCCCCATCTTTTCCTTCTTGGTCTGCAGATAGAGCCGGTTTTCACTCTCACTCTTTATCTCTATTGGAACCCTTTCGACTATCTCAAGATCGTACCCTTCCAGACCAGCTAGTTTTTTTGGATTATTGGTCATTAGTCTCATATTGCGCACACCCAGGTCTACCAGTATCTGAGCCCCGATGCCATAATCCCTCAGATCCGGAGGGAAACCCAGTTCGATATTGGCCTCAACCGTATCCCGGCCGTTGTCCTGCAGCTTGTAAGCTCTTATTTTATTGATCAAGCCAATTCCGCGGCCTTCCTGACGCATATAAAGCAGTATCCCGCGTCCTTCCTGCTCGATCATTTTAAGAGCAGTATGCAGTTGGTCACCACAGTCACAGCGGCGGGAACCAAATACATCACCGGTCAAACACTCAGAGTGCACCCGGACCAGGACCGGATCATCCTCTTCCCACGTGCCTTTTACCAGAGCCAGGTGCCCTTTGCCATCCAATATGGACTCATAAGCCACGGCGGTAAAATGACCATACAAAGTAGGGAGACGGGCATCGTCGATTCTTTTCACCAGTTTTTCACGCCGACGCCGGTACTCGATGAGATCAGCTATCGATACGATCTTCAAATCGTGTTTGCTGGCAAACTCCAGTAATTCTGGAATACGGGCCATGGTACCGTTTTCATTCATAATTTCGCAAATGACCGCAGCCGGATATAACCCGGCCAGACGGGCCAGATCGACCGACCCTTCAGTATGACCAGCTCGGCGCAATACTCCGCCTTCCTTGTAGCGCAGCGGGAAGATGTGTCCCGGTTTACGAAAATCTGCAGCTACACTGCTATCATTAATAAGCGCGGCAATGGTGGCTGCCCGTTCATGAGCGGAAATACCGGTGCTGGTCGACCGGTGGTCTACAGAAACCGTGAAGGCCGTCTCGTGGTTGTCCGTGTTTTCACTCACCATGGCTTGGATATCCAGTTCATCCAGGCGGCCTCCCATCATCGGAGTGCATACCAGGCCCCGGGCATGGGTCACCATAAAATTGATGACCTCGGGGGTAGCCTTATCGGCAGCCACGATGATATCCCCTTCGTTCTCCCGATCCTCGTCATCGACCAGGATGAGCATCTTGCCCTCCTGTACATCTTTGATGGCCTCTTGAATAGTATTGAACATATTTATTACCTCCTTATAGGAATCCATTTTCAGCCAGAAATTTCATATCTATATCACTTTGCGGGGACTCTTTAGGTGGTCTCAGCAGTTTTTCCACGTATCTGCCCAGAATATCACTCTCCAGGTTGACTGCATCCCCTGCCTTCTTAACGCCCAATATGGTCTGACCCGAGGTGTGCGGAATCAGGGAGACTGTAAAGCTATCAGCAAAAACATCTATTACTGTGAGACTTACTCCATCAACAGTGATCGATCCCTTGGGGACCACATATCTCAACATCTCGCCAGGAGCTGATATACGGAATACATGGGCGATGTCCAGTACCTGTTTTTGCAGGATAACTCCGGTGGCATCTATGTGACCCTGAACGATGTGCCCTCCCATCCGACCGCCTAATGGCATAGCCCGCTCAAGATTGACGGGGCTGCCCGGTTTAAGGCTGCCCAAAGTAGTCTTGTCCATGGTTTCCGGCATCACATCAGCAGCAAAGTGGATGCGATCAAACTCGTTGACGGTCAAGCATACTCCATTAACTGCAATACTATCCCCTATCTTTACGTCCTCCAGCACCAGAGCCGCCTTGACTTTAAGAATTGCTGATCTGCTTCCGCGCTGGATAGCATTTATCTGCCCGATTTCCTCGACTATTCCTGTAAAAATACCTATCACCACCCGTTATTAAAGTATCCGGTCAACAATATATCCTGCCCGCATGGGGTTGTTTCTATCGAATTCACTGCTATCGCGTTCTTCATCAGCCCTGCTCCCAAACCTCCTACTGGTGTAGGGGCAGTCTTGCCTCCCACGATTTTAGGGGCGATGAACAGATGAATCTTATCGGCCAGACCGTTTTCAATAAGGCTGGCATTTATTTCTGCCCCGCCTTCCACCAATACACTGCATAATTCACGTCTTCCCAGTTCATTGAGTACCTCGGCCAGGGGCAGTATTTCGCAGGTTACCGGTAGAGCGATCACCGTTATTCCTGCCTGCTCCAGCAAGTCTATACTGCCAGTGTCAGCCTGACTATTACAGAACAACAGGGTCTTCTGCTCCCAAGCGGTCTTAACGATTTGGCTGGCCATAGGCAATTCCAACTTACTATCCACAATCACCCTGACCGGATCTCGTCCAGTATCGTTGCCCAAACGGGTGTTCAGCAGAGGATCATCTTTTAGAACTGTACCGATCCCCACCATAATAGCATCATAGACATTTCTCATCTGGTGGACCAGTCGTCGGGATTCCTCACCGGAAACCCAGCGGGAATCCCCGCCGACAGTCGCTATCTTCCCATCCAGGGTCATGGCCGATTTGATTGTCACATACGGGCGCCTGGTCTTAATATATTTGAAAAAGAACTGATTTAATCGGACGGCAGGCTCTTCCATCACCCCAACCGAGGTCTCTATACCGGCTTCCTCCAGTATGCGAAGGCCTCGACCAGCCACCAGCGGATTGGGATCTACGGTGGCAATCACTGCCCGCTTGACCCCGGCATCTTTCAAAGCGTTGGCACATGGCGGTGTCCGTCCATGATGGCTGCAGGGCTCCAGGGTAACATATATGGTTGCCCCTTTAGCCTGCGCTCCGGCTTCCTTCAGCGCATGGACTTCCGCATGCGGGGTTCCCGCCTGATGGTGGTAGCCCTCACCAACGATCTCGCCATTGTTGACAACTACCGCCCCCACCACCGGGTTAGGACTGGTCCGGCCCAGAGCCAGCGCCGCCAGTTCAAGTGCTCTATTCATGTATTCGCTGTCTTTTTCCGTAATAATCACCTGTAAAAAATAATAAAACCCGATTTCCATCGGGTAAACGCAGGGCAAACAATGACATAGCCAGAGCAAACATATCAAATCATACCATATGCATAGCATGGCTGAACCAAGGTTTGCTCTTGGTCATCGCTTCTTCTCCCATCCAGACTGTAACTGTCGGCCCCGGAGTTTCACCGGATCATGCCCCAAAGGGCTAGCGGGCTTTACCGCCGATAGGGAATTCCACCCATCCCCGAAGAAAGTGTAGTATTTAGTTGTACATTATACTAACATCCCTATCGCCTGCGGTCAAGGAGTGCTGATATTCTTTAAGCTTTTTACCTGCAGGGCTGGATCGGAAGCCTTGAAGATGTATGAACCAGCCACCAGTACATTGCAGCCGGCTTCAACCACCCGGGCGGCTGTCTCCAAATTGATTCCTCCGTCCACCTCCAGAAAGGCACTGCTGCCGGCAGCTTCCAATTTGGATTTGATGCGCCTGATTTTCCCCAGACTGCTGTCTATAAAACTCTGTCCACCGAAGCCGGGATTAACACTCATGACCAGAATGAGGTCCAGATCGCTCAAAATATATTCCAAAACATCCTCCGGTGTTGCCGGATTTAAGGCTACTCCAGCCTGGGGACCCAACCCCTTGATCATATTTATGGTACGGTGCAGATGGGGACAGGTCTCAGCATGGACAGTTATCAGGTCGGCACCGGCTGCTGCAAAATCCGGTATCAGACGTTCCGGTTTCTCTATCATAAGATGTACGTCCATGAATAGTTTAGTCTCTTTACGGATATCCGCCACCACCAAGGGCCCGATAGTCAGGTTGGGCACGAAATGCCCGTCCATAACGTCTACATGAAGCCACTGGGCACCGGCCGTTTCAACTTTATTGATATCCGCTCCGAGGCGAGAAAAATTAGCCGATAGAATAGATGGAGCAACAATCACCGGTAGCACCTCTCATTTTTCATTACTTCCTCCAGCATGACCACGTAATTCTGATAGCGAAAATCAGCAATTATACCTGCCTCACAAGCCCTCTTTACTCCGCATTCAGTTTCCTTGTAGTGCAGGCAATTGTCGAACCTGCAATCTGCCCGGAACTCTAAAAAATCCGGATAATATCCGGCTAAATCACGGCTATCCAACGCGGGAAGATCAAGTACGGAAAATCCGGGACTATCGGCCAAAAATCCTCCATTAGAAATGGGAAACAATTCGACATGACGGGTGGTGTGGCGTCCCCGGCCAATCTTCTCACTTACCTCTCCAGTCCTGGTCTTGGCTGACACCAGAAGATTGAGCAAGCTGGATTTCCCACAGCCAGACGGTCCCGCCAGGACTGCTACCTGTCTGTCAATAATCCGGTTCAACTGGTCGATACCCTCGCTGGTCTCTACCGATGTAGTCAGAAATGCAAAGCCTGCTTTTGGGTAATACGAGCGCAAACTACTTGCCCGGGGGTCTTCCGGCAGATCGCATTTGTTGATAATGATCACTGGAGAAATTTGATGGAAAATGGCCAGAAAAAGCAATCGGTCCAGTAAAGCTACACTTGGTGCCGGACGGTCATTGGCCATCACGATCAAAGCCAAATCGACGTTGGCAATGCGCGGCCTATTGAGCTGATTGCGCCGGGGCAGGATTTTCTCCAGGATTCCCCGCCCTTCCTCCAGGATCGTAATGGTAACACGGTCGCCGCCCAATACCTGCTGACGTAGCTTACCCCGCAGCCTGCATTCATAGACTTTTCCTTGGGCATTTTGAACGTAATAAAAACCACCGTAAAGCTTTATTACCAGACCTTCCTCAGTTTCATTCACTAAACAGTACTCCCTGATTAGATTCCTTTTACAGGCATGCTCTACATGACCCCGCAGGGGGTCATCAAAAGTTTCTGAAAGCACATTGCCGGGAGTGGTGTTAGCACCTGAAGGCAGGTTCTAACACGTATTTTTATAATTGTTTTCTATAATGATATTGTATCGAAGGTTTCTCCGTCCAGCAGGATCTCGGCAGTGCCTTTGCCATAATACGTTATAAACGTAGATACCTGAGCCAGACCCGGGTGCAGTTCATTGTAAACCGTCCGGGTTTGTTTGGTGTCATGGATAATTATGACCACCTTGTAATATTCTTCGTCTCCGGGCAGTGTGAATTCCAGGGTACGCGTCTTGGATTTGGGACCGGGCCCGCTGCTCACGATAACATTAACAGTAGTGCCCTCGTCTATCAGAACCCCGGCAGCGGGATCCTGACTGATAACCTGATTCTTGAAGTATAGGTCACTGGCCTGCGGCTTCTGCTCACCCAGTACCAATTTGGCATCCTCTAATTTTTTACGAGCCTCATCGGTGGTAGAACCAACCAAATCAGGCATAGACAGCTTATCTGGCTCCGGACCTTTGCTGACCATAAGCTTGATATCACTTCCCTCAGCGACCTTGGTATAGGCCTTGGGGTATTGGGATATTACATAGTTCTCAGCATATTTATCATCAAAGACTCGTTCCACATTACTGATATCGAAATTAGCATTGCGCAGTTTTATCTCGGCATCATCAAGGTTCATGCCTACTACCGAAGGCACCTTTATCTTCTGCGAACCCTTGCTAATAACAACCGCGATATGACGACCGGTCTTAACCTTTTCTCCCTTGGCCGGGTCCTGTGATATAACGGCATCAGTTGCATAATCATCATTGAATTCCTTACCGGCTACATCCATGTAAAGTCCCTTTCCCTCCAGGGTCTGCTGAGCCTTGGCCATCTGCATGCCCTGCACTCCGGGAACCTCGACCTCTTCTCCGAAAATATTGCCGCCCATCATGAAGAATACACCGGATACCAGGCCCAACAAAGCGATGATCGTTGTTAACACCCAGGGTTTTAACCTGCGTTTACCCATGCGGGTTTCATCTCCTTCTGCATTGATCGGTGGCATAATAATAGTATTCTCCCGGTTGGACCGGTTGTCATAGGATCTTGCCCCGCGGCTACTGCCCAAGAGGGCGTTGCGCATATACTCAGCACTGGAATAACGTCGGGCAGGCACCTTATCCATCGCCTTGAGAATGGTGTTCTCAACCTCGACCGGTATATTATCATTCAGTTTCCGCGGTGGCAGCGGTTCATCATGGATGTGTTTGAGAGCAACTGTTATAGCGCTCTCCGCATCAAATGGCACCTTGCCTGTCAACATCTCGTACAAAACGCAACCCAGAGAATAAATGTCGGTGCCCCGGGTCAATGGCTCACCACGGGCCTGTTCCGGCGATATATAATGGACTGAACCCAGGATCTTGCCGCCATAGGTTATTGTCTTCTTACTTATAGCCTGGGCGATGCCGAAATCAGCCACTTTGACCATTCCGTCCCGGGTGACCAGTATGTTGTGCGGCTTGATATCCCGGTGGATTATGCCTCGCTCATGGGCATGATGGATGCCATCACAGATCATGATAGCGATATTTACAGCCTGGTCAATTGGCAGTGGGGCTTCCGCATGGATTATCTCCTTTAATGTTCTACCCTCTACGTATTCCATTACAATATAATGAACATCCTGATCCTGCCCGACATCAAAAATGTTGACAATATTCGGATGAGACAGTCGGGCGGCGGCCTGGGCCTCGGTCTTGAATTTCTCTACGAAGCTATTGTCCTTCGCATATTCAGTTTTAAGTATCTTTATGGCAACAATACGATCCAGCACACGGCAACGCGCTTTATAGACTATCGCCATGCCGCCATCGCCGACCTTTTCGAGTAATTCGTAACGGTCACCCAATAATTTGCCGTTCAAGAGCCAACCTCCCTATCAAACCTTTAGAAGGATGAGACTGATATTGTCATATCCGCCTCCGACCATAGCTTTTTCCAATAAAGCAATAGAAGTATCATCCAAACTGTTTTCATGTTCAAGCATAGTATTCAAGATTTCATCATCAGATAGCATATCGCTCAAACCGTCACTGCAAATCAGAATCGTATCGCCGCTTTTCAGGATTTCTTCAAAATTATCTATTTCCAGGTCAGGATGAACCCCTAAAGCCCTGGTCAAAATGTGGTTGTAGCCACTATGTTTTACTTCATCGGACTTGATCAGACCGTCCTTAACCATCTCCTGGGCCAAGGTATGATCCCGGGTAATCTTGGATATAGCCCGGTCCCGTATCAGGTAAAGAGAACTGTCTCCTACATTGGCTACCAGCAGCTGATTATCCCGTATTATAGCAGCAGTTGCCGTTGTGCCCATCTCGTGCCATTCCGGGTTGTCCTGCCCCTGCTGCCAGACCAGCTCATTGGCTTTGATAATGGCCTCATTGAGAATCTGCGCACTTACTGGGATCCCGCTTTTTAAAAGATAATCTCCAATGTATTGCACCGCCAGGCGTGATGCTACCTCACCTGCGTTATGACCGCCCATACCGTCACATACTATGAATAATCCTTGTTCGGTTCTTACCAGCAGACTATCTTCGTTATTTGGTCGCACCCGACCTTTATCCGATAAGGCCGCTACCTTCATTCAACACACCTCTGTACCTCGGATCTAATAATTTCTCAAGGGCTGGTTCTTGGCACCGGCTCTCAGCTGTCCACAAGCTGCCTCGATATCAGCGCCATGTTCTTCTCTGATTGTAACGTTAAGTCCCCCATCCTGAAGCCAGCGGCAGAACTGCTCAGCCTTGGCCCTTCCCGGATGTTTGTAGGGCAAACCCACAACTTCATTATATGGAATCAGGTTTACATTGGCTAGCAAAGGTTTCAAAATATGAATCATATTATTGGCATCCTGCCGCCGCATATTGACTCCATCCAGCAGTATATACTCGAATGTCACCCGCCTGCCGTTTTCCTGACTATAAAAATCTACCGCCTGAATCAGCCTTTCCAGGGGATACTTGCGATTCATTGGTACCAATTGATCACGCAGGGCATTATCACAGGCATGCAGCGAGATCGCCAGGGTCACCTGAAGTTTTTCCAGGGCCAGGCGCTCTATCCCCCGGGCCTCTCCAGCAGTAGATAATGTAATATGACGCTGACCTATATTGATCCCCTTATGGTCATTTAGAATATTTATTGACTTCAACACCTCGTCATAATTAAGCAGCGGTTCGCCCATGCCCATGTAGACTATGTTGGTGATCAGCGGCTCAAGGTCTGCCGGTTTGATTTTTTTTAGAAGTTCACGCCGCGAGCCCAGTACCTGCCCCACTATCTCGTAATGCTCGAGATTGCGCTGGAAACCGGAATGCCCAGTTGCGCAGAAGCTGCATCCAATGGGGCATCCCACCTGAGTCGAGATGCACAGGGTATAACGGGTGTTCTTGTCATCACTCTGCGGGATCAATACGGTTTCCACTCGTTTCTTATCTGTCAGTTCCAGCAGGTATTTCCTGGTCCGATCCTGGGATACCCGCTGTTTCAGGACGCGGGGTATGGAGATGACCGCCAGGCCGTCCAGGCGCTGACGCAGTTCCTTGGGGATATCGCTCATCTCATAAAAAGAACTTACATCACGGGTGTAGATCCATTTATGAATCTGACGACCCCGGTAAGACGGTTCACCAAGGGATACCATGTATTCTTCCAGGCCGGCGGCATCCCGGCCCAGTAATTCAGTTAATTGGTGGGGATCTAGGTGGGGCAAAAGCCTTTCCTCCTCAGTAAAGCATAAAACATTCCATCACTGCCGTATTTTCCAGGCAGGATAGTCAGCTGTCCATTGGCTGCAGCCCGACGATCTTCTTCATCGAGCGGGAAAATATTTATTCGGTCTTCAAAGCCCTGCGCTTCAAAATCATGATTCTCCAGAAACCTCTCGATTACCTGCCCGTTTTCGCCCGGATTTATGGTACAGGTGGCATAAAGCAATTCGCCTTGTCCGTTCAGGCCTTCTGCGGCTTTTCTCAGCAGGGCCAGTTGCAGCTCGGTCAGATCCCCGATCTCTTCCTCGTTCTTATGCCAGCGTGAATCGGCCCTCCGGTTCAGCACGCCCCAGCCTGAACAGGGCGCATCCAGCAAAATGCGGTCCGCGCAACTGGTCAGGTCCAGGGTCATTATGTTGGCAGCCTGCGGCCTAATGATCTCCAGTTTAAGACGTTGGCAGTTTTGCCAGGCCAATTTGATCTTGTGTTCATAAAGATCAAAGGCTTCAACTCTGCCTCTATCCTCCATAAGTTCAGCCATATGGGTACTCTTGCCCCCTATTCCGCAACAGAAATCGTATACCAGTTCACCCGCGGCCGGGTTCAAGATATTTGCTGCCAGCATGGAGGCTTCATTTTGTACATAGAACAGGCCTTCTTGGAAGCTGGGCAAGGATGTCAAGGATCTATCGATATCCTCCAGTATCAACGCCTGCGGGTGCAGCCGTCCGGGCGAAGCAATGACGCCTTCCTCCCGCAGCCGTTCCAGCAGGACTCCACGCGTGATGCGCCGGGTATTGACACGCAAAACCACGGTGGGAGCCAGATTATCATAAGCCAGTATCCTTTCACACTCATCCCGGCCTAACATGTTGAGATATCTTTCCACCAACCATTGGGGATGTGAATAATACACGGAAAGGTAATTAACCGGGTTGTCGTCTGGATATTTGATGCCTTCTCTCTGCCGGATCATGTTGCGCAGCACCCCGTTGGTCACCTTGCTCAGTGCCGGATTCAACCGGGTCCTGGTCAGTTCCACCGCATCATTTACAACGGCGTGGGCCGGTATCCGGTCCATGAAGAGGATCTGATAGGCCGAAATCCTCAGGATGCTCCTCAACCAGGGATTCTGCTCCTCCATCCTCTTGTTCAGAAATAGATTAAGCACCCAGTCCAGGTGCCTAATCATTCTTATCGTACCATTAACAATGCCGGTCACCTGTCGGCGGTCTGCAGCTTGCAGCTCAGAATTCCGCAGGGCGGCTTCCAGGGCCAGATTGGCATAGAGACCCTTTTCCTCAATGTCATGCACCAACTGCATGGACTTCATCCTGACCGGGCTGATCCGTGCATCCTTCTTAGTCATCGCTGCTCCCGGCAAACATCAGGATGTAATATAACAAGGTGGCGATGGAAGATAGAACTGCTGCCAAATAGGTCATGGCGGCTGCTCCCAATACTTTTTTCACCATGGGAACCTCATCATTGTTGATGAGTCCGGCATCGCTTAGTTGGGCCACCGCACGCCGGGAAGCGTTCATTTCAACTGGCAGTGTAACCAGGTGGAATAGAACGACTGCCGCGAATAGAATAATGCCTGCCAGGAGCATATTGGCACTCTGCATGATCATACCTATTAGAATAACGAAATACGAGGCACTGGAAGCAAAATTGGTAACTGGAACGATGCTATGCCGAAGTTCCAGCGGTCCATATTTCTCCGCATGCTGTACTGCATGGCCGACTTCATGGGCAGCAACTCCTAGCGCTGCGATCGAGTTACTGCCGTATACAGTCTCCGACAGGCGTACCACTCCGGCGGCAGGATCATAGTGGTCGGAGAGACTGCCGCCAACCGGCTCTACCTTGATGCTCGCCAGACCGTTTCTTGTAAGCAATGTACTGGCTACCTGAGCTCCGGTTATACCGCGGGAAGACCTCACCTTGGAGTAACGGTTGAATGTCGATTTCACTTTAAACTGGGCATAGATTGAGATAAATAAAAAGGGCAGCATGATAACAAAATATAGCACTAATCTCTTCCTCCTTTACATAGGCTACGCAGAGCATTTTCTACTTCTTGCAAACTCACCCCGGTATTGATGCAGGGACCATTGGGCCGGCAATTCAAAACTCCCATCACCGGGATGAACCCCATATCTTGAATACCCAGAGAGAGATCCCGCTCGCAGGCTACCGCTACTACCCCGGCCGGACGATGATCGATTAGAAACTTTCTGGCCAAGGTGCCTCCCGTAGCTACCTTAAGAATTGCCTGGTACTGATCCGCCATCTTTTTAAGATCACCAATGCTGCATTTGCCACAGGCCTTGCAGTTCTTAACATCCATGGTTATCTTATGCGGACACTCAGAATTCTGCAGACAGTGCGGGACCAGGATCATAACCTGCTCACCCCGTAAATACAGATGCTTTAGACTGACCAGATAGTTGTTGACCGATATATAGGAACGGATCACCTTTTCCCGGGGTATCCCCACCAGGCTGCCGGTTAAGAGGGCCAGGGGAAAAAGCAGTTCATGAGCCCGATGGATCAGGTTTTCCAGGGAGGAGAAGGACCGCGAACGCCATATCATAACTACCAGCGCCATGATACCTATCCCCAGGCCGGCAAAGACCAGGATAGCTAATGCGGCAAGCATTATCAATATAATGTGATTGATGACCAGGTCCCGCTGGGAGATAAGGTACCATAATAAAACCACGAAACCCGCTAGCAATAACAGGCTCCCCAGCAACAACCCAATGTATATTCTTTTTCTGGTTCCCATTGCACCTCCGGGTTTAGCCCAGCAAGGCTCCAGTTTTCAAGCTGTTTCCTTTGAGATATTCACTGACCGGCATACGCCTTTTACCGGCTTTTTGCAATTCACTTATTTCCAGTACGCCTTCCCCGGTTTGCACACACAAGGCCTGGTTGTCAGCCCGCAGGACTTCACCGGCCAACCCTCCGGACCCGCTTTCAATAACCCTGGTATGATAAAGCTTGACCTTTACTCCGTCAATACTGGTATAGCCCCCGGGCTGCGGGCTTAATGCACGCAGTTGGTTATGTATCTCACCGGCTGGTCGGGACCAGTCCACTATTTCATCCTCCCGGGTTAGACGATGAGCGTAAGTGGCCCGGGCATTATCCTGTGGGCTTCGGTTTATCTTCCCTTTTGCCATCTTGTCTATAGTATCCAGAAGCAGACCGGCCCCCTGTTTAGCCAGAATCGCTTCCATCTCACCATGTTCCATCTCTGGGCTGATCATCGTCTTTGTTTGAACTATTATATCACCAGTGTCAAGGCCTTCGTCCATATACATTATAGTTATCCCGGTTGCGCTTTCACCGGCCATTATAGCCCTTTGCACCGGAGCGGCCCCTCGATACGCGGGCAGCAACGAGGCATGGACATTGACACAACCATAAAGGGGATAGTTCAGTAATGCTGCCGGGATGATCTGACCATATGACACAACAACAATAAGCTCGGGATCCATGGCCTGAACCTGCTCTATCGCTTCCGGTTCTTTGATCTTGTTCGGCTGGTATACTATCAGATCATGCTGAATGGCCAGTTCCTTGACCGGCGATGGGGACAACTTCCCACCCCTTCCACTGGGCCGGTCTGGCTGAGATATCACTCCCGTGATCTGATGTGAGGAAGCAATTAAATTCTGCAGGGTGGGGACCGCAAATACCGAGGTACCCATAAAAACCAGTTTCACCAGGATACCCCCTTTTTAGTCCCGCTCCCGGTAAGTCTCCGTGGCGCGATCAATAAACAGAATTCCATCCAGGTGATCAATCTCGTGCAGAAGAGCACGGGCCTCGATACCGGAGGCCTCGATCACCACCTCTTCCCAATTACGGTTGCGGGCCTTAACTGTTATATCCATAGCCCTCGAAACCTTTCCAACCATCTTTGGTACACTCAGGCAGCCCTCCCGGCCGGTCTGTTCTCCCTCCGCCCTGATGATCTCGGGGTTGATCAGCTCAAGTAGATTATCCCCCGCGTCCACGGCAATCATTCGTTTCAGGATGCCGATCTGGGGCGCTGCCAATCCAACACCATCAGCAGCATACATGGTGTCGCGAATATTATCCATCGCGCGCAACACTCCGTTATTGATCTTCTCAATCGGCACTGATTTAGAGCGCAGGCCCTGGTCGGGCAGGGTCAGTACGTTGTAGACGGCCATTTCGATCCTCCTATTGATAAATTTAATTATTCACCGTACCGTTTTATATGTATCAAGGGAATGTTTTTTGACACTCTCTCTATGCAATCCTACATGCTGGTGAGGGGGTCTATCTCCACCTGCACCTTTATTCCGGGGCGGCTGCCTCTGGTCAATACAGCCTTGCCCATACTGCTTAACAATAATATATTATCGCATTTGACCATCAACTGGTAGCGAAAGCAGTTCTTTATGTAATAGAGCGGACAAGGGGCCGGCCCCAGTATAATAAATTCATCCTCTTTGGCATCCCCCAGCTCCGAGATCTCCCGGCAGACATCCTCGGCGCTTTTGCATACCATCTTTTCCTCTTTGCCTACCAATACTATCCTCATTATATGGGTGAAGGGCGGATAGTTAAGCAACCGCCGCTGCGTGATTTCTTCCTGGAAGAATCCTTCGAAATCCTGACGGATCGCCATCTGGACCACCGGGTGTTCCGGATTGAAGGTCTGAATCACTACTTGCCCTGCCTTGTCGCGTCGACCGGCCCTGCCGGCAGCCTGTACCACCAATTGATAACACCTTTCCGCTGCACGATAATCCGGAAGATTCAGCATATTGTCAACATCCATTATTCCTACCAGAGAAACGCCGGGGAAGTCAAGACCACGGGCTACCATCTGGGTTCCAATCAGTATATCGATATCACCATTTTTCATCCCTGCCAATATTCGAGGTTGGTTGTCCTTTTGCCGGCTGCTGTCCAGATCGAGCCGGGCCACCCTGGCCTGGGGGAAGATCTCTCGCACTTCCGCCTCCACCTTTTGGGTTCCCGTACCCATATGTTGCAGTTTGTTGCTGCCGCACGCCGGGCAATTTGCCCACGGCCGGGTCTGATAATCGCAATAGTGACAGATTTCTCTTTCCGGATCTTGGTGATAGGTCAATGCCACCGAACAACGGGGACAACCGGGAATATGCCCGCAATCCAGGCATACGGTGAGCGGTGCGAATCCCCGCCGGTTTTGAAAAAGAATAGTCTGCTCACCCCTGGCAATAACCTGGTTGATTTTTTCCCGCAGCATATCTGATAGGCTCCCGCTCCTGCCTTTTCGCATATCGGCGATAAAAACCTCAGGGAGTTCAGCTGGTCCTATCCGCTGAGGCATCCTTAATAATCCGATCCGCCCGGATACCGCCTCATGAAAACTCTCCAAAGAGGGGGTTGCACTGCCCAGTAATAAAACCGCCGAGTTTTGCAGTGCCAGCTGCCGAGCCACTTCCCGGGCATGGTAACGGGGTTGCTCCTGCTGCTTATAGCTATGCTCCTGTTCCTCATCAATGATAATCAAACCCAGATCGACCAGAGGAGCAAAGACCGCCGACCTGGTACCCAGCACCAATTTTATCTCACCGCTGCGAATCCTTTTCCATTCCTCATGGCGTTCGCCGGGGGTCATACGGGAGTGAATAACCGCCAGTTTCGGGATACGTTCGGAAAAAATCTCCACCAGGTGGCGGGTCAGAGCGATCTCTGGAATGAGAACCAAAGCACTCCTGCACTGTTGGAGCGCTGATTGCACCGCTCGTATATACACCTCAGTTTTACCGCTGCCGGTTATCCCGTAAATAAGATATTCAGCCGCATACTCCTGAGCCAGAGCCGACTCTACTTCCTGGAGCACCAGTTCCTGATCTCCGCTCAGCGTATGGCCCGGCACGCTGGTGTCTCTTATTATTGGTTCCCACCGGATAAAGTCCTTGGCTAGCAGTGATTTAATACTGTCGGCAGGGATCCTTTTTTCCAGCCAGCCCTTATCCACAGTACCCTGAGCCAGAATCAGCTCCATCGCCTCGGCCTGTCGGGGTGCTCTTTTTTTAAGAAACTCCCCGTGAAGCCGGGGATCATAATCAGACAAAACATATTGTCCGTGGTTTTTTACCGCCCGATATCCACTATATGAGCCACTGATACATATCAAGCCCAGATTTTCCATCATGGTCAGTTCATCATGCCCCAGCATGGTCTGAGCCTGTTTATAGTCAATTTCGCCCTTTTCCTGCACTTCGACCATAAAATCCACCAGACGTGGACTCACACCGTTATCTTCCAATTCATTAAGCTCATCCAAACCTATCAGGGAAATAATTGAACGCCCGGTCTTTTTACTGAGACGTCGCGGAATCATGGCCTTAATAGCAGTGTACCATGAGCAGCAATAGTATTCAGCCAACCACCGGGCTAATGCCAGAGCCTGCTGGTCAATTACTGCAGCTTCATCAAGCACCTTTAACACGGGCTGACTGTCCGGCCATGCGGTTGAATCATCCACTATGATGATTCCTTCAACCTTTCTGCGGCCCAGGGGTACCAACACTCGACGACCTAATTCAGCTTGCCTTTCCATTGGCGGCTGAATATGATAGGTGAAAACACTGTCCTGCATCTGCAGGGGCAGGTCAATCAGGACCTCAACAAAATGCATCTTCGCTCTCCCTTGAATGTACAGACTGTTGCAACCGCTCCGAGTTATATCATATATTGTGCTATTGCGAAAAGCCCGTTCTGTCAACGCAGTATTACGCGTCTCATCACGAGCTTTTCTGTCTTCATTATATACTCTTATGCCGGTCGAATTATAGTCCGGCTTGTATCCTAAGTGTCTCAGCCTTATCAGTTTTCTCCCAGGTAAAATCGGGATCAGGGCGGCCGAAGTGGCCGTAAGCCGCAGTCTTCTTGTAAATAGGCCGGCGCAGATCCAAATCGCGGATAATGGCGGCCGGGCGCAGGTCAAAATTCTTCTTTACCAGTTCGACAATATCGGCATCCGGTATCTTGGCGGTGCCAAAGGTCTCCACCCGAATGGAAAGGGGCTGAGCCACACCGATAGCATAAGCCAGCTGGATCTCCAGGCGGTCGGCTATCCCCGCAGCCACCAGATTCTTCGCTACATAACGGGCAGCATAACAAGCGGAACGATCGACCTTGGTGGGATCCTTGCCGGAGAAGGCTCCGCCGCCATGACGGGCCATACCCCCGTAGGTGTCAACAATGATCTTGCGGCCGGTCAGACCGCAGTCACCCTGGGGACCACCAATAACAAAGCGTCCGGTAGGATTGATGTAATATTTAGTGTTCTCATCCAGCATTGCAGCCGGGATTATTGGACGAACAACATGCTCGATAATATCTTTTTCAATGGTCTTCATATCAACCTCAGGATGGTGCTGGGCGGACACTACTACGGCGTCTATGCGGGCCGGCTTACCATCAACATATTCAACCGTAACCTGGGTCTTCCCGTCAGGTCGGAGATAATTAATCGTACCATCTCGTCTAACATCGGATAGACGTTTGGCCATTTTCGAGGCCAGGTAGATCGGCATAGGCATATATTCTTCGGTTTCATTACTGGCGTAACCGAACATCATACCCTGGTCTCCAGCCCCAATCGCCTGTAGTTCATCCTCGGTCATCTCTCCACGTTTCGCCTCCAGAGCTTTGTCAACTCCCATGGCAATGTCCCCGGACTGCTCATCCAGGGCGGTAAGTACGGCGCAGGTCTCACTGTCGAAACCATATTTGGCCCTGGTATAACCTATTGCCTGTACGGTATTTCTCACCAATTTGGGTATATCTACATAACAGTTGGTGGTGATTTCTCCAGCTACCATCACCAACCCGGTAGTCACCAATGTCTCCGCTGCAACTCTTCCCATAGGATCCTGAGCCATGATCGCATCAAGGATAGCATCCGAGATTTGATCGGCTATCTTGTCAGGATGACCTTCAGTAACCGATTCGGAAGTAAAAAAGCTCCTCGTCATTTTCTCCAACTCCTTATCTGATTATTTTATTAAGGCAACTACCTTATCTATGATAGCAGTTGCTACGTCTTCCTTACTCATCTTGGGCAGCGAACTTACCGTACCATCCCGGTCAATAAAGGTAACGATGTTGGTATCGACCGCAAAACCGGCGCCTTCCATGGTTACATCATTGGCCACAATGAAATCGAGATTCTTTTTCTTAAGTTTCTTCTGGGCATTCTCTAATAAATTCTGCGTCTCGGCGGCAAACCCCACCATTATTTGCCCATCTCTTTTATTCTGTCCCAGGGTCGCCAGGATGTCAGGTGTACCCACCAGTTCTATGACCAATCGCTCAGACCGGTCATCATTCTTTTTCAATTTCTGCTCCATAATCTGGGCGATGCAAAAATCGCCTACGGCAGCCGCTCCGATTATAATATCGCAAGTCGACTGGTGGCTAAGCATTACCTCACACATCTCTTCCGCAGCCCAGATCTCTACAAAGTGCGTACCAGCAGGGGGTAACAGGTTCGATTTGCCGCTGACGAGAATTACCTCAGCTCCTCGGTTTAAAGCCTCCTGGGCAATGCAATAACCCATTTTACCAGTGCCTCGATTGGCAATGAAGCGAACCGGATCGATATCTTCATAGGTAGTTCCCGCATTGACCATTACCTTTTTCCCGGCCAGATCCTGATTAGGAGTCAGCATATTTATTATCTGCTGATAGATATCCTCGATCTCCGGCAAACGACCGACCCCACTTACACCACATGCCAGCATCCCGGTAGCCGGGTCCATAAAATGATATCCAAAACTCTGGAGTTTTTTCATATTATCCTGGACTATAGCATTTAAAAACATATTGGTGTTCATAGACGGAACCACCAGTACCGGCGCCGTGTTGGCCAGTACTATTGTGGATAAAAGATCATCGGCCAAGCCGTAGGCCATCTTCGCGATAAAATTAGCCGTAGCCGGAGCTATTACCAATAGATCCAGTTCCTCGGCGATGCCCACGTGCTGAACCTTCCACTCCTGAGAGGTCTCCCACAGGCTGGTCAATACTTCCCGCCCGGAGAGCGTTCTGAAGGTCAACGGCGATATAAAGCGAGTGGCTGCTTCAGTCATTATTACAACTACATCTATGTCATTCTTCTTCAGCTTGCTGACCAACTCGGCGATTTTGTAGGCAGCTATTCCTCCGGTTATACCAATTCCGACTGTCCTGCCCATGAATATCCTCCTTAGCGGAAACTGTTTAGTAGATCCTGACCTTGCCCTTCATAATATCATCAAGGGCTGCGGTTACAACTGTGGAAAGACGATAATTCTCATCATTCTTCTTCTGTTCTGATAAAAAGCGAGCACGCTTGGCTACAGCAACGACTACTGCGTATTTGCTGTCAGCAACCGTCATGAGGTCTCGTGTCGACGGTGGAATCAAAAATATCACTTCCTAATAATTATTTTTTATCCGGCAGCGTTCTGCTGTGATAATCGAAACAACCTTGTTGATGGCAATATCCAGGTGGTCGTTTACCACCTCGTAATCATAATCCGGCATATGTCGCATTTCATCTTTAAAGGCTGCAATTCTGCGTTCAATACTCTCAGGGGAATCCTTGCCCCGTGAATTCAAGCGGGCTTCCAGTTCCTCGGCACTGGGTGGGGAAATAAATATGTATACCCCTTCCGGCATCTTGCTTTTGACCTGCCGGGCCCCCTGGATATCAATCTCAAGTACGACATCACGACCAATGGCCAGGGTCTCCATTACAAATTCCCGGGGAGTCCCGTAGAACTTGCCGTAAACCTCGGCCCATTCAAGCATCATACCCTGATCTACCATTTTGCGAAACTCCGTCTCGCTCACAAAAAAATAATCTTTGCCGTAAACCTCTCCGTTTCTGGGTTCCCGGGTTGTCGCTGATATCGAATCTTCAATGTCAGCCACCCGGGCCAGCAGGGCTTCCCTTATCGTTCCTTTACCCACACCAGAAGGGCCGGAGATCACAAACAATATGCCTATTCTCTCCGCACCTTGATGATCTCTAGACATCGTCGTTGGAATCCCGTGACCCCAAACGATTGGCCACGGTTTCCGGCTGAACCGCCGAAAGGATCACGTGTCCGCTGTCGGCTACAATAACAGCTCTGGTCCTTCTGCCGTAAGTAGCGTCAATCAATACACCCTTTTCCCGTGACTCCTGGATTATCCTCTTGATAGGTGCTGACTCCGGGCTGACAATAGCAACAATCCTGTTGGCAGCAACAATATTCCCGAATCCGATGTTGATCAGTTTAATGTCCATAATTCGCCTCCTAGATCAAGATGTTTATTCAATGTTTTGTATTTGCTCTCTTATCTTTTCCAATTCTGCTTTGGCATCAACCACCATACGGTTCATCTCCAGGTCATTTGCCTTGGAACCAATAGTGTTAATCTCCCTGAACATCTCCTGCAGCAGGAAATCACCCTTGCGACCCACCGGTTCCTGGCTCTTCATCAGTTCTTCCATATGTTTAATATGACTCTTCAGCCTGACTATTTCCTCGGTAATGTTAGACTTATCAGCAAATATTGCTACTTCCTGCATCAGTCTCTGTTCATCCAGCGCATCCACCGGAACCAATTCCGCAATGCGCTGGCTCAGCTTGGCTCCGTATTCACCGGATACCGCTGGAGAACGAAGTTCTAATTTCTCTGTTATAGCGAAAATAAGCCCATTTCGATAAAGGATATCACGCTCCAAGTTCTGACCTTCCTTGATGCGCATTCCGACCAGGCTCTCGATTGCCATTTGAACGGAACTTTGCAGAACCGGCCAAATCATCTCCAGATCCTCTTCCTGCTCCTTGAGACTTACAACCTCTGGCAGGCGAAATAGGTCAATTATCTTGATTTCTGGAGATATATCCAGCTTTTCCGCCAATTCCTTTAGGTAACCATAATAAGCTATCGCCAGTTCTTTGTCAACCTTGATATTTCTCGCTGATTCACCCGTTTTCTCGATATTAATATTCAATTCAAGGCGTCCGCGATTGACATACTTCTTGAGTTCTTCCTTGATATTCTCTTCCAGAGAATTATAACGGCGGGACATGCGGATATATGGGTCAAAATACCGATGGTTGACACCCTTAATCTCGCAGCTAACCTGATACCCGTTTGCTTCGGTCTGACCGCGACCAAATCCGGTCATGCTCTTTATCATATTAGAATTCTACCTTTCCAACAGCCTTCTCGATTCGGTCAAATGCCTCTTCCATCCTTGGCTTGTCCACGGTAAGGGCAATACGGAAGTAGCCCTCGCCATACTTGCCATAACCACTGCCCGGAGTGATTATTACCCCGGCCTTTTCCAATATCAGCTCAGAGAAAGATGCTGAAGTATGACCCTTGGGTACCGGAATCCAGAAGTAGAAGCTGCCTTTCGGAGGATTAACGGTCCAGCCCAGTTTTCGCAGTCTGTCTACTGCTAAATCGCGGCGTTCCTGATATATAGCGCGCATAACCTCAACACAGTCCTGCGGACCTTCCATGGCCTCGATCCCAGCATACTGAACAGCCTGAAAACAACCGGAGTCGATGTTGGACTTGAAGCGGGCCAGAACCTCAACCGCTTGAGGATTGCCAGCGGCCCATCCAATTCTCCAGCCAGTCATATTATAGGTTTTAGAAAGTGAATGGAACTCTATACCCACCTCTTTGGCACCACGGGCTTGCAAAAAGCTGACTGGCCGCATTCCATCATAGGCAACCTCGGAATACGGGCCGTCATGGCATACCAGAATATCATAGGTTTTGGCAAACTCGACAACCTTCTCGAAGAAATCAATATTCGCTACGGCACCGGTGGGGTTGTTCGGATAGTTAATAAACATCAGTTTGGCTTTGGCAGCTATATCGCTCGGAATATCCTCCAGTATCGGCAGGAAGTCATTCTGCTCCAGCAGGGGCATTATGTAGGACTGACCACCTGCCAGCAGATTGCCGATGCCATAGACCGGATAGCCTGGATCCGGCACCAGGGTAATATCCCCCTTGTCCAGATAGGCGAATGATATATTGGCGATTCCCTCTTTTGAACCGATCAGGGTAACCACTTCGGTTTTGGGGTTGAGTTCCACGCCAAAACGCGCACGATACCAGTTAGCTACTGCTTGACGATATTCCAACAGCCCAATTGAAGTAGGGTACTGATGGTTGGCACTGTCATATATACTCTTGGCCATTCTGTCTATAATATGTTTGGGAGTCGGCTGGTCAGGGTCGCCGATTCCGAGATTGATAATGTCAATTCCCTTTTCCTTGGCTTCCGCTATCTTCTGTTCAATTCTGGCGAACAGATATGGCGGCAAATTCTGCATGGGTGTATTCTCTTTCACTGGATCAACACTCCTCTTTATCATTGTTAAAAATACCAGATGGTTTACCATAGCAAATACATCAGCACCTGGTCCGGCATTGGAAACAGTGTGCAAATTAGGACTTGCTAAGCATTTATTTTACCATATTTCAACGGGGAAACAAAAAGTCTTTGCCAGGTATACAAAATATACTTCCACAATAACCGGCCTCCAGACAGCAGTACGATCAGGACCCATTGCCAGAAGAGCAGAGCTTCAGTTTGAAATACCTGCTGCAAACCCGGCAGATAAAGCACAGCCAGCTGCATCAGCGAAGAACAGGCAACCGCCCCAACCAGATAGGGATTTCCCCAGAAGCCCAACTCAAAAGGTGTATTGGTTTCAGAGCGGCATTCAAACACATAAAACAGCTGGGCAAAAACCAGGGTGGTTAAGGCCATGGTTCGGGCGATATCCAGTGACAGGGAACCATTTAGACGGGTATAGATCAATCCAACAGTAAAGGCAGTCAAGGTGACCACTGCTATATATATACCCCTTCCGCCGATGATCCAGCCCAGCCCACGTTCAAATATGCCCTCGTTCTTGGGCCTTGGCGCCCTTTGCATAATTCCCGGTTCCGGAGGTTCCAGACCGAGAGCCATGGCCGGCAATCCGTCAGTTATCAGATTCACCCATAATAGCTGAATGGGCAGCAGCGGCATGGGCATCCCCAGCAGGGAGGCCATAAGCATGACTAAGACTTCACCGATATTACATCCCAGCAGGTAGCGAATAAACTTGCGGATATTGTCGTAAATGGCCCGGCCCTCATAAACGGCGCTGACAATAGTAGAGAAATTGTCATCGGCCAGTATCATTGAAGCAGCCTCCCGGCTCACCTCGGTACCGCTGCGACCCATAGCCACCCCTATATCCGCCGACTTCAGCGCCGGAGCATCATTTACCCCATCACCGGTCATAGCTACTACCTGATTCCCCCCTTGCAGCACTTTAACGATCCTATTCTTGTGTTGGGGTGAAACCCGGGCGAAAATCCGGGTGCGAAGTGCCTTTTCATAAAGATCCGCATCAGCCATTCCATCTATTTGGAGTCCAATAATGACCTCCTCACCACTTGACAAGCCGATTTCCCTGGCGATGGCTGCGGCCGTGACCGGATGATCGCCGGTGATCATTACCGGGGTAATACCCGCTCTCAGACATTCCTGAACCGAGGCTTCCACTCCCGGTCGGGGCGGGTCGATCATCCCACAGATACCGACTAATATCAAATCGCGCTCCAGCTCTTCATCGGAGAACCCGGTCGCTTGATCCGCGCTCAAATGGCGGTAGGCAAAACCCAAAACACGCAGTGCATCCTTGCCCCAGGCCGATTGGAGATTCAAAAAAAATCTCTCATCTTTTTCCGTGATCCGTTCACTTTGGCCCTGCCGCATTACTCCGGAGCATGAAGCCAGGACTACCTCGGGCGCGCCTTTCACCATCAGCAAGTATTCTCCGTTATTCTCGACCAGTACACTCATCATTTTGCGTTCCGAATCAAAAGGTATTTCCCGGACACGCTTACCCTGCTTGACCCAACCACTGTTCCCTGCCAATACTTGCAGGGCGATCTCAGTGGGATCGCCCGTGTAAGCCATCTTGCCCCCGGCCATCTCTCCCACGGCATTGTTGCAATGGCCAGCAATTTTCAGCAGCATATGGTCAACCGGATTGTTTATCGGCTTCACGCTCCGACCGCTCTGGTAAAAGCATTCCATTTTTTCATCGCTGCGAACCTCCAATACACCATTCATCGTGGCCATCAGCTTGACCTTCATCTGATTCCGAGTAAGGGTTCCAGTCTTATCAGAGCAAATCACTGTGGTACACCCCAGGGTTTCCACCGCCGAAAGCCGACGGACGATGGCATTCTTACCAGCCATGCGCTGCACTCCCAGAGCCAGCACTACGGTTACGATGGCAGGAAGCCCCTCGGGTATAGCAGCCACTGCCAGGCTAATGCCGGCCATAAGCATTATCATGACCGCTTCACCGCGGTAGATCCCCAGGGCTGCTACCAGCGCGCATACCGCTAAGCATATGAAAATGAGATACCGGCCCAATTGATCCAATCTAAGCTGCAGGGGTGTCATCTGCTGCTTTTCTTCCTGCATCATGGCAGCTATGCTGCCCATTACCGTATCCATACCGGTAGCTACCACCACCCCGCTGCCCCGTCCCCTGGTAATGATAGTACCCATAAAGACCATATTGACCCGTTCGGCCAGCATGATCTCCGTATCATAGACGATGTCGTAATTCTTGCTGACCGGAACTGATTCTCCGGTTAGAGAAGATTCATCCGCTTCCATTCCGCTGCCGCTCAGAAGCCGCAAGTCAGCCGGAACCCGATCACCGGCCTCCAACAACACGATATCTCCGGGGACTAACTCATGGGCTGGTATTGAAAGATGACGGCCCATCCTTATCACCGTAGCCACCGGCGCCACCAATTCCTTTATGGCCTGCAGCGATTTTTCCGCCCGGTATTCCTGAATAAACCCCAGTACCGCATTTATAATAACAATGGCCATTATAGTGATGGCATCGCTCATGGCCCCGATGATACCCGAGATTACTGTTGCCGCCAGGAGCACCATGACCATAGTATCAGTGAACTGCTTAAAAAACATGGTCAGAGGATGGATGCCGCGGCTGGCCACCAGCTCATTACTGTACTGCTCCTGGCGACAGGTAATTTCCGCTCTTTCCAATCCCCGTCCCCGGCTGCTCCCCCACGTCGCCAGGACCTCATCTCCACTCCTTTGATACCAATCCTGCTTGTTCATAAATGTCTCTCCCATACCGCTTCTATTTCGTCAGCCTGATAAAACTCAGACTTCCTCCCCAATTCATATTCTTCTGCAGAAAAGAAAATAACCGGAGGACAGCCCTTTCAGGTGTCTCCGGTCTGTTATTTAAGATTTGTAAATCAATACTAGTCCCGGGATCTGGCCTTCAACCAATTGGCTATCGCCGGAAATACACGGTGTCGTGCAATACTGCCAAACACCAGTCCCCCGTGACCAACTGGATACTCAATAAACTTCTTGTCCGGCGATGAGATTACGTCCATCACCGCCTCAACCTGAGCAGAGGATACTATATGGTCATTTATACCGGCTAAAGCCAGGGTATTGGCCTCAATGGCACTAAGATCGACCCGCATGCCCCGCAGTTGGAACTGTTTATTGATCAGCTTGTTTTCAGAGTAGATATCCTTGGTCCACTGACGGTAGGCCTCGCCCGGGAAGTTGACATTGTCATTCACCCATTTGTTGAGCAGTTTCCAGGATTGCACCGGCACATCCTCATCAATCATCTTCCATAAGCGGGTGTAGGTACCCCAAAAATTATTGATAGGATTGAGCATCTTTACCCCGTAGTCGATAAAATCACTGGGTATCAATTGGTAAGTGTCCACGATCTTATCGGCTTTGAAATCCTTATCGCGGAACCATACTGATGAAACCCCGGCTTCGCTGAAGTCGATCGGCGATGCAATATACACCATATTTCTGATCCGGGGCAGGCTCGACAGCGAAGCATACATGGCCGCCATGGTCCCTCCCATGCAGTATCCGATAATGCTGATCTCATCACTGCGGGAAAACTGGCACACCTTGCGGGCGGCATTAGCTATATAGTCAAATACCAGGTCAGCGTAGGAGAGATTACGGTCTTCCCACTGGAACTCGCCCCACTCCAGCATATAAACATCAAACCCAGAGTCAACCAGATATTCCACCAGACTCATACCCGGATAAAGGTCAAGGATATAGGCCTTATTGATCAAGGCATAAATCAGCAGCACCGGCGGTCGGTATTTGATGCCCTTTGGAGAGATATAGCGATACAAACGGGATTTATTCTTACGCCAAACCACGTCTTTGGGGGTCATACCAGTCTGAGGATCAGGATCAAAAGCCAACATCTCCGCCCATTTAATGGTGGTTTCTTTGGCTCGGTCAATACTCTCTTGAATCTGTTCCGCTACCTTATCTGCTGTTCCAACCAAAAAAAACTGTTTCTTCATCGAGTTATCCCTCGCTAATCAAGAATTCCTTCTACCTAATGTTGTGCTCGCGCGGTGGAATAACCACAGCTTCACCATCCAGAATCAATTCCTCATTCTGGTTATAACAGGAGGTCCTCAGCCTGACCCGGCCTTTGGGCATCTTCTCGATGACCTCGGTCTGAGCCCGAATGGTATCATTCATAAAACAAGGCTTTAAAAAGATGAGGTTCTGCACCTCATAAATAGTACCCGCACCCGGCATACGATTACCCACCACGGTTGAAACCAACCCGGCCAGCAATAGACCGTGAACAATACGGGTCTTGAAGTGACCGGCTCGGGAGCGGACTTCATTGACATGAACCCAGCTGAAATCGCCAGTGACTCCTGCATAGTTATATACATCAGTTTCCGTGATAGTTTTTTCAATATATCCGATATCACCAATTTTCAGTTCATCGTAAGTATGTTCAATCACGAATACTCCCCCTTAAGTGAATTGGCTTTAAAGCCTATGCACCATTATCTTTCTTTCTTGTTCTTTTTTTGGGTGTCGTGTTGGACACAGGTTGAACTTTAACATCCGGAATCTCTGCAGGCTTATCTTCCAGGCGATTCAGGATCTCATCAAGTCTTTTCTGCACGGCCTGGTTTTCCTCCCGCAGTGACTTAACCTCATCCTTGAGATTGGCGTGAAAATCAACCAGCTTAATCAGGCTGCCAGTAATCCGGTTAATATTTGTAGAGAATTGGAGATCCAGTTCATCTACTTTATCTTCCAAACCAATTACTAATTCGGCTACCCGGGCAATATCCTTCTTGGAAGGAGCTGGATGCACCTTGTAGTAATTATCCAGGTTCTGCTCAGATAAAATGTGGTAGTTAAGCAACTGATCTTTGACTTGATCAAGCACGCTAACAAAGGTCTGGGTGGTAATAAACTCCTTGATGGCCTGGGTCCATGCATCTTCATTCTTAAAGTACATTTCCTTCCACAGCTCAACAAAGTCAGGCATCACTACCTTTTGTTTCTCATCACCTTGAGCACGCGCCTTCTTATTCTCATCTGCTGGCAATACTTGGTCCCTTCCTTCCCATTGTTGCGCTGAAGCTGTTACAACCCAGCTTTACTATCTATAATAAGACAATGCGGCTACAGCTGCCCCGGGCAACTATAACCGCCACTCTATTGTAGAAAAAGCCTATAAGTTATTTACTTTTTTCGTCAGTTCCTCGACCTTCTTGGTCAGGTCATCAATATAATTAAAAGTTGGAATGTCCATGTTTTCAAAGGCATTGGTAACAGCTTCCTGGATCATCTTCTGCATCTGCTGCTGATTCTTCTTGGCCTGAGCCATGAGTTCCTCAATCAGCTTGTTGTTTTCGTCGCGGGCGGTCTTCTGCTGATCCAAATATTTCTTTGCCATACTTTCTATCTGTTCCTGGCTCCAGGACAGGCTCCCCAGGGTAACCAGCCACATATCCCACATTTTTTCGGAAGATGCTTCCGCCAGGGCGAAGGACTTAACAAAATTCTCCTTTGTGCTCATTCAACTCGCTCCTTTCAATTTAAAACGGCATTTTGCGGATGCTGATTGATCCATATCACCTCCTCTAAATCATTATAATGATATACCATTTTTGTACAACGAATAAACTACCTGGTAGAAGGGCGATATTTTTATCGTACTTAAGCAAAAAGCACATAATGCGTCTTCAGGTTAATTTATTTTATTGTAGCAAATAACGGATAATATTTGGTGAAAAAAATTTTATTTTTCTGAAAATTTGCGAATGTGACAACAATTATTGGAGATGGCATTCCTTAGGTGTGCTTTTAAGATGTAATTTCGACAAATTCATGGCACTTTTTAGCATCAAATTCGTCTTCAGCCGAAGCTATCAGGAAATTCATGCCTGATAAAACATATTTTTGACCTATATTTACATTATCAAACATTCCATAAGAGCGCAAGGTAAAAAAAGCGACCCTTTCCCCAAAAAGAATAACATAACTAGGGCGAAATATATCGATCTCTTCAAGCAGGAAAGGCAAACAAGCCAGTATTTCCTCATTGGTTGGCTTAACCGGTATCCCTTCACAGGGTTTGTCGCTAAGCATGCAATTATTGTTGCGATCCAGACAGCCTGCATCACCAAAACAGCTGACGCTGTTGCGAATAACACAGGCCTTGGGCTGACAGCGCACCATGTAATTATGATAGACATTGTCTAGTTTGAATTCATTTTTAACCAGATTTCTAAGTCCAACTATTTTGGTTACATCACGAGTATAAGCGCTTTCGCATTCAAACACCATCAGTATATCGGGGTCCAGATCCCCTTTGCCCATAGCAGGGCGCCTGACACACTGCAACAAGGACTCACAGCGCTTACAGTTGGCTATCCTGTCTTCCATCTCAATAACCCGGCGAATGTTTTGGTCACGGTTGCCGCTGGCCACAGGTCTACCCCCTTGGAACTCGCGCTTCCTCTCCGGATTCCAAGGTCAGCAGAAACTAGCATGCCGCTGTACAACCGGAACACGGTTCAATTATCAAGATTAATTGAGGTCAACGAGTTATTTCTTATTGGTACCGGGAACTTCCCGGCCTTTATTTGGCTTCCAGTTTATAAAGATATTCCCGGGTTCTGCTGTTAACTCCCCAGGTGGCATCTGCCAGTTTGGATGACACATAGCTGCGCATGTTGTCGTCTATTTCAGGGTCCGCTTTGTCGAACAGAACGTAGAAAACCCTTAGGATATCATTCATATTCAACATCATTCTCTCTACGGGCACATTCTTGAGGATGGATTTCTTATTACCATAAAAATATACCAGCCTTTTGAGTATCCAAGCAATTTCTACATTGGACCACATCTTTTTGTCGATTATCTCATCCAGTAGCTTGTCTGGCCCCATCGCATTCTCTTTATTTTCTAACTCAACCCACTCGGGGCTGCCGAATACGGTTTTAGGCAAAAAAAGTGCACTTACGTCTACTTCATCCATGATTATCCTCCTGATTCTATTCGTTAATAATGCGGGTCGCAGATATATAATACCCGCCCCAGTAAGAATCAGTCAATGAGGAATAAATCACCCCGCCGCTCCGTGGTGAGCTGGAATGGATGAAGATTTCATCCCCACAATAAATACCCACATGGTTGATCCCTCCGCCGCCGCAGCTGAAGAAGACCAGATCCCCCGCCTGCAGATCATCCCGGGCCACCGCTTGTCCCAGATTAGTTTGGGCTGCCGCATTATGGGGCAGATCATAGCCAGCTTCAGCATATATGTATGAGGTAAATCCTGAACAATCAAATCCAGCTGGTCCAGTCCCACCATAAGCATAAGGGGTACCAAGAAACTGAGCAGCCCTCTTCACAATAGCTGCTCCCCCCTCATTGGTAACCGCCGAGCGGGAAACCGCTACTCGGTTTCTGGCCTCACCGGCTACAATAAGCTTTTGTCCAATTGAAAGCTTTTCATCACAATTGTTTAATGCCTTCAAGTCCGAAACTGTCATCCCATGCAGGGTGGCTATCCTCCAAAGAGAATCCCCGGCTTGAACATAATACATTTCCTGTTTGCCGTCTCCCCCATAACCGGTCGGTGAGGTATTGACAGTCTGATTGGTAGAATTGCGGCTTGGATTGGCAGTTGGGATAATCAGTTTGTCACCGATTTTTAATGCGTTATTCTGAAGATTATTGGCAGATCTAATGCTGTCAAGCGAAGTTTGATAATTGCTGGCTATGTTCCAAAGGTTGTCCCCTGCTTTAACGACATAAGTTGTATTGGCCGCTTCAACCCCGGAAACATAAAGCAGGGTGATAATTGACACCACAAATATAACAATTGAAAGTCTCCTCATTCTTTACCTACCCTTCGTAGAATCAACCCTGGTAATTTGGTTCATTCTACAAGGATAAGAATTATCCTGCTAAAAATCTCGTAACTTTATGATTATTTATTATTTTTTAACATATTTTGTTTGTTACATATGAAAGCTTTGTCATCCAAACCGCTGGTCCCCAGCGCAGAATGACTCTCTCTGCTGGCCAGCCCGTGGAAGTCAGATCCCCCGGTAATTATGAGTCCGCAGCTTTCAGCCAGATATTTATAATAATTTACCTGTCTGGTATCGTGTTCAGGATAATAAACCTCCAGCCCATCAACCCCTAATGCAATAATATCCGAAACGGTTTTTTCATCATTTATCAGACCAGGATGTGCCAAAACTGCTGATCCTCCAGCCTGATGAATCAAAGCTATTGCCTCCGCCGGCGGAAATTTATAACGGGGAACATAGGCTGTACGACCCTGACCGATATATTTATCAAATGCTTCTTTTATGTTATCAACATAACCTCTGTCCATTAAAGCCATCGCGATATGAGGACGGCCGATCAGGTCGCCGCGGGCGTGTTTCTCAACCTCCCCGGCAGTGATTATGAGCCCCAATTCAGCCAGGCGCTCTATCATCCCCAGAGCCCGCTCCCGGCGAAAACCCTTTATCTCTTCAAGGCGGCTTCGCATCATGGCGTTTCCGGCATCAATATAATATCCCAGGATATGTACTTCACCAATTTCGACATCGGTGTTGATCTCGATCCCCGGGACAAAATCCAGATCAATTTGTTTTGCCTGCAGATACTCCGCCGCAATTTCCAATCCGTTCATAGTATCATGATCTGTTATTGCGATACCGGTCAGGCCTATTGCTACTGCCAAATCGATCACCTCGGCGGGAGTGAGCAAACCATCCGAAGCAGTGGTGTGAACATGCAAATCATACATTTAAAGTATCCCCTCGATTACAATATGCTCTCAAATAAGCGCAAGGCATTGCCAGCGAGGATCATCTCCTGCTCTGCCGTTGAGAATCCCCTTCCGGCCAGAAGAAATCCCCATTCATTATATCTCTCGATCCCCGGCATGACCAACTTGGTTGCGCCGTCAAAATCCGAGCCCAGGGCCAGGTGACGTACTCCGATGGTCTCAGCAATATAAACCATATGGTCCAACAAATCCTCGATGCCCGCTGCTTCTTGTCTGATAAAGTCGCCCACCATGGTCACTCCAATGATGCCATCTTTTTGCGCCAGGGTTTTCAGTTGATCGTTGGACAGATTTCGGGGAAAATCACAGAGCTTCCGCGCATTAGCATGACTGACCATTACCGGTCCGTTGTATAGTTCGGCCGCCTCATAAAAAGAAGCTGGTGCAACGTGAGCCAGGTCCATTATCATATGGAGTCGTTCCAATTCCCGGATAGTATCTCGGCCATATTTGCTCAAGCCAGCCCCAGGCTCACCCTCCATCACCCCATCAGCCAGCAGGTTCCGGTGATTCCAGGTAAGACCCAGGCTGCGAAGCCCCAACCGGTAAAGCAATCTCAATATCTCCAAGTCGCCGCCAATGGCATCAGCCCCCTCCAGGTGCAGTATAGCGCCTGTTTGACCTGCATGATCAGGGGTTCTTATGTCGTCGAAGCTCTTCAGCAAATACACCAACTCCTGATTAGCCTCGATCTGTTCGTGAAAATAATCGACCTGTCTTAGTATCGACCGCAGACTGTTAGATCCCTCTCTAGGAGCAGCAAACAGAGCAAACACCTGCACTCCCACTTCTGACTGCCGGGCCCGCTCCAAGTCGAAATGAACGGAGTTTCGCATAAGGTTTTCCCCAGCTTGAACTATGGCTGAAATCGTATCACAATGCAGATCGACTATGAACATTAAAAGATCCTCCCTGAAATACCCGTATTGGGTTTGCTCAATACTTACTGATTTTTTCGACAAATTAAAACCTGCTATATAAGCAGGTTTTAAACACTATATTCTTTTATCTCTATAGTTAGCGCGGCTCAATGATGAGCTTAATAGCAGTCCGTTCTTCGCCATCGATTTTTATATCTGTGAAGGCGGGTATGCAGATGAGATCCATACCGCTGGGAGCAACAAAACCCCGGGCGATGGCTATTGCCTTTACAGCCTGGTTAATGGCACCTGCGCCAATGGCTTGGATCTCGGCGGCACCCTTCTCTCTTAAAACCCCTGCAAGTGCTCCTGCTACAGAGTTTGGACTGGATTTTGCTGAAACCTTTAATACCTCCATTAAAAAACCCCCTCAAAATAAATAAACAATAAATGGACTGCTCTCCTAAAATGTATATTCTAAGTCAAACTAGTAATTCCTGCTTTTGAATCAAAAATATTGGATATTATTTCATATTCATCTCTATAAATGCCGCGATATCCTTTTAATGCCTGTTGCCTTTCCGCTGTTATCATCTATATTCAACACCACTGCATCAAACTGCAATGGACCTTTGGCAACTTCCAAACGTACTGGACGTTGATAGATGATCTTCTGAATTACCATCTCCTTTTCCATCCCCAGAATGGAATCCAACGGCCCGGTCATTCCTAAATCAGTGATATAGGCGGTGCCGCCACCCATTATTCTTTCATCTGAGGTTTGTACATGGGTATGGGTACCCAGAACTGCCGTGACCTGTCCATCAAAATAATGGGCAAAAGCCAGTTTCTCAGAGGTCGCCTCAGCATGGAAATCAACCAGGACAATATCTGCTTGATCCCTGACTGTATCCAATACTTCATCTACAGCTCGAAAAGGGCAATCCAGCGGATTCATAAAAACTCGCCCCATTGCATTGATAACAGCTACTTTTTGATTTATACCGGCGGTAAAGATATGATAGCCCTGCCCGGGGCAATGCGGTGGAAAATTGATCGGTCTAATCAGACGTATTTCATCATCGATGAAATTAAATATATCTTTATTATCCCACACATGGTTCCCCATGGTAAGCACATCGATTTCCATACTTAGCAATTCTTCCATAACGTCACGGCTAAGACCCCGTCCACCAGCAGCATTTTCTGCATTTGCAACAGTGAATGATATCCCAAATTCTTTAATTACCGAAGGTAAAATATCCTTCACCGCTTTTCGGCCAGGTTTACCAACGATATCTCCAATAACTAATATGTTCAACGTTTATCTCCTTATATCAAATTACTACTCAATAGTGATCCTATTTTACCATTATTTATCCGCAAAACAAAAGAGAGTCCGTAAGCGGACTCTCTCAGGCAAATTCAATTCAATCAGTTATTTGGCATATTCTATTGAACGGGTTTCCCTAATAACCATAACTTTTATCTGACCCGGGTAATCCAGTTCTTCCTCGACCTTGTGGGCTATGTCCTTGGCCAGATTTATTGACGACAAATCATCGATTTCTTCCGGTTTTACGATAATCCTTATTTCACGTCCAGCCTGGATGGCGAAAGACCTATCAACCCCGGCGAATGAATCAGCCAGACCCTCAAGCTTCTCCAAACGCTTAATATAAGTCTCCAGCGTCTCGCGACGGGCACCTGGCCGGGATGCGGAAATGGCATCTGCCGCCTGAACTAAAACTGATTCGATGTTTTCCGGATCGACATCACCATGATGAGCTGCTATAGCGTTGATAACCTCTTTGCTCTCCCGGTGTTTGCGGGCCAGCTCCACGCCAATCTCGATGTGGGGACCACTGACCTCATGGTCAACCGATTTGCCGATATCGTGCAGCAAGCCACCACGTTTGGCGAGGGTCACATCGACCCCTAACTCAGCAGCCATAACACCAGCCAGATGTGAAACCTCAATAGAGTGCTTGAGTACGTTCTGCCCATAACTGGTGCGGTACTTCAAGCGCCCCAGCAATCTGATCAGTTCAGGATGCAGGCCATGGACTGCAGTCTCAAAGGCTGCCGCCTCACCAACTTCCCGAATCTCCTGTTCGATTTCCTTCTGGGCCTTGTCCACCATTTCTTCAATGCGCGCTGGATGTATACGCCCGTCAGAAACCAGATTATCCAGAGCCTTGCGGGCAATCTCCCGACGGATGGGATCGAAAGAAGACAATATGACTGCTTCGGGAGTGTCATCAATAATCAAATCAACCCCGGTTAAGGTCTCAAAGGTACGTATATTACGGCCCTCACGGCCTATTATCCTACCCTTCATTTCATCATTGGGAAGCGCCACCACTGAAACCGTAGTCTCGGAAACCACATCAGCAGCACACTTCTGGATTGCTATAGTCACTATGTTCTTGGCCCGCTTGGCTGCCTCTTCCTTGGCTTCAGCTTCAACAGATTTTATAAGACTAGCAGTTTCACGTCGAATCTGTTGTTCAACGTTACTTAGCAGGAGTTCTTTGGCATCATCAGAACTTAATCCCGATAAGCGTTCAAGTTCCTTTAATTGCTGGGTCAAAACCAATTGCAGATCCTGACCGGTTTTCTCGATCTCCTTTTCTTTATCCTGTAATGCCTGTTCCTTTTTCTCAATATTATCGGTTTTTTTGTCCAGAACCTCTTCTTTTTGCAGGATACGTCTCTCTATGCGATCCAACTCACGCCGGCGTTCACGCATATCCTTCTCCGCGTCCTGCCGATTGCGATGAATCTCATCCTTGGCTTCCAGCAAGATCTCTTTCTTCTTTGCCTCGGCCTCCTTTGATGCTTCGTCTACAACTCGGGTAGCTTCAGCTTCCGCAACCCCAATCTTGCTTTCAGCAATGAAACGCCGGGCATAATACCCTGCGGCCAGACCAACAGCAAGCGCAACAACGCTTGCAACAAATACCCATAAATAGCCTATTACGTTCACCTCCTCAAATAATAATAAAAATAATAATTACCACTGATCCAAATAAAAAACCGAGTCTGCAACCCGGTTTCACGAAGTATATCCTTATGTTTTACCATACGTTATGGTATAGAGACCCCTTGTACCATTATAACTTTGGTCCTTATACCAACCGGCAACTGCCGGATTAACAACGTTTGAACTCGTTCTATTCTATAAAAAACCATTGTATCAGCATCTATAAAAGCCAGATGACTAATACAATTCCCATCTACCACATCCAGGGAAAAATCTATATAAAATAAACAGCAGTTCACATGGCAAAATCCAAGAATATTTCTTCCATCCAGATTCCTATATTGATTCTAGTAATTTTGCCCTGTAGTGTCAAGCTTCGTCCCGGCTGTCAGAACCGGAATTAAGTCTGTTTGATAAAGCCTCTTTAATCCTGGTTTCCATGTTGTTAAAGAAATCGGGATTGTTTCTTATGTATTCTTTGGCATTCTCCCGACCCTGCCCCAACCGTTCTCCCTCATATGAGTACCAAGATCCGCTTTTTTGGATTATCTCCATGGAACTTGCCATATCCAAGATATCACCCTCCCGGGAAATGCCCTGACCATACATGAGGTCGAATTCTGCCAACTTGAAAGGCGGGGCTACCTTGTTCTTGACGACCTTGGCGGTGGTTCGGTTGCCAATTAGTTCAGTACCTTGTTTGATGGCTTCTCCCTTCTTGACCTCAATACGCACCGAAGAATAGAACTTCAGGGCCCTGCCCCCGGTGGTAGTCTCGGGATTGCCATACATAACCCCGATCTTTTCACGGATCTGGTTGATGAACACCACACAAGAACCCGACTTGCTGATGTGTGCAGTCAGTTTGCGCATGGCCTGCGACATGAGACGGGCCTGGAGACCAACATGAGAGTCACCCATTTCGCCGTCCAATTCAGCCCGGGGGACCAGAGCCGCCACCGAGTCAATAACCACAATATCTATAGCGCCACTACGCACCAGAGCCTCACATATCTCCAGGGCCTGTTCACCAGAATCAGGTTGGGCCACCAGCAGATCATTTATATTTACCCCCAGCTTTCTGGCATATAGAGGATCCAGGGCGTGTTCGGCATCAATAAAAGCAGCCATCCCGCCCTCTCTCTGCGCCTGGGCTACCGCCTGCAAGGCAACCGTGGTCTTACCTGAAGATTCCGGACCAAATATCTCGATAATCCTGCCGCGAGGCAAGCCACCGACTCCCAGAGCCATATTCAGCGACATACATCCGGTAGGAATAACGTCAATATTCATGGCAGCGGCCTCGCCCAACCGCATGATTGAGCCGCGGCCAAACTGCTTTTCAATGCTTTTAATAGTGTTATTCAAGGCCTCCATCTTGCCATCGTTTACCTGATCCTTATCCATGGGCCCCCTCCTCAAACGTTTGTTCGCTTTTGATTATAATCCTCTTATTATTCCCCTGTCAATAAACTTCCAAGAAATTTTAATATACGTTGATAACGCAGCGACCTTATTAGCGACCAGAGGGAGCATCGTTGTCCCCGCAGGGGGATTCTATATGATTTACGCTGATTGCTTCCATGCCTTATATTACAGATCTAATCGGACTCCATACTTATTTCTGCGTTATCTGCGTCTAATTCCGCTACCCCTTGGTTAGGATTCTTCGGCGGAGGATATCCAGGGCGGTGCGGGCGGAGAGCATACGAATGCCATCGCGCCCTCCGACGAAGCGCATCTCCTTAACTATACAATCTTCGGCATCGGCCAGAGCAATGTAGACCAAACCCACCGGTTTGGCTTCGTTCCCTCCATCCGGTCCGGCTATGCCGGTTATGCCGATTCCATAATCAACTCCTGCCCGATTTCTGATCCCTATGGCCATCTCCCGGGCAGTCTCCGGGCTGACCGCGCCAAATTGCTCCAATGTCGATTGCTGAACCCCCATGAAAAGCCCTTTGGCTTCATTACTGTATGAAATAGCCGATCCCCAAAAGTATCGTGAACTACCTGGCAGGTCACTGATCATCTTGGACACTAGACCTCCAGTACAGGACTCAGCGAGAGCCAGCTTCTGTTCTCTCTCCACCAACAGGTTGGCCACTATCGAAACCAGAGTATCTTCATCATAACCAAATACGCTCTCCCCTAGTTTGGCAACTATTTTCCCACTCAGCTCGTTCAGTATGACCTGGCTGGAAGCCTCGTCAGTTCCTTCTGCTGTAACCTTGACATGTACCTCCCCATCCTTGGCCAGCAGAGCCAGACTGCAGCCCCGGGGGTCTTCAATTACCTCGGTCAGCATCTCATCTACCTGGGATTCTCCCGGGCCCAGCACCTTGATGGTGCGCATATATGCCTTCCGGCAGTCAGCACCGAAATCCCTTACCAGAAGCGGCAATGCTTCATTGATCAACATTGGTTTCATCTCGCGCGGTGGTCCCGGCAGCAGTATTATGATTTTTCCGTTTTTATTCAGATACATCCCGGGAGCACTGCCAAGTGGATTCCTCAGAATGCTGGCTTCCAGAGGGAACATTGCTTGTTTCAGGTTTATCTCCGGCATCTTGCGCTTGCGGCGGGCAAAATAATCCTTCAGGCGTTCTACCTCTTCTTCGATCATCTGCATAGTACAATCCATTACTTCACAGGCAATGGTCTTGGTTAAATCGTCCAGAGTAGGTCCCAATCCCCCGCTGGATATTACTACATCAGCCGATTCCATGCCCAAACGAAAGGCTTTTCGAATGCTTTCTTCATTATCACCAACTACACTCTTGCCCACTACGCGAATACCATTTTCAAAAAGCCTCTCCGAAATATAGACTGAGTTGGTATCCATGGTCGTGCCGAGCAGCAGTTCCGTTCCGGTCGAAACGATGTATGCCTTTTTCATTTGTGTCATCTCCTTACCTTGGTACCTTACATTATTATAGACATATATCATTCATCATATCGGATTGTACATATTTTTACAGCAAAAAACGAGGCGTGGCAAAAGTACGTTCCCTTTGCCACGCCTCGCTATTTACGATTAATGAAGGCTTGCTGAAAAGAGCTCCTCGAAGCGTTCACGATCCATGGATTCCTCCTCCAGAATCGCCTCGGTAACCCTATATAGGATTTCGGTATTTGAATTCAGGAGGTTCTGGGTCAGCTCTTCTGAAGCAGACAGAATCTGCTGGCACTCTTCGAACATTAACCGATCAGGGATATGCCCGCCCTTGACTATGCCTAGTCCAGAAAGACCGGCCTCAATAATCTGTCGGGAAGTTTGCCAGGCCTGCTCGAAATCACTGCTGGCGCCAGTGCTGCGGTTACCAAAATGAATCTCTTCCGCCACAGCTCCTCCCAGCATTACCATGATCTGATGCTCCAGTTCTTCTCGGGTATAGAGGTATTGATCATCCTGCGGAGACTTGCGCATGAACCCCAGTGCTCGTCCCCGCGGCACAATCGTCAATGAAGAAACCGATCCTGCATAAAGTATCTCGCTTACGATAGCATGGCCGCTCTCATGAACCGCCACTCGTTTTATCTCCTCAGCCGATGGTTTGCGTTCCAGTTTCTCACCCAATATCACCTTATCGATGGCCTCTGAAAAATGTCGATTTTCGATTTCAGTTGCATCCTCGCGCAAGGCCAGGATAGCTGCCTCATTGGCCAGGCTCTCCAGATGGGCACCGGAAAAGCCAAAGGTGGCCTGGGCTATCTCATCCAGTATCTCCGGGTTTGCCACTGGCTTATTACGGGTATGAATATCAAGGATTTGACGCCTGCCCAACCGGTCAGGCAGATCGACCTGCACCTGGCGATCAAAGCGTCCGGGACGAACCAGGGCCGGGTCAAGCATATCAGCCCGGTTGGTAGCGGCAATTACCAGAATCCGCGGCTCGCGGTTGCCTTCGATTCCATCCATCTCCACCAGCAGCTGGTTAAGGGTCTGGTCATATTCCATATGGCTGTTGTGGGTGCCGCGCTTGGCTCCCAGCACCTCCAGTTCATCAATAAAGATAATGGCGCTTTGGGCCTTTTGCCCAAGTGCCTTCTTGCGCGCATCCCGGAAGAGTTGTCTTACCCGCTTTGCCCCAACCCCTGCATACATCTCTACGAACTCACTGCCGGAGGCCGACATGAAAATGGAACTGGTCAGGGTGGCTGCGGCCCGGGCCAGCAGGGTCTTGCCCGTCCCTGGCGGTCCTACCAGCAATACGCCTTTTAGCGGTCTAATCCCCATCTGACCGATCTCCTCGGCCTTGACGATGAACTGCAGGGCTTCCTTTAGCTCCTGAATGGCGGTTTGTTGTCCGCCGATATCGGCAAAGCTTATCTCCGCACCCAGCTTGATGCCCTCCCCGCCTTGCATGAACTTGATTCCGCCCTGGTTTTGGACAAACAGGTAGAAAGCAACGGCCAGCGCCAGCAGAAGCAGCACCGGTGTCACATTCACTCCGATTATCGCCATAAATATGATCATTGCCAGTCCCGATCCAGCAGCTATCTCTTTCATCCGGATACCCCTTTACAAAAAATATGTTGGTCTTATGCCTCTCCCTGTATCAATTGTTGGCTGTTAACCCGCTCGATGACCTGGTACAGATAGTAGTCACCATCCTCCATCTGCAGATAGAGTCGACCATTATCGATATTGAGCCGGCAGTCAATATTCTTGCTCCCAAGATATTGTTCCAACTCCTGTTGCAGTGCGACAAAGGTATTGTTGGCAGCAGCTTCATATAGGGCTGGTTGCAGATAGTCGAAGGCCTTGTCCATTTCCTCGCTGCGCTTGTCCCGGATGACTATCCGATATTTGCCGCTAGCAATGTCTTTCTCGACATACTCGCTTATCGACATCCAGGTTTCCTGTAGATTATCCACCTTCCCAGGATCTACAGATATCACCGTCACCTTACCCTGCTTCTCCAGCTTGACTGGGCCACCGCATAGAGCAGCTAAACCACTCCGGGTGTTGCGGGCTACGAGTTCCTCATTAATGTAATAGCCCCCCAGGAACAAACCCAGTGAAACCAAAAGGGCAACAGCAAAGAAGGCTATGCGGAAATTATGATTTTTCACCGAGTTACCCCCCTTTTCCCAATAAATTATAGCACAGCTTGCCGCACCAAACCGTGCTTAAAATCTGGTAAATAGGGCGTTTATCCCCCCTGCCTCCATCTGGTTCAAAATAAAAAAGCTGCCATAGCAGGTGGCAGCTCTGTATATTTGTTACTATTATCTTGTGGTCTACTCCAGAACCTTGAAGCGGTAGAAGTATTCCGCTCCGGATACCAGGGTAATTATAACTGCTATGTACATGGCCCAGTCACCCAGAGCGATCTTGGTATAAGGCACATAGAACTTCTGCAGGATCACCAGCAGTACAGCTATTACCTGAGTGATAGTCTTCAGCTTGCCCCAGATACTGGCGGGTATAATGAGCCCCTCTTCCGCCTTGACCGCCCGCAGACCGGAAACTGCAAACTCGCGGCCGATAATAACGATAGCGATCCAACCAGCCATCTGGTGAAGTTCCACCAAGCTGATCAGCGCGGCAGTTATCAGCAATTTGTCAGCCAGTGGGTCAAGGATTATTCCCAATTTAGTGATCTGGCGCCAGCGCCGGGCCAGGTATCCGTCCAGACTGTCGGTCAGCGCTGCCAGGATAAAAATGAAGGCGGCCAGATAGGTACCGATAGGGCCTATATTCACCAGCAACAAAAAAACAAAGAGCGGTATCAGAATGATACGCAAAATAGTCAACTTATTGGGCAGATTCATATATTGCCTCTCCAATCAAATCCATATTTCTTACTGCCTTCAAATAAACCGGCGAAAACTCACCCCTGGTCAGCTTTATGTCGCTTTTGACCAGAGTGAGTCCATCTACCTCCGGGGCCTGAAACCAGGTCCGACCCACAAAGAGGTTCTTGTCCATCTGTGATGAGATCAAGACCTTCTCCGTCTTCTCCAAGCGGGCTATGTTCTTGCTCCGGGTAATCTTGGCCTGCCTTTGCATAACCTGCTGCAATCGCTCTTCTTTGATCTCTTCGTATATTTGGTCCATCATTCCGAAAGCGGCAGTTTCCTCCTCTTTAACATAGGCGAAAGAACCCAACCAGTCAAACTTAATCTCATCAATAAAATCAAGCAATTCGCGGAAGTACTCCTCCGTCTCCCCTGGAAAACCAACCATGACAGTAGTTCGCAGGACCAATGAGTCGATATCAGACCGTAGTTTCTGTATTAGTTCTCTCAGGTAGGATAAGTCATGACCACGGTTCATCGCTTTAAGCACACGGTCTGATGAATGTTGAATGGGCATATCGAGGTAAGGGATCACCTTATCCAGCCCGGAGATGGCCCGGATTAGATCATCCTTGATATGGCTGGGGTGCAGATACATCAACCTGATCCATTCCAATCCGGGAATATCATTTAGTGCAATCAGCAAATCTGGCAGGCCTTGTGATTGGCTCCTATCCTGGCCATAGGCAGCCGTATCCTGGGCGACTACAACCAATTCTCTGATACCATCACCGGCCAGCTTCTGCGCCTCGTTGCAGATATCAGGAAAGGACCGTGATCGCAGATTGCCCCTGATTGCCGGTATAGTACAATAGGTACATCGGTTATTGCAGCCATCCGTGATCCTAAGATATGCTGATCCGGGCGGAGTGGTCAGGATGCGCAAGCTTCCATTCAGGTATTGGGTCGGAGTAGGACTGTTAAGCAGTATCCTCTCTCCTGTTTCGAGCTGACCAAGCACATCAGCCAGCTCAGAAAAATGAGCTATACCCAGCACCGCATCCAATTCCGGCAGCTCCGAGTACAATTCGTCTCCATTACGCTGGCATAGACAACCGGTGGCAACCAGGTATTTCAGGCCACCGCTCTCTTTATAGCGGGCTGTATCGAGAATAGTATCGATCGCCTCTTCTTTGGCACTCTGGATAAATCCGCAGGTGTTGATGATAATGGCATCCGCTTTTTCCAGAGAGTTTACTATTTTATGCCCTTCGCGCTTAACCAAACCCATCATGGTTTCGGTATCAACACGATTCTTGGCACAGCCCAAACTTATAAAACCAATGTTCACTTGCTATTGCTCCTAATATTAACGACAAAACCTAGAGTGTGAATTCCTTTTCGACGACCTCTCCCCTGGCCCCCAAAGGCCCCAGCTCATGTCCGTCGAGGTTTATTTTTAATCCACCGGCGTTCCCTGCTCTAAGATATATTTTCTTTTTGCCATCGTATTCCAGTTTCTTCCCGGCCGGAACAACCGTCTCTAACTGCTTTTTCCCATCAACCATGACCAGCAGCCAGCACGGTTCCTGGGATTTGATCACCAACTTGATATGGCCAGTCTTGATGGTTGGTGCTTTCACCGGGTTTTTCTGCTCCCGTGCCTGCTGGGGAGCCGGTTCTTGCTCAGTAACCTTAATGTTACTGGTAATGAGGGGTACCAGATAAGAACCCAACCATATTACAATAACCAGAAATACTATCCCGGCTATAATATTTTTCGACTGCCAGCGGCGCTCTTCCGGCTCATGCGCACGTGTCGGTATGGGCTGATCAGTCTTCTCATCCAACTCATTGGCATAGGCCAAACGCTGGAATTCCTCGACCAGCAGCTTATCGTCAAGACCCAGAAAATTGCCGTATTTCTTCACAAATCCAGTTGCATATACCCTGGGGGGAAGAACGTCAAACTTGTCCTTCTCCAGGGCATCGATATAGAATCGCCTGATCTTGGTTTCTTCTTCAACCTGTTCGAGAGTAAAACCTTGTCTTTCCCGTTCAGCTTGTAACCACTCACCAAATCCCATTGAAATACCCCCAAAACTAACCCCTCATTATATCTATCTATCTATTCGCTGCCTGAAGCAGCCCCAATCCCAATACGCACCGCCTGTCGCAACGGATAGGAACAGGACAGACCATACAACACTCCGGCCAGAAGATACGGCAACCTTTCATCTATGTCGAAACTCTGATTGGGCATCAGCGGAAAATCGGTTTCACCTGCATCGCTCAAACAAAAGACTCGGCTGCTGCCATCAGTAAACACCAGATTCTGATTGCTCTTCTTGACCAGACCCAGCGCCTGGTCAGCATAGTAATCAATTTCCGAGGAATGCCTGACCCCTAACACGGCCAGAGAGTATTGACCAATATATGAAGGGATCCGTGCCGGATATTCCATATACTTCAAGGTGCAGTAATTGGGTCGTCTCTCGTCATCACGACCGGCGGTCAAAGTGATGATAGCTTCCTGCAGATCCGGCTGCATCACCAGCCACTCACAATTTAAAGCTACCCATTCCCGCTGGTTGATGGCCTGATAATAGTCTTCCCGCTTAAATGCCTCCTGAAAGATTACCTCGCCATTGACCATAATCTTGCGGGCGCTGCGCTGTCCGGTATGTTTGAATATTGTGGAAGTATCTATTCCTTTCTCCTGATATCGTCCTAAAAGAATGTTTCCAACATCATCATTACCGATCACTGATATTACTTTAACATTAAGTCCAAAATTAGCCAATGCTCTACTTAATTCGACGCCAAATCCCTCATATATCAGATCGATGCTGATGTCATCTCCCCTGACGCCAACCTGAATACCCATATAACTCTCACCGACTACCACTACGGATACCTGTTCGTTTATCACATAACCCTTGCCTAATATAACACCTTTTTTCATTAAATTCGATATATGTACTGCCGCCGATGAACGGGTGATGCCAAAACGCTGAGCCAATTCATCCTGTGAAATCATGGGTTCTTTTTTTAGTACTTCAAATATTTCCTTTTCCCGCTCGGTCATTCTCATCCGATTCCATCTCCATTGCTACATGCTGTTCCGTGACTGGATTTTGTCCAGTTGAGCGCGGTCCAACAATACTTCACGTTTTTTATTATTGTCAAGCTCGGATACAATGCCCCGTTCCTCCATGATGTCGACCAAGCGGGCAGCCCTGGCATAGCCTATCCTCAAACGCCTTTGCAACATGGATACCGAGGCCTTGCCGGCATCGACAAATATATTAACCGCATCCCAGTACAGGTCATCACCCTCATCACTCTCCGCTTGGGCCATGGAATACTCCAATTCATCCAGGGCTGGTGAATCTTCTTGCGGGATGCTCTGGGCCTTAATAAATTCCACGGTATTCTCAATATCCTGGTCCGATACATAGGCTCCCTGTACACGCTGCGGTTTGGCCGCTCCAACCGGCAGAAACAGCATATCGCCCTTGCCCAGGAGTTTTTCCGCTCCCCCGATATCCAGGATGGTACGTGAATCAGCCTGCGAGGATACCGCGAAAGCAATCCTTGAAGGGATATTGGCCTTTATGATGCCGGTCACCACATCCACTGAAGGGCGCTGGGTGGCCACGATCAGATGCATGCCGGCGGCTCGTGCCATCTGCGCCAGTCGGCAAATGGTATCCTCCACCTCCACTGGTGAGACCATCATTAAATCCGCGAGTTCGTCAATGATGATCACAATAAAAGGTAATTTTTCTTTCGCCGTCTGGTTGTAGCGGTTGATATCCCGCACTCCTTTTTCCGCAAAGAGGCGGTATCTCTTTTCCATCTCGTTGGCCATCCAGCGCAGAACCACCGAAGCCTTTTTAGGATCGGTCACGACCGGTGTGAGCAGATGGGGGATACCATTATAGACGGTCAGTTCCACCATTTTGGGATCTATGAACACCAGCCGCAGTTCTTCCGGTGTAGCATTATAGAGCAAGCTCATTATGATGCAATTCAGGCAGACACTCTTGCCCGAACCTGTAGATCCGGCGATAAGCATATGGGGCATATCATGGAGCCTTGTCACCACCGTATTGCCAGTGATATCCTCGCCCAGGGCAATGGCCAGTGGACTGTTCAGGCGGCTGAACACCTGTGACGAAAGCAGGTTGCGAAGTCCAACAGAAAGAATCTTATTATTGGGCACTTCGATGCCTACAGCAGCCTTGCCTGGTATGGGAGCCTCAATACGTATCCCCGCCGCAGCCAGATTGAGCTGCAGGTCATCGGTCAAGGCCAGGATCCGGCTGATCTTTACCCCTGGGGCCGGAGTCAGTTCATAACGTGTTACCGCCGGGCCACAGCTGACCTGGTTGACCTTTACCTGGATGCCGAAGCTGGTAAAGGTCTCCTCCAATACGGTAATACTCTCCTTGATATTCTTCTTGTCAATGGTCCGCTCATTGCTGGTAATACTGAGAAGATCCAATGGCGGTTTCTCATATACCGGGGAGTCATCATTATCGCTGCGAATCAGTTTGAGACTTGAGCGACTGGGTTTCTTGTTTTCAACACCTTCATCCTTGGGCTTTTCTGAACCTGTGTCATTGCTGAAGGTCTGAAAATCCAAGTGCGGCTGGTTAACCGTCGGTTCAATAATAAGGGGTGTCGAAGGTTTGCGCACCACTAGTTCCGGCTCAGGCTGGATTTCTTCTTCATATATAATTTCGGACAACCTGCCGCCCACCTGGCGGGCATGAATTACAGCATCCTGGGCCAGGTGTAACATGGATTTATCCAAAACCAGAGAGATGGCAATCAGCATACCGAGCAGCAAAAGAATGAATGTACCCACTCCCCCGATCAGTTTTGATATGACCGTAGCCAGAGCGCCGCCGACATAACCGCCTCCCATCCCCTTCATACCTGCCTCCAGGGGGGTGATCTTGCCACCCGGTATATGGTACATACTCATATATATAAGGAATGCAAATACCAGCAGTGCAATTCCCCACATGCGAGTGGACCAGTATTCCTTTACCACTGCTATATGGATGGACCAGGCCAGCAGCAACAGTGGCACTGCGATGGCCGCTTTGCCGAATAATATGCTTAAACCCTTCATGGTGGTCGATCCCAGCAGCCCGATGAAACGAGTCTCATCCGGCATACCCTGGAATTTGGTCAGACTCACATAGACAAAGGCAGCCAGCATCAGAAGGACCAGAGAGATGATCTCCAACTGGATCCCCCGATTAGGCTTAGTAACCTTTTCGCTTGGCGCCCGAGCCGGAGTTGCCGCCATTTTTTTGCCGGGCCTGGGCTGATTTTTTTTGGTCTGCGAAGGTGCCTTTTGGGCCTTTTCCTTCTTATCCATGCCTGGATACTCCATATTTCAATTTATGTACTATACTTTGCAGGAACATTTCGCTTATTTGCAGAAAAATTCCTGCATTTAGTAATAGTAAAAATAACGAATTTTTCGTCAATAATACTGTCGAAAAAATTTGATTTATAATAACAGGAGAAACAATATAGAATCCCATATCACATATGATTAAAACGCCCCCTGAACGCGGCAGAATAACCATAACAATGGAGGATAACAAACTATGTATCATGATAATACAGAATCGACTGTAAGTACACACTCCAGCCCATCCGGAATGGGATACTTTATTATGCTATCGGCACTTCTGCCCGGCATTCTGGCAGCATTTGCCCTGTTTATCAACCGGAGTGAGGGTCATTTGCTCTTCCGGACTACCAGTTTCCCGGTCTGGGTTCTGGGTTTTTTCTCCACCATACTCATTCCCCTGTTCATCCTGGAATGGACCCGGGAAGGCCTGGTCAGCATCCATCTGACAAATTCGGATGTTGAGTTGCTGAAACCGAGTGATTATTTCAGGTTATACCTTGCCGGTTTCGTACGCATTATCTGGTCGATACTGTTTATCCTGGTCCTGGTATGGTTCTTCTCGGAGGTGGCTGCTCTCTTCCTGTCTATACTGGGAACAGGTACGGCAGATAAGAAGCTGTTGACCAGCTTCTATGCCTATCTGGTTGACCTGTTGCCGCTGATGACACTGGCCGCCTTTATCTTGCTACTCCTGCAGACCTTCAACCATCGTGTCACGGCTCTAGCAACCGGCGGCTTTCTATACATTCTGTTCCGTTCCCTGGTCTATATCAATAACCCTATCGGCAAGCTTAATCCCGCACTCTATATGGACTGGCATCTCAAATGGCTGGATCCAACGATGAATATGGCCACGCTATGGCAGACCGCCGCCTACCTGTTCCTACTCTTTCTGGTGTTCTTCATAGCGAGCTACTGGCTGTATGCGCGGAAACAATCATAATACATTTCCACAAGGCATTTATATAAATATTTTGAAACTGAAGATAAGATATACGAACAGAGCAAAACTGTTAGAGTTTCGTCCTGATAGACAGAAGGAAGGAATCGGGAGACGTGGTTTCATCCAGCTTCGGAAAAGGCATGCCCGATTTGATGGGGCATGCCTTTTTATACTATGCCATTGATCCCTGCCCTCTGTACCGGTTATTACTGACCGGCCAAGCTTCGCCGGTACTGCCGTCGATATATGATCAGCAAGGCGATTAATGCAAATAGCCAAAACAAGCAGCCGGGATGATAAAGCAGGTAGACCGCGGCAACCAGGGGCGCCAGCACTACTCTTACCAGCTGCTTCAACCAAGCCTTACCGACAATGTAAGCTGCCAGTGGCGGCGAATGAAGATAATAGAATTTCACAAAGGCACTGCCCAGGCTATTGGTCAAGAGATACTGGTCGCGGAAATGCCGCAACAGGGCAACCGGCCAGCTGTACTTGGACCCAAATGCGGCAGTGGCGATAAAACACTGATCGTTTTGCTCCATACTTATAATAACCGGGGTCCCGTTAAGAGAAACCGTAATGGAATGACCAGCCAGGTCTTTCAGTACTATGTCCTCATATTTTGTTTTGCCGGTCAGTGCAATAACCGATTGACGAATGGCCGAAATAGTAGAAGATGTATTAGAAATCAAGTCATTATAGTAAAAGGTGTTGCCTTGAATGGTGATACTATCTATAGAACAAGTATGGTTAAGATTTACCAACAAGGATACTAAGCTGCTCAAAGCAAACGAATCCGCCAAATTGCTGTTTTCGCAACCGGTCTGGATGCAAGTCTTTACCTGGTCTCCTGCCAAACTGGCTGCAAAAAACTGGCTTAATGGTACGTTATTGTTTATGGCGTCCACACAAAGCCGGGCCCGACTTTCCCCTACCACATTCTTAACTATAACTTTGACACTGGCCTTAAGATTACTCGGATTATCTACCCCGGTGGGGAGAAGCAGGTTGCCGGAAAAGGTGTAGGTACCAGTCTGATTGTCATTATAAGATGGGCTGCCATTATCCCAGTTTATATTACAGCTAATCTGGTTGCCATTGCTCAGAGTAACCTGAGCTGCCGATGGCAAATTCAAGCTGGTCCGGGCGGTCCCCAGGGCAACCTGAATATCGCTTATCGTGGGAATTGCACTGACATATTGCGTCTGCACCACGGTCTGCACCAGGGTCCCGGCGGATATACTGCTGGCAGTTCCGGAAAGAGTTCCCCAGGCGGCGATTGGCTGAACCGAAAAGAAGAGATAATCGCCCAAATCGCTGTTACTGATGGTGTAATAGCGACCAATAGCTCCCGGGATTTCCGTTTTATCTGCACCAGCGGCCAGGCTGCCCCGGTACCACTGGTAAATGCTTAACCCTTCCGGGTCGCTTTCCGCATCACTGTATTGGTAGATACCGGTCAGCTTCTGTCCCGGCTGCGGGCTACCGCTGATAGTAACTCCACTAACCGCGGGAACCTGATTACTTGTGCTATATGTTAAAATAAACTCCAGCAATAGATAATCACTCCCCCCATGACTGTAGGGGGAATACAGCATACTGTATCTGGTTAAGTCAGTATTGGCCGATATGCGGCTAAACATCGCACTTCGAATAGTAGTTAGACTATTATTCGGGTCGTAAAAGCGCACCATAAATTTCGAATCGTGATGCTGGGCACTTGCCAGCCACTTGGTCTCCAGTTCGGTGGCATTAATTGCCGTCTTAGCACTTAGTAAATAATCCAAATACAACTGCTGGCGAAGGCGCTGGTATATGTCAGCTTGGTCGGTTGAGGACTGAATCAGAGTCGTAAGTGCCTGGAAATATGATGTGCTGGCTGTTGGATAAGTACCGGGATCCGGGGTATGTTCAACCAGCATTTCAGTATCATTGAGGTTGTAGTAATCGTATTGGACCTCACCGGGGCGGTCCGGTATGGGATCATCCCAGGTGCAGTCCAGGTTATACCAGTTGTTGTTCACCCGCACCATATTCCAGGCATGACTCTCACCGCTGCCATATCCGCCGATGATCCGGGCCTGAAGACCGGCCTGGGTCAGCATCTTGTAGGCCAGCAGCGCATAACCCTGGCACACCGTCTTCCCCCCGAACAAGGCGGCATATGCCGAATGCTCCGTATAGGTGGTATCGTATGCCACATTTAAAATTATATAATCATGGATGGCCTTCTCAATCTGATCTTCATTCATAACCGGGTCAAGAATCTCCGAAAGGATCTGGGTCACCTGCTCATTGACATAGTTTTCATTATCCAGAGTGGTTAAATACGAGACAGTTAAATCAATCTGCATACTGCCTTCATAACCCCCCCAACCGGCCTCCCAACCCCCAAAACTGAATTTCCGGTAATCATCCTCGTCCAATACAGAATTGATCAGGCTGGTTATACTCTCTCCAGTTATATCACTGGAAGCTCCAGTATATATGTAAGTTAAAACTGTTTCCCGCTGATTGAAGGATTGGCGCAAGGCAACTCTAAGCCCGTCCAGATTCGAAATGGTTACTGAATTGGCTACGGCCTGAGCCTGACGAGATTGCTGGTTAAAGACATCCAAATGATTGGCATAGATCGGATTGATCCATGAGCTTTGTTGGAAGGGGACATAGTTATCAACCGTCGTATCGGCCACAGCAAAAGAACATAGTATGTACATTACAAATACCAGAGACAAGGTCAAACCTAGAATGGCTTTTCTAAAACTCAATCATCATCCCTCGCTTCTAAATTGTTTCATATGTGATTCGGTATTGGGATAGTCCCACAGTACATATTTCATATTTATATACTCCCGGTCAGTGCCATCCAATATAATTTTAACATACTCATCTTTCGCAGTTAGCACATACTGCGCAGCATTGAAACCAAAACATGGGAGCTAAGATGACCGGAATGGACGCAGGCGGCTGCGCCGCACGCAGAATAATTAAGATTAACGCAGTTTTTTAGAGTTTCAATGGAAAATATCTGCGTAAATCATAAAAAATCAGCGTCCTTCTCCCTTCGGGGACAACTTATGCGTCTTCGCGCAATCAATGACGCTGCGTCCATTCGTTCCCCTTACCAATGTTTCAACATTCGTATAGTCCTTTTCATATTGAAACGCCGCTCCAGATGATACTCCAGGTATTTCTCCAGGATGAATTCCAAGTTTTTTAACGCCCCTTCTGAGGCCTTGAGGCGATGCACGGTGTTTATATCACTGCTGTTGATCATGCGAAGGATGGCCAGACTCTCCCCGCTAATAGCAAAATCCCCGGTCTGGAAAGCACTGCACTCCGGACATATCATCCCGCCCTGCAACAGATTGAAGGATTGAAGTTTTCCCTTCGAACTGCCGCAATTAACACAGCGGTCCAGCAAAGGCTGATAGCCCAGGTATTTTAGCAGGCAGGCTTCGAAATATCTTATTACCAGCGGATTATAGCCATGGATATTTAGATATTCTAAAACCTCCAGGGTAACAGAATAGAGGGGAGGCAGGGGCATACGATCCATCAAACTCTTATCCAGGAGTTCCATCATATAGAGCACCTGCAGGGTGAGATCAATATCCTCGCGGATATTAGGGAAAAAATCCAGCAGTTTGCCCTGGCTTACATTTTCCAGTTCCTTCCCTCCGGATAAATAGAGCTGAGAATGGCAAAAAGGCTGCAGACATACCCGCAGGCTGCTGGCCGGCTTTTTGACTCCACGGGCTATGGCGCGGATCTTGCCCTGCTTTTCGGAAAACAAGGTGACCAGCTTGTCAGCATCCCGATAATCAATGGTTTTCAGTATTATAGCCCGACTGCGGTAGTTCATCTTTTCCCACTCTCCAGGGCAATATTGCACTGGCCACCTTTACCGGCTCATTAACTCTGACCACCGGCACCTGGCAGCGCCGGCTCAAAGCACGACAATATTCATCGGCAGATGTTATGTCGGTATAGCGGTAATCAAAAGCCAGACAGATTTTGTGTATACTGTTGGCATTCAGCTTATCAAGTTGACGGATTAAGATCGTCTGGTTCTGCACATATTCACGGTCTATATAAGCGAAGCATAATCCCCCGTATATGCTTACCTCCCGGCAGGCTCTGGGCATAAATGGCGTCTGGCTGCCGGAAACGGGAGATTCAGCAATTATGCGGGCAGTTATTCGGCTCAGCGATGGTGCAGCCTTCACCAGTCCCCAGCGCGGAACACATGCAATAACCGCCGGGCAACCGGCCTCTCTGGCCAGGTCCGCCACCACCTTTGCCCTGATACCGTCCACCGTACTGGCATGAGCGGCATAGCCATGGGTGAGCGGCATGATGATAATATCCGGGGCCAGACCCAGGGTGGGCAAGTGATGACCTCCATCGAAAACCACGACCCGATAGGTATCGTACCGCATCTTTTGCAGATATATCTGTCCACTGGCTGTGGTATGCCAGGCATCCAGCGCAGAACATTCGACCACCGCCTGACACCCCTGTTCCAGAAAACCACTGAGCTGCCGAGGATAATCGGTATCTCCGCCCGGGATGACCGCCACAATCCTATCGCTGTGCAAGTCCTTAAGCACCCTCAAGCCTGGTTGGCTGAGGATAGTGATCTCTACCCGTCTGGCACAAACCTTGCCGTAGCAATTTAAAACTTGCCGGTATCCCAGATCTTTTAATACTGGGCTGGGATGTTCCACCATGACAGCCATATAGATAGCGGCCACAATTATTAAGAGATAAATACGCTTAAGGAACATAAAAAAGGACGACTCCCTTATCGTCCTCCCCGTTTTCTGTACTCCTCTATCAGAACAGCACCGCTGCTGGTACCGATCCGATCCACTCCCGCCGCTATGAGCTGCAGGGCAAAATCCAGTTCTCTGATCCCCCCGCTGGCCTTGATCTTAAGTCTTTCGCTCTTATGCTGTTTTATGACATCAATATCCGCTAAGCTCACTCCCCGGCTGGAAAAACCCGTCGAGGTCTTGATATAATCGGCTCCGCTTTCACTGACCAAAGTAGTTACTGCTGACAGTTCTTCCGTTGTGAGAAGGGCAGTTTCGACGATCACCTTCAATTGAAAATCGTATTCCAGCTTCAAATCCAGCAGGCTGATGATCTCTTGTTGAACCAGAGCATAGTCATTATCCTTCACCGCTCCGATATTAATCACCATATCCAATTCATCAGCACCGAGGTCCAGAGCGTTGCGGGCCGCAAAAAGCTTGGTCGCTGTGGTATCAGTCCCAAGGGGAAACCCGATCACTGTACATAGTCTTACCGGGCTTCCGCTGATAATATCCAGAGCATCCCGCAGGCGACCGGAATGGATACATACTGCCGCCATACCGAGCTCAACCGCCTCGCGGCATAAGGATTCGATATCCTGACGGGTAGCCTCGGGTCTAAGATTGGTATGGTCCAGATATGTTGCCAGCAATAACGTCACCTCACAGCCTGAAACCAAACTGGTTGAGGTTGGATTCACTGTCACGCCAGTTCTTCTTTACCTTTACCCACAGGTCGAGATACACCTCGTTATCGAGCATTTTTTCAATATCTTTACGAGACTGCTCGCCGATGTTCTTTAACATCTGTCCGTTTTTGCCGATTATGATCCCCTTTTGGGAGTCTCGTTCTGTATAAATGACCGCCCGCAGGTAAACCTTGCCGCCAGATTGATTTTTGAATTCCTCTATCTCTACGGCGAGAGAGTGGGGTACCTCGTCGCGGGTCAGGATCAGAGCTTTTTCCCGAATCAATTCAGCAGCTATAAATGAAGCCGGTTGATCGGTCAAATCATCTTCGGGGTAGTAGAGCGGTCCTTCCGGTAATGATGCAAAGGTCAACTCCAGTACCTTGTCCATATTCGTGCCATGCATAGCTGACAGTGGAATAACGGCGCTGAACTGCATCTGGCTGGTAAAGCTTCGGATGAATTCCTCAACCTCCCCTTCGCTGACCAGATCAATCTTATTAACCAGCAGGAACACCGGCACCGATACATTCTTAAGATGATTGATCACGAATTGTTCGCCACCGCCGAAAGGCCGGGTCACATCGGTCATGTAATAGATCAGATCCACCTCATCGAATGTACGGGTGGAGACCTCTACCATGTATTCCCCCAAGCGGTGCTGGGGCTTGTGTATACCCGGTGTATCAATAAAAATAATCTGCCCCTCATCACAGGTATGGATACCCTGGATGCGGGTCCGGGTGGTCTGTGGCTTTTCCGTGACAATGGCTATTTTGGCTCCGATAATTGTATTCATGAGCGTGGACTTACCGACATTAGGCCGGCCCACAATGCTGACGAATCCTGATTTCACGTTAACCCTCCTACGTTGGTAAAACAAAAAGCCGGGGCAACATCTCATTCAAATTATATACTTTGAGCTGCCTTTTTTCATCGGTAATAATTACTTTAAGCCCGGGAGCAAACTCAGCCAATACCTGCAAACAGGCTCCGCATGGATATAAATAGCCCTGGCCGCTCCCAGTCAGAGCGATAATTTCTAAATTTCTCTCTCCGGAAGTTACTGCTTTAAAAACCGCTATACGCTCGGCACAAACGGTCAAGCCATAGGAAGCATTCTCAACATTAGCCCCGGTGTATAACCGGCCTTCCCCTGTCAGCAGGGCTGCCCCCACCCTGAATCCGGAATACGGCGCATACGCCAGCTCCCTGGCCTCCTCAGCCGCCGCCACCAGCTCATCAACCGTCATAAAAACCTCCGGAATTATAGTGAATTAACCACAGATATACTCAGATGAAAACGGATTAACACAGATTTTTGTCAATATGCTCAAGCCATCAGTTTTTCACACTATATATTAGAATGCTTTTATACAAACTAAGTTTTATATTTCTACGAAATAGATATTATCAAGTACTTTACTACTAATATGTTCCCCTAAAATATCTGTGCCCATCTGTTAAAAAATCCGTGTTCATCTATGGTTAATTCAAAACCCTGAAAAGATGCGGGCCGAAGACGATTATCCCCAGGGCCACGGCACACATGGCGGCTAATAAAGTGGCGCCAGCCGCCAGATTCTTGGCCTTTTTGGCCAGGGGATGAAACTCATCGGTCACCAAATCCACGGTCTTTTCTACTGCAGTATTCATAGTCTCGGTTATCAAGACCAGGAAAATGGCTACAACGGTCAATCCCCATTCCATGCGGTTCAGTTGGCATATCGCCCCGGCCAAGACCACAATTATAGCTGCCAGGGTATGCACTTTCATATTTCTCTGGGAAACAAAGCTGTAAATCATTCCGGCCGTGGCATGGTAAAAGCTCTCACCCAGATTTCTGGTTCTCATCGCCCCGACTACCTTTCCAGCTTGACCGTCTTCATTACCTTCTCTTCCAATTCGCGCATTACCATTTTCTCTTCCTCGGTTTCATGATCATAACCCAAAAGGTGCAGCATACCGTGAGCCACCAGAAAACCCAATTCCCGATTGAGAGAGTGTCCATATTCCTCACTCTGCAATTGGGCCTGTTCCAGAGAAATCACGATATCCCCGAGCACGTTGACTTCACCGGAAGCATCATAATCGGGTTCTTCATCACCCAGTTCATTCATGGCAAATGACAATACATCCGTTGGCCGACTTTGCTGGCGATATATAAAATTGAGCTCTTGAATATAACTGTTATCGACGATTAGTACGCTAACCTCGGAATTCTTCTGCAAGCGGGCCAATTTGGCTACGGCGTTGGTAACACTTAGGATAGCCTGCTGAAGTTCTCTGGTGTAGTTAACCTTGTTCTGCTGGTTTATAATCAGAGCCTCCATGTTTCTCTCTCCTTTTCTCGAATTCTTTGACAATGATCTCCGGGTATTCTATACGCTTATGGTAGATGCCCTCCAGCATCTGACAGAAGGACCGGCCTATAATATCGAGATCCTTAAAGGTCAAATCACAGGATTCCAATTGACCATCGTCCAGTTTATCCTTTATGATTCGGTCTACCATATTTCTGATCCGGTCAGGGCTTGGCTCAGTCAGTGATTTGACGGCTGCTTCCACCGAGTCTGCCAGCATAACCAGGGCGACTTCCTTGGTCTGCGGCTTGGGACCCTCATAACGGAAATTACCTTCATTAATATTTCCCTCCCGGTCCTCTTCCAAAGCCCGACTATAAAAGTACTTGGCCAGACTGGTACCGTGATGCTGTTCGATAAAATCGAGAATCACCTGGGGTATACGTGCTTCCCGAGCCAGTTCGACCCCCTCCCGAACATGAGAAGTGATGATGAGTGAACTGAGGGCCGGGGCTATCTTCTCATGAGGATTATCAAAGGTCCGCTGGTTTTCCACGAAGTAATCCGAGCGTTTCACCTTGCCTATATCATGATAATACGCTCCTACCCTAACCAGCAAGGGATTAGCCCCAATAGGTTCAGCAGCTGATTCAGCCAGGTTTGCCACCATCAGGCTGTGATGATAGGTACCCGGAGCCTCCATCAAAAGTCGTTTCAGCAGCTCATGATTGGGATTGGACAACTCGAGCAGTTTTATCATGCTGGTTATTGAAAAGGCGGTTTCCAGATAGGGCAGAGCTCCGATCATCAGCACCGCCGAAAGTATCCCATTAACTGCTCCAATAATACACCCTACGAGCAATACATTGATATTAAAGGTTCCGCCGATTAGAGTCAATGTAATTATGGTCGCGATGTTTACCATGGCAACATATAATCCAGAGCGAGCCAGATCAGAAGTCTGATTGAGACGGTAAACCTGAAAAACTCCCATGGTGCCCCCGGCAAAGGCAGCAATAGAATAAAACAGCTGATTGCCTTCTGTAACCATACCGACATAGATCGCCATCAGCATGGTAAGAAAATAGGCCAGACGGTTGTCCAACAAGATGGCGATCAGCATTGATCCGGCGGCTACGGGAGCCAGATATCCGGAAAGTGCGTTAATCTCCGGGGTGTCGCCCAATTTGATAACGGTCAGAAAGCGGGTCAATCCCAGAATGATTATAAAAACCAATGCTATTAATATCATTAAGGCATCGTTTTCGTAAACCTTGCGGTAATAACGACGAAGAAACTCTATCCCGATCCAGAAGGTGATAAACACAAATATGCCGGCTCCCACCAGAGTGAGAGGATAGCTCCTGCTGCGCTGCATTCCCAACTGTTCCAGAGTGACGATCTGTTCCGGGGTTACCCGTTCCCCCCGGTGTACGATGATTTCTCCTACCTTTACCGTCTTTTGTACGGGCTTTACCGCATCCATAACCTCCTGCCGGGCTTTTTCCGTGGCCTCAGGATTAAAGACCAGACTGGGAACGAGTGAGTTAATGCAAACCATTTTCATGATATCGCGGGCCTGCGGTGCAAATGCCAGGGCATCTATCTTGTTTATCGCCTGATTATACAGTCCGGGCATCGCTTCTTCAGTGACCGGCTGATCCATCATTTCATCGACAATGCCCAGGGTAGTCTGATGCATCTGCTCAAGATCTTCCGGTCGCGTATTCAGCAGATACTGTCTGATCTCTCTGGTAGTAAAACCTGGTTTGATGGTTTCGGAATGCTGATTTATGGAGCGGATCAAATCATCCATTTCAGCGGATTTGTTTTTTGAAGAGGCGATTATTGTATTGATCGCAGCATAGAATTTATCTATCTCACTGCGAGTTTTTTCTAAGGCGTACTTATCCTCCTGATAAACCTTCTGTACCTTGCTAGCGGCATGTTTCTTAAGCTCATCAGTCTGATGGCGATCAACCACTACCGCACTAATATTGGATTGGATGTCGCGCTCGGCTACCTCATCTGGTTTCAGCGTCACCTGTTGCGGGCTTATCCGGCTGAACAAAATAAGGGTAGTAATAAAGAAGAAAAAGGTTAAACCCAATACCTTCTTGGTGCTGGATTTATGAAAGAATGCCAGCGGTTTTTTCCAATCCACATTCAGGATTCCAGGTATCCTCACGCTAATGCTCCTTAGCCCCTTCTCATCACTTCTGCCGCAAGGGGTTTAAATTATTCGCTCCCGCCTTGATCTGAATGTCAGGTTGAGTACCAACTATGTTTGATTCTTATCAGATTCATAGACCTCATAAGCATCTATGATCTTCTGGATCAGGGGATGACGAACCACATCCTCCTTGGCCAGGTATTCAAAAGAAAGTCCCTTGACCTGTCCCAGAATCTTCTGTACTTCAATTAAGCCAGAACTATCATCTTTAGGCAAGTCGACTTGGGTGATATCACCGGTTATAACTGCCTTAGAGCCGAAACCCAGTCGGGTCAGAAACATCTTCATCTGCTGGGGCGTGGTGTTCTGTGCTTCATCCAGGATTATAAAGGCATTATTGAGTGTCCTTCCCCGCATATAAGCCAGAGGGGCCACTTCAATAATATTCTTGTCCAGATAGCGCTGGGTAACCTCTACCCCCAATATATCAAATAAACTATCATACAAAGGGCGCAGGTAGGGATTCACCTTTTCAATCAGATCTCCCGGCAAAAAACCGAGTTTTTCACCGGCTTCCACTGCTGGCCTCACCAGCACGATGCGTTCTACTTCACGATTTTTGAGGGCGTTTACCGCCATGGCCACAGCCAGATAGGTCTTGCCGGTGCCGGCAGGTCCGATGCTAAAAACTATATCATTGCGAAGAATAGCTTCAACATAGCGTTTTTGACCCAGGGTTTTGGCCTTGATTGCCTTGCCCCTGATGGTAGTAAGGATAGGCCCGGCCAGGTTCTCGCGATGACGGGGCTTGTCCCCTCGCTTCAGCATATTGTAAATATAATTGATGTCATTTATGTCCAACTGACCTTCACTATCAATAAAATCAATCAGGTTGTTGAGCAAATCAACAGCCAGATTGACGTCGTTCTCATCACCTTTGACATATATCTCAGAACCCCGGGCAAAAATCTCGGCCGGGCAGATACTCCGCAGGTGGTTGAAATTCTCATCACCAATTCCGAAAAAAATAGCTGCCTGGCTGTTATCCTTGATCGCTACCCGGTCTTCCTTGGTGCTCAATAATTTGTCCCCCTTCTGAAGTTAATGGACGGTCTCCACCTAGTTTAGTTCATCATTCTCAAAATATTCTAAGCTATTATAGCATATGATGGGCATCTATACTATTTGGCCTCCGTATTTATCGGCTGAGCTGCCGCTATGTTTTCAACACTTTCGGCAATTACCTTCACCCTGATGATCGGTTCACTGGGAGATGATATCATCTTGACCCGTGAAGTGACCATATGAGAAGCGGGGTCCATCTGTCGTTTCAGGTCTTTCCATGCCGTCCTTTGGGCCCGATCCAGTGCCTCATGTTCACTATATAGCGTAACCTGCTTTATCTTTTCCCGCAGGACGACCCGTTTAACCCCCACTTCACCCCAGCGGGTGCTGAGCACATGATTACGGACGCTTCTATCATATGCAGGGAAACTCGCTGTTTGACGTATATTCAGAGAAAGGAGCCGCCCGGGGATAATAAGATAAAATCGACTTTGTTTTTTGTGGCCAAGGTACTGATGTTCATCCTTAATGCGGCACTCTCCATAGCCCTGATACCAAACCCGGGCTTTGACCTCACCCCGGGCCTTGACCAGACCGGGCTCCATCTCCTCCTGTTCCTCCGGGGCCAGATAAGGACTTGGTTCAGGTATTACCAGACCGGATATCAGAATGTCTCCTTTGGCAACTACATCACCGCTCCTGACCCGGGCCTGCCCATCCAGGACTAAAACCGTTTCGACCATACCATTTTTTCTGGCAACAATATTGCCGGGTCCATCAATGTCTTGCCGGGGAATAATCTTTTCCACCACCTTGATTCGGGCCTTGACCCCCTTAAGATCCAGCTGTACATAGCTTAAGTCATCTATTTCCCGCAAAAGAGCCGCTTCCACTTTACTACGGCTGAAGGTCCATTTGGGTGCTCCGGGATATACCCCGTGCCGGGCTGCTGCCACAATGATTCTTTCCTGGGGAACGGTTTTGTTACCACCAACCTCTACTGACCAGACAAATGAAGAAAGCAAATACATCGCCACTACAAAGAGAAAAGCGCCGCCGATAAAGACCAGACGACGCCGGATGACCGTCCGAAAAAATGGCAGACCGCTTTTCTCCCTGATCTCCAGTTCATAGCCGTTCTCCTCGGCGATATTCTTCAGGGCGGAGAACCCACTGGCTCGCACCTTCAAATCCAGGTCATCGCCTCTTTTTTTTATGTCCCAGAGAAAAACCCCGCGCGTACTTGCCATATTGATGGCCCGTTCCTGGTTCTTTCCCCGCAGGGTAACCTTAATAGTGCCCCCGATCCGGTCGAAAAAACTGTTCCCCATCCCCTGCCCTCCGTTTAATCAAGATATTTTATTGAACGTATTTCTCCGCTGATGTATAACTCATCCGGCAATAGAGCTTTGATGACAAAAGCATCCCCCTCCAATTCCAGATAGCCGCGGCTGAGGTTCACCCGAACCCGGTTCAGACTATACTCGATTATTCCCCGGTGGTTCTCCAAATGAATCTCCGAACGACCTGTTATCGTCAGCTTTGGCAGATCAAGCACCAGGTCACGGGGTATCTCCAACATATCGGCCATATGCTTGATGGCCTCTCGTTTCTTGTCCATAGATAAGCCTCCATTAAATACACTCTAACTGCAAAGGAATTGACGGAGGAGAGACCAAACACGGCTTACCCCGCTTCTAAACCAACCCTTGCTTTTCTATGTATATGCTCCTGACGGATTATGAATACTCTGGTGTTCACTTATGCAGCGTTGCCCAATCTCTCACAGACAAAGAAAGCCCCGGATTGTTCGCCTGAAACGAGCAGTCCGGGGTATCTTAGTACATAGATATATGAGACCTACTTTTTAACCTGGAATTCGCAGGTCATCACCGCGGTTATTTCTTTTTCCAGGGAACTGGTGTCATTGATACCATAATCCGATACCTCATTGGAATAGAGGGGGGTGATTTGGAAAACACCCATCCGTGCTGACCGCAAAGCTCCAACATGACTGTTGGTATTAACCGCGATCTGTTCCGCTCGCTTCATGGCATCCTTGGTGGCCAGAGAAAGCATCTCGATCTTGAGATCGGCAATCTTGGTATAGAAGTACTCCGGCGGCATGGACTGGAATTCCACCCCCTGATTAATCAGGTCAGTGGCTTCCCGTGACAACAAGGTGATCTGGTCGACATTCTTGCTTTTAATCTCTACCGTCTGGTATAAATCATAGCTTTCTACCTGATTGCTGGTCTGACCATTAGGCAGCATGGCATACCTAGTATTGGTGTTTATCGATGAGAACACGATATCCTTGTTGGCAATACCCTTGCCCTGCAAATAAGCTCGCACTTTTTCCTGACTTTCCTGCAGCCTGGTATAGGCCACCGTCATTTCGGGGGCGCTGGCGGTAAAAGAACCCTTCCACACAGCCAGATCGGATTTTATCTGCTTCTTGGCAGAACCGGTAATAGAGATGCTGTTAGCCGCTTCCTTGGCCTTAACTATGCTGCTGCCAGCCACATAAGCCGACAATACCAGACCCAGAGCCAAAATTACCGCTACAATGACAAGTGGCGAACTGTTTTTACCATTTTCATTCATTACATCTTCCCTCCCTTCCAGTCAAATCGGTGCTATTATCATGAAATTACTACGAATAATCACGGGGAAGCTTTCACCACCAAGAAGCGCAATGGTGACGATTAGATAGTATAATTTATACCATAATCTTTCACCATCGATATTAAGTATTGTATAAATTTATTATATCGGCTTCGGGGAGGGTGTGATGCTTGATCAGTTCATTTTTTATAAAGTCATCAAAGATCTCTAGAATAGGCTCTGAATGTAACACCCCTTCAAAATAATCGCTGTCATAACCGGAAAAACATGACCATGATCAAACATAACAAAAAACACCGGTTGAGCCATGTATCCTTAACCGATCTTACTGATAAAGGCATTGTCAAGCTGCGAACTCCGGAATTTGTTGATGATATAAACGAACTTGGCAAATTAATTATTTCACGATGGATACACTGTAGGTCAAGGATACCCGCAGTATGCTTTCTCTCGATACCGCACCGGACTCCCCTGCCATTACCACCAGTGATGCTCTATCCGTGGAAGTCACAAGAATTGAGTCTTATCGACTCAATTTATTCTCCTCTTGGGTCGATACTATCGTGATCTTGGACATATTGCGGCTACAGGACTCAATTGAACCTGTATACTCGCCGGTGACCAGTCCGGCTTCCAGCCAGGGAGGAACATGATTACAGATAATCTCCAGAACACGAAACTCCCTCTGCTGCAAAAACTGCTGCAATACCTGTTTCGAGGTAAAACGCATATTGTCCCGCTGGATCTCCATTAGGGATATACGATAACACCCGGGAAATACTTCCAAAGGCGCAGGTATCTCCGCTTGCAAATCATCGAACTGTTCCAGATGGCTTTTGGATTCCTGAGCGGCCAAATCGTCCAGATAGTCATCAGGCTTTCCAGTTGCCTCCCATACTGAGAACCCGGCCTTCTCCAGTTCAAAATATGGCACTCCAGTAACGCTGCGGGCAAGCAGCTTTCGGCAATCCCCCATGAAAATAATTGCCTCTCTCATTCTTTTTCGCAGTTCTTTAATATCCGGCGCCCCAGTCAGGGAAATATGCATATCCCGTGATTGGTGCCATTGATAACCGCTGCATGAACAGCCGTTTCTCACGTAGACTATAATATCGCCATCTTCATATAAAGAAGCAATATTACCATCTGTCCCTACCATTACTGCAATCTCATCCGGCATAACAATTGCTCCTTTCTCCAGTATTTATAGTTAAGTTTTCATCCAATAATCCTACTGCATCAGCCCGGCACTGGCGGCAATGATAGATTTGGGGCAAATATTCTTCACATTTTTTCCGCAATGAGTACAAATCCCGGATGCTGGTCCGCGGCAGGTGGGCGAAGGCACTGCCCTTGACGGGAATCACCGGCATTATGTTGCAGATGCTTACGCCCATATTCGCTAATGCTTTGGTTAAAACCGGAATGTGATGGTCATTTATGCCCGGTAATGCAACTATATTTACCTTCACCACTATTCCAGAATCGCAGAGGTATTTAACCCCTCTTATCTGGTTCATCTGCAGTATTTCTGCCCCCTCGGTTCCGCAATATCGTTTTCCCTGGTAACTGACCGAGCGGTAAATGTACTGCCCGATGAAAGGATCGAGACAATTAATGGTTACTGTTACATATCCAACACCCAAATCAACAATTTGCGGCGAGTATTCCGACAACAGGAGTCCATTGGTAGACAGACAAAACATTACATCCCGGTCAATCTCCTTGATATATCGAATGGTCTGCCTGGTCCTGGTCCAGTTGGCCAGAGCATCACCCGGACCAGCTATCCCTACCACGCTTATATTCGGCATTCTGGCCTTCCAGGTTAGGTAACGGTCTATTGCATCTTCCGGTGTCAATACCTGGCTGCATACCCCCGGGCGACTTTCATTGACACAATCAAAGCTTCGATGGCAATAATTGCATTCTATATTGCAATTCGGTGCTACAGGCAAGTGTATTCGCGCATATTGTTTATGGCCCTCCCGGGAAAAACAAGGATGTTTTTTCTTTTCCTGCAGCTGGCCATTGAGCTCGCTGCTTTCGGATTCAATTGGCCTATATGAGCAATCCATGGATTCACCTCATTTCCAGATCACCGCTGAAATAGCTTAAATACATATTCAATCGATAGTGGCGTTGTTGGTCTTCCAGCAAAGCATTCGTAATACGATCCAACAACATGGTGGTTCCGGTGTAGCCTGCTGAAAGTAATCGCTGTCCCCCCACACGGTCATGAATCGGGAATCCGATACGCACCAGAGGAATATCCTCCCTTTCGGTGAGATAGCGGCCTTCGGAAGAACCGATAGCGATATTAGCTCCTTTTTCTTTTGCGTGTATCCTAATTGATGCATAATCGGCTTCATCCAAGAAACATGCATCAACCGGCCAGTGCATGTTTGGTCCAGTTAAAAGCCTATGCAAGTTCTTGTTCCTGCTGCCGGTTGCTACTACCATTGGTTTGATTCCATTTTCAAAACATGTTCGGGTAAGTGCATAAACCAGGTCTGGTTCTCCAAAGATCACACTGCGGCCTTGTGCGTTATACTTGTGAGAATCAATCATCGCGTCCAACAAACGCCCTCTTTCTATCAAGAGGCTATCGGGAATCTGGTTCCCGGTTACCTGGTGTAATACGTCTAAGAATATATCGCAAGCCTCCAACCCGATGGGTACCGGAAGGTTAAAGAGCGGCACGCCAAACGTTGATTCCAGATAATGACCAGGGGAAATGCTTTCTTCCAGAGTATTGGCAAACTGTATAGTAGCCGGCGCTCCCGGCATTACCGCAATATCTGCCAAAGGCGTTCCTCCTGCGGGAATCCTGCTATAGGTTTTGGAATATGGACTGTCCAGAGTATCGGATAGATCCGGGCAAAGTGCATATTCCGCCCCCATCAAGGTCAAAATCCTTTTGATCTCCCGCAGATCAGCCGGACTGAGGTTAGGGGTGATGACATTTATTTTTTTGTGTGCCGGGGCAGGCCGGGCCAGCCTGCCAATTATCCTTTTCAGCGCCAGGAAATAACCCTCACTATGTGACAGACCATAACCGGGGGTGGGAACCGGTACCAACGGATACTCTGCCATACCCCTCTCGTTGAGATAATCATGGCTTATGCGCTCAACATCTTCACCGATGGTCTCGGCCAGACAGGTAGTTAAAATTCCAATTATGCCGGGATTATAAAGCTGTATCAAATTATCCAGTCCCTTTTTCAAGTTGTCCTCTCCCCCATATATCGCTCCCCTTTCACTAATGGAGCTGGATGCCACATCAATAGGCTCGTTATAGTGCTCGGCGATATGCCGGCGCATATAGGTGGCACATCCCTGGGAACCATGAATGATCACCATGGCATTCTCTATGCCTTTAAAGGGCAGAATGGCTCCCAAAGGCATGCACATGGGGCAGGGGTTTTCAATTACGTTGCGGAAGTTGTCATTGTCTCTATCCACCATCATCGCCTCCATCATAGATACTGCCAAACCGGAGAACAAACGGTGTCATGCACCTCACGGGCAAAATTCACTGCCCCGGCAAACCCGCTCAGCGGGTGTTTACGGTCATGATTGTGATCAACGAAGGCCAAGCCCAGCTTGTAAGCCAGCGGTCTTTCCTTGACCCCACCCACCAGTAGGTCAGCCCCCTGCTGCATCATAAATTGCTCCAATTCGGCTGGATTGGCGTCATCCAGCACCACAGTGCCATCACCGACCAGGCCTTCGATGGTATCATATTCCTCGTGTCGTCCGGTCTGAGTGCCGATCATTACAACATCAATGCCGATCTCCCTGAACTGCTTGATAAGTGATATTGCCTTAAAACCGCCGCCCACATAAATTGCTGCCTTTTTACCCTCCAGGTCCTGCCGATAACCCATGATCTGCGGTTCAACCAGCCTCGATTCTCTGGCAATCAAGTTTTCACATTTATTAGTGATCTCAGCATCGTTAAAAAAGCCGGCTATTTGACGGAGTGAGTTCGCCGTGTCCTCCATACCCAGAAAGGATACATTCATATAGGGAATACCATAGCGTTCCTGCATGGCTATTCCCAGGTAACCCATCGATCCGGCGCACTGAATAACATTTAGGGCAGCTCCCGCCGCCTTTTTCAGGGTATGATAACTTGAGTCTCCGGTAAAAACGACGTTTAACCTGATTCCCATCCGGCGTAAATAGTCGCTTATTATCCAGGCCTCCCCGGCCAGATTGAAATCACCCAAGTAATTGATAACCGCGCCCGGGAAAGGCTGCATCCCCTGACGGGGTTCAATCAGGCGCATCAGCACGTCACAAGCCGCCTTGTAGCCATCTGATTTACTGCCGGCAAACCCGCTCGATTGTACTGGCAATATCTCAATGCCATGTCGCTTGGCCGCAGCTTTGCAGACAGCTTCCAGGTCGTCGCCAATAATCCCAACTATGCAGGTAGAATAGACCAGCACCAACGGTGGTCGATAACGTTCCACCAGCTCATCAATGGCGCAAGCCAACTTCTTTTCACCGCCGAAAATGATATCCCGCTCTTTTAAATCAGTTGAAAAACTGAAGCGGTATAGTTCTTCTCCGCTGCTCAGGCTGCCTCTTATATCCCAGGTATAGCTGGCACAGCCAATCGGTCCGTGTACCAAATGGATGGCATCAGTGATAGGATTCAAAACCACCCGGGCACCGCAATAAACGCAGGCTCGCTGACTAACGCATCCGGCAATGCTGTCGGTTTCACACCTCAGCCCGCAGCTTTGCCCGCTTTTGGTGTGAATGGATGCCCTCCGTTCCTCAACTACTGTAATGCCGGCTCTCAAAGAATTCATAGGCTTCACTCTTTCTTCGTATATAGTTACATGACCAGTTCAAAGTCTTCATCCCGGGCATCACGGTCCGCCCGATCCAGCAGGGCGTTGGCTATCATCTCCACCAGTCGCATGGCTCCCCGGTAACCCACGATTGGTAAGTATGAATGTACCCCACGATCCAGAATGGGAAATCCCACCCTTACCAGAGGTATATCTTCGGCCCGGCAGATATATTTGCCATAGGTTGTTCCCATAATCAGGTCTACCGGCTCCCGCTTGATCCACTGATGCAGCTCGAAGAGGTCACCGCCAGCCTTGACGCGCCCCTTAATCCCAGCCTGATTCATCATTCCGGCAATCTCCTTCTCGAATATCCCCTGGGGGCCTCCGATAGTGCCGCTGGGGGTTCCGGTCAGTACATGAAGGGGACGCATTCCTAAACTGATGGTCATTTCGGTTAATGCGATTACTATATCGGGATCACCAAATATGGCCACTCTTTTGCCGTGAAACTGATGGTGTAGATCGGTCATAATATCTACCAATTGCCCGCGTTCCTCTTCCAGGGCATAGGGAACTTCTCGTGCAAAGCTGCTACGAAGGGTCAGTATAAAATCATCGGTAGCATTTATGCCGACAGGAGTTTTTAAAACCACGGCGGGTACCCGACATTTCCTCTCCAGTTGATAGGCCGCATCACCCGATGCATAGGCCCCCAAAGCCACGGTCAGACAAGAGTCACCGCTGGCCTGTAGTTCGCTTATAGTCGTACCGCCCGATGGATACATGGCGTACTGGCCGGTCATCGGTGCATCCATTACACCAGAGGTATCGGGAAACATAATATTTGAAATTCCCATCAACGAAACCAGTCTTTTGATCTCCCGCATATCGCTGGGATTGACAAAGCCGGGGATAATATTTACCCGTTCCGCTTTTTTGTCCAGGTTTGCCTCAGCCAGGTATACTACCATAGCCCTGGTCATATTGGAGAAACCGGTGATATGGGACCCCTGGTAGCTCGGGGTATTGGCATGAATTACCACCTTGCCGGGTGGAATCTCCGCACCTTTTATCAGGGTCGGGATGTCATCTCCGATTGTCTCAGATAAACAGGTGGTGTGAATGGCCATTATGTCCGGGTCGTAAATCGTAAATACGTTTTTTATGGCCGCTTTCAGATTGGCGCCGCCGCCAAATACTGACGCCCCTTCGGTGAATGAACTGGTGGATGCCATTACCGGTTCCCGAAAATGGCGGGTCAGATGGGAACGATGATAAGAACAGCACCCCTGCGACCCGTGACTGTGGGGCAAACATTTGTGAATACCCAAAGCAGCGTACATAGCGCCGATAGGCTGGCAGGTTTTTGCCGGGTTGATTACCCCGGCACTGCGTTCATAAATCTTATCTGTAGTGCAATCGAGCATCCTAATCTTCCCCTTTCAGCACCGTGCCCTGCAGCAGCGGTTTTTTCCGCCAGGGCGGTATGATGTAGTTCCATGAGGGGCTGGTAAAACACATACTTATGTCGCGGGCAAAATTGAGTGCCCCTTCAAAACCCGCATAAGGCCCGCTATAGTCGTAGTTGTGCAATTGTTTTGAGGGTATGCCCATCTTCTGGACCACATATTTATCCTTGATACCAGAAGAGAAGATATCAGGCTGCAGTATACGGACAAACTCCTCAGTCTCATAATGGTTTAGATCGTCAACGATGATGCTGCCTTCATGCATTTCCCGAATCATGCCCTGGTAATTGTTCAAGGAAATCTTCTCCCGCAATTCCTCCAAACGCTCTACCGGGAACCTCAAATGATATCGCAGTGGGTCTGGTGTTACATGCAGTTCAGGTATATTTTTACTGTCAGCATCGGTCTTGATATCAGGGATTACCTCTCGGCCTTCGTAATCATCACGGTGGGCAAATTCATAGCCGGCCAGCACTGTGATAATACCCAATTCCTCATAAAGTCCCTGGTAGTGATGACCCCTTGAACCGCCAACATAACAGAAGGCATTTTTGCCCTGACATATCTTGCGATAGGGTTCCAATAAATGCTCCACCCGCGCTGTTTCCCTTTCAATATAGACTTCGGTACGTTCAATCAAATCCTCATCATTGAAATACAGCGCCATCTGACGCAGGGAATTGGCAGTAGCTCGCAACCCGATAAAATTAACCTTTAACCAGGGGGTGCCATACTTCACCTCCAGCATTGATGCAATGTAATTGATAGAGCGGTGGCATTGCACCAGATTCAGATCAGCAATATGGGCGTTCTTGAGCTGTTCAAACGAACCATCGCCCGTCATTACCGCCTGTATGGTATAACCCAGTTCCTCCAGCATGTTGGCAACCACCCAGCCATCTCCGCCGATATTGTATTCGCCGAGGATATTGATCGTAAAATCCTCAGCCGATTCCTCCAGTTCACCGCGGCCGATGATGTGTTCCATCAATCCATTATTGGCGATATGGTGTCCGGCGGATTGACTTACCCCTTTATAGCCCTCGCAATTATAGGCTGTTACACTAATCCCAAATTTCTCTTCGGCCCTTTTCGCCACGGCCTGAATATCATCGCCGATAAGTCCCACCGGGCAGGTAGCAGATATTGTAACAGCTGACGGATTAAAAACATCCATCACCTCATCAATAGTTCTCGCCAGCTTCTTTTCCCCGCCAAACACGATATCGGACTCCTGCATATCTGTAGACACACAATAGGCCAGATAATTCCTGGTCGGGTCTTCTGAACGTCCCTTGTTGCGGCGGGTCAGCCAGGCATAATAACCACAGCCGATGGGTCCGTGCACAATATTCACCACATCTTTCAAGGGCCCCAGGACCACACCCTTGCAACCAGCGAAAGCACAGCCACGATTGGTAATGATACCCGGTACGGTCCTGGTATTGGCTTCGATTTCCTGATCCTGATCAGGCATCCTGATCAAGATATGTTTTTTCCGGCTGCGTTTAACCTTGGCCGGGTATTGATTCAATATCTCATCCAGCATCTTCTCGTCAATCATTATATTTGCCCTCCTTCCAGGCGGATAGCTCTAACCCTGCTTGCTTTAGATGGCAGAATCACCAGTCTCACCAGTTCTTATCCGATAAGCGTCCGTTACTGGAGATACAAAAATCTTGCCGTCGCCCCGATTGCCGTGACGGTTCACCTTGAGCAGGGCGTTTACTATATCTGATACCTGATAATCATGGGCCAGGATAGTCAACATACGCTTGGGTATCAACCTGCCGCCATGAGACAGGGTATCCAACAACAAGCTCCCCAGTTCCTCTCCAACTCCGGCCTCCTCTAAAACCTTAAGATCAACACTCATCTTACCCCGACCCTTTACCTTCACAGCGTGCAGACCACATATCCCTATCCCGGCCAGGGCGTCTTTCGTTTCATTGACCCTGTTCATTCGTATAATGGCTGTAATCTCTTTCATCCGCAAACCACCTTTCGCCCGCTTTTAAAGATCCTTGGACCCGCTGCTGACGGTATATGCCTCCTCTACCGGGGTGACAAAAATCTTGCCGTCTCCAAAAGCACCCTGCTCACCGCTTCGCGCATACCTGGAAATTATGCTGATCACATCGTTTTTCTCATCAGCGTTTACCACCATGAGCAACATTTCCTTGGGTATCTCATCATAGACCACTTCCCCAACGTTTATGCCCCGCTGCTTGCCGCGCCCCACCACATCAATTTTGGTAACAGCCGGAAAACCGGCACTGCTCAGTTCAGCTAGAATAACATCGGTTTTCTCCGGTCTCACAATCGCCCTGACCATTATCATGGATATTCCCCCTTCACATTTTTATAGAGAATCCAGTATACCGTAATCCATCATCAGTTCTTCCAAACGGTCCTGGTGCATGGGTTTCGGTATTACAAACATCTGGTTCTGATCCATTTTGCGGGCCAATTGGCGGTATTCGTTGGCCTGATCGGCCTCGGGTTCATAATCAATTACTGTCTTCTTGTTTATCTCCGCCCGCTGTACGATATTGTCACGAGGCAGGAAATGCACGAGCTGAGAACCTAATTCTTCGGCAAAGGCCTTCAATAACTCGAGCTCATTATCCACCTTGCGACTGTTACAAATGATCCCCCCCAGCCTGACCTCGCCATTCTCGGCATACTTGCGTATACCCTTACAGATGTTGTTGGCAGCATATAATGCCATTAATTCGCCCGAAGCAACAATATATATTTCTTTGGCCTTACCTTCGCGGATGGGCATGGCAAAGCCACCGCAAACCACATCGCCGAGAACATCATAGAAAACATAATTAAGTTCTTCAGTATAGGCTCCAAGCGATTCGAGCAGATTGATGGAGGTAATAATACCGCGCCCGGCACAGCCTACCCCCGGCTCCGGCCCCCCGGATTCAACGCAGCGGGTTTCGCGATAGCCGTAACGCATGATATCATCCAGTTCGATATCCTCTCCTTCATCTCGTAAGGTGTCCAACACCGTTTTTTGGGTTAATCCATTGAGGATCAAACGAGTTGAATCACCCTTGGGATCACACCCCACCACCAATACCTTATTGCCTGCTTCCGCCAGAGCAGCCACAGTGTTTTGCGTAGTAGTGGATTTACCAATGCCACCTTTTCCGTAAATCGCAATTTGTCTCATAAATATTCCTCCCATCTGTTTATCTGGGCAATAAAAAAAGGCGCCGCCACCCAAAAAGGATGTTGGCGCCATTGCCTGGCTGGATTATAGTTTTGAAGCTTGATGTTATGCCATTCGTATCTATTGACCACTCCTTAAAAAGCTAAACGCCCTTCCCGGGTACTCCCGATCAAAGAGCGTCATTGCAAAAATAAAAAGTCTTTTGGGATCAACCCAAAAGACGTCTTTGCCATTAGTTTTAATTTTTTGTTTTAACCATAGGGTTATTATAAGTTACGTTCTAGGCTTAAGCAATAGTTATTAGGCCATATATTTCAGGTATACAGTATTATTTTCCATAGATTCCAGAACGGACGAGCTTGGAATCTGACTATCCTCCCATTATCACTTGGTTTCTTCCTGCCGTCTTGGCCCGGTACATTGCTTGATCAGCCCGGGCAACACTGGCGGTCGGGTCGCCGGCTTCGGCGGACACACAATAACTGATCCCAATACTGGCGGTGACAACAGATCCTATGGAGGAGTCGTTGTGTTCAATGCCCAGGTCTTCTATTCCTGCTCTGATTCTTTCGCCTAAGCCATATGCTTCATCCTGGTTAAGGCCGGCAACCACATAGAGAAACTCTTCCCCGCCATAACGTGCCAGCATATCATCATGGCCTATACAGGATTTCGACAATACCCGGGCTACGTCGCGCAGACAAATATCACCGGCTAAATGTCCGTATGTATCATTATATAGTTTAAAAAGATCAATATCGATCATGAATACACTAAAGGTAGTATTCAACTCATGAGCTCTTTCCCAGATCGCTTCGATATATTCATCCATCTTTCGGCGGTTGGGAATCCCGGTCAGAGCATCCAATGATGATATGATGCGAAGCCGCTCATTGGCCGCCTCCAGTTCCTGCTTGTCCTTTTCATGATCCTGTATTTCCGACCGCAGGTGCTCATTTATGGTTAAGAGCATCCTATCATGATCCTTTATTTTCATCTGGTTCTCCAGATTCTTAGTCATGGTTTGATAGTTGGTCCGGGCTACAACCCACACCAAAACAAGAAAAATGGCGATATTAACATAGTGCCCAATAAGCATATTGATGGATGGTTGAAAAAAAGGAAGTCCGATGGCAAACAGTAAAGTTGCTGCTATCTGGGGTATGGCAATCAGCTTGCTTCTCATAAAAAACATGATGGAGCCAACCAGCATGTTAACCAGAAAAACCGTTATATTTCCATATAGCGTTTGGTCGAGCCAGGCCACCACCGCCCCCCAAACCATAAGAAAGGTTACGAAAAGCAGCATGGCTGTATCTATATGCCCGACCACATCGATACCTTGATCCAGCTTAATGCGAAGAACCGTGAAGGCCCACCAAAAAACTCCGGTAACCACCACCATAAAAGCATACATGGTAAGGTAGGTGTAAGATTCGAAGAGAGCATTGACCGAGTAGTAATGCAGAAGGAAACATATCAGTACTAGTTCAATAGCAATAATTGCAGCAGCAAATGGCTTCCATCGACCGAGATTGGCATAAGCTATCTCACGTCTCAAATTTGGTGTTACGTCATACCCGATGAGAATTGGTCCATCATTCAACTCTGTATTTTCTCCAATCATCATTGCTGCAAACCTGGTTTAAAATAGCAAAAGCCCTAGCTAGAGATATTCTATCTCGAAGCAATCTCCTATAACCGACAATATACCTTACATTACTATATTATCCGTCTCTAGATTATTACACAATAATATTTTACAATCAAAAGAACATATATAATGAAATTTGTTAGGAATGGTATACTTCTCATATCCAAATGGTTTTACACAGGTCCGAGGTAATCCAAACTCCATTCAATATATTACCTCCAACTGCGGCCAATAACTTGTATTGGGATACTCTCGCGCAAAGAATCCCACCAGACTGTTGGCTCCCTCTTCCCCTTTTAACATGACTCCCCGGTTTACCACCTCACCTTGAAACCATTCTTTAACCAGGTTGCTAATCTTTACCTTTACCCAACCGCTTTGACCGGAGGTAATGGTCACAGACCCATCCGGATTGCTACCGCTGATGGGCTGGTTGTTCCAGGTGGCACCGGTTTCACTCCAATTCTGCAGAATCCGGTAAGCATTCAAAGTAATAGTGGTGCCGGAAGGGATCTCGTTGCGATAAATACGCAAATTCAGATAAGCATTATGGATGACCGATCCAGGTGGAATCGAATTAGAACCTATTTTGTCCATATCGAATTCAATATAACTGCGGTAGGAATCGCCATTCTGCTTGTAGCGACATATATAGAGATAAGGTACAATACCAAAATTGCTGGACGGATACCATTGAGCAATATATGCATCAACCGTGGGCGTAAAATAGATCTCGGTCACTCCTACCATCTCCCTTCTTTTTCGCTCTATCCTATTCGCGGGGATGGTAATATGTTACAGGTATAATCAAGGAATGTGGCCGGTCTTAAACTAAATTTCTATACTGACCTTATATTCGAGCAACCAGCTGTTAATCTGAATGAGATAGGCAAGATATTGCGCATCGTTCATAAGCTGCCCGAACCATGGTTGCGAAAATACAGATTTCCCTGCCATCAACTGCTGACTTATAGCATCCGCTCTTATCAGCTGGAGCAAAGGGGAATTATGGTTATTGAGAATTGATACAACCCCTTCTCTAACTGCCTGGAGATAAACCGGGCTGTGGGTCTTGGGATACGGACTTTTTGGCCGAGCCAGCACCGCTGGCGGAAGAACCCCCTTAAGAGCCCGGCGAAGCAATCCCTTGGCTATATTATCGCTGTTCTTCATGGACCAGGGGATGTTCCAGACGTATTCCAGGAGAAGATGATCGGCAAAGGGAACTCTGACTTCCAGTCCCCAGGCCATACTCATCCGGTCCTTTCGATCCAGCAGTGTCGGCATGAATCTGGTCAGGTTTAAAAAAAACAATTGCCGAATGCAGGCATCTTCAGTATTTTCATCCTCCAGGACCGGCACTTCGCTTAATGCCTCCTGAAATCTTTCCTGAACATAATCCGCCGGTTTTACCCTGCTGACTATTTCTGGAGATAAAAAGTTGATTCTCTCCTGCAAGGCTCTTATCCAAGGAAAAGTATTTAAAAACGGTCTTTGCTTAAACCACGGATAACCCCCGAAAATCTCGTCAGCGCATTCACCGGATAAAGCAACTGTAGTCTTGCTCCGCACCTCCCGGCAAAAGAGATATAAGGAAGCATCAATATCTGCCATTCCCGGATAATCATTGGCCTGCATCGATGGTATCAAGGCTTCGGCCAGTTCCCTATTATCAATTACGATATTATGATGCACAGTCCCCAGATGAGAGGCGACCCGCTCCACCCAGTCAGAATCGGGATCGGGCTGAAACTCTCCGGCTTTGAAGTTCTTGTCGTTATCTATATAATCAACTGAGAAAGTTTGCAGGGGTCCCCTGCCCTCCTCATTAAAACATTTGGCGGCCAAGGCTGTGATAGCACTGGAATCAAGGCCTCCCGATAAAAATGTGGCCAGCGGGACATCAGCTACCAACTGGCGGTTTACTGCATTTTGCAACAAATACCTTACTTTCTCGGTGGTTGTATCGATATCGTCCCGATGTACTGTACTCTGCAATGACCAATAACGGTTTATTCTAATACCCTGACGGCTATAGGTCATACAATGACCCGGGCGAAGTTCGTGTACCCCTTTAAATATCCCATGACCTGGCGTTCTCGAAGGCCCCATAACCAGTATTTCGGCGAGGCCTTCATCGTTGATCACCGGTTGTACTTGGGGATGGACCAGTAAGGACTTCAATTCCGATGCAAATACAAGGCCCTGACCATGCTGGCTGTAGAAAAGCGGTTTGACACCGAGCCGATCCCGGGCCATAAAGAGAGTTTGTCTGGCCTCATCCCATATGGCGAAGGCAAATATACCATTCAGATATCCTACGCATTCTTTACCCCACTCCATATAGCTCAGCAGCAGTACTTCCGTATCGGAGTTTGCCGTCTCAAAAGCCCAGCCTTTGCTGCTAAGTTTGGACCTCAACTCAGCGCTGTTGTATAATTCTCCGTTATATACCAATACGTATGATTTATCGTCTATTTTTCGTATCATAGGCTGTCTGCCCCCGATTGGGTCGACCACGACCAAACGTCTATGACCCATAGCTGCCCGCGAAGATAGCCAAATCCCGGAATCGTCGGGACCCCGTCTTGACAATCTTTCGGTCATCCTCTCCAATAAACCGCCCTCTGTCGCGAGATCTCTCCCCCAGTCTACCCATCCTGCTATGCCGCACATATATAGTACTCCCTTCAGAAAAAATAGGCGCCAGAAGCTTAAACTTCCGGCGCCATTGCCCTATATTACATATATGAATTTCTGTCCTAATCGTTCATGGTATATCCTGCCTATGAGTTGTTTTGATCCCCTGTCTTGCCTGCATACTCTTACGGTGATAAGCTTTACTATAATGGTCTATGAAAAAGGAAATACAAAATATGAAAATCACTATTGCCCAGTTAAACCCTACGGTGGGTAATATAAATGAAAATCTCAGCAAGATGGCCTATGCTTATTCCGAAGCAGCCCGGGCTGGCAGCGATCTTGTTATCTTCTCCGAGCTCTTTGTTGTTGGCTATCCACCCCGCGACTTACTTGATCTGCCCTGGTTTATCGAGCGCTCTCGGGCGGCTTTGGATGAAATCTGCAGAATGTCATCCCAGTATGGTAATACCGGGATTCTTTTCGGTATGCCCTGGCCGCATGGATTTCCCGGAAGGGGTCTTTACAATGCTGCAGTACTGGTCTACCGCGGTGAGGTTTGGGGATGCCAGTACAAATCTCTGTTACCCATCTATGACGTATTTGATGAAGCCAGATACTTCGACCCGGCACCCAGTATCTGCCTGCTGGATTATAAAGGTAAACGTCTTGGCATCTCTATCTGCGAGGACGCCTGGAATGATCCTGATTTTTGGCCCCGTGGGAGAATCTATGATTTTGATCCTATCCATGCTCTGGCCCGGCAGGGTGCCGATATTCTGATAAATATATCGGCTTCTCCATTTCATGCCGGCAAGGAGGAGACCCGCTTCAACCTGATCACCAATCATGCCCGACGCCATAATCTTCCTTTCATCTATGTTAATCAAATTGGCGCCAACGATGAACTTATTTTCGACGGCCGCAGCATGATTATAGGGGCTGATGGGCAGCCACTGCTTATTGCTCCGGCCTTCGATGAATTCCTGACCACCATTGACCTTTCCAGTAACGATACTCCAATTGTTGAGTTCGTCCCCAGCGAGCATATAGCATCAGTAAAACAGGCACTGGTATTAGGTATACGCGATTATATGAAAAAATGCGGGTTTAGAAGAACGGTATTAGGTTTATCGGGAGGTATTGATTCCGCCATATGTGCAGTTTTGGCCGTGGAGGCCGTGGGGCCTGACAATGTTCTGGGCATAACCATGCCATCACCCTTCTCATCGGCCGGTAGTGTGGATGATTCCGTGAAGTTGGCAAAAAACCTGGGCATTTGCCTAAATAATATATCAATCTCCGGTATCTATCAAGCGTATCTTGCGACCCTGGCCGAGTATTTCAGCGGCAAACCGGCTGATATTACCGAAGAGAATATTCAAGCACGCATCCGCGGAAATATTTTGATGGCTTTTTCCAATAAATATGGTCATCTGGTGCTCTCTACTGGCAACAAGAGTGAATTGGCCATGGGATATTGCACTATGTATGGAGACATGAGCGGCGGATTATCAGTCCTGGCAGATGTCCCCAAGACCATGGTATATGAACTGGCCCATTATATTAATCGCGAAAAGATCGTGATTCCCGAGGCTATCATCACCAAACCGCCATCGGCCGAACTGAAACCTGATCAAAAGGATCAGGATACCCTGCCGCCCTATGAAATACTAGACCAAATCCTCCACCAATATATTGAAGAAAACCTCTCTATGCATCAACTAATCGAACAAGGCTTTGATCCCGACATTGTGCGCTGGGTTATCCACAATGTTGACCGTAATGAGTATAAACGCCGGCAGGCCGCGCCGGGTCTGAAATTAACCGCCAAAGCCTTTGGGGCCGGTAGAAGAATGCCTATAGCGGCCAGGATACAACATGAATAAACAACTTAAGCTGCCGGATCAGGCGTGCAAGACCTTTTCAATGTTATTTAATATGGCCTCGCGAAAATCCCTGGTTTCTTCCCATATCCGGGTACTCCTTTCCAAAAGCAGCCGGGCTTCACTGCGTCCGCCGTACTTCTCCAATTCATCCTTGCCTTCCTCCACCCACCGGTTTATCATCTCCAGGGTGACCTCGGGATGAAACTGCAGACCCCAGATATAGTTATCAATAGAGAAAGCCTGGTTGCGGCAGGTTTTGCCCCGCACCAGCCATCGGCTGTGTTCCGGAATAGTGAAGGTATCCTGATGCCATTGGAAAAAGATGAAATCAGCCGGCAAATCATCGAACAGGGGTGAGCGATACCCATATTCAGTAAGCGACATCTTGTACCAGCCGATTTCTTTTACCGGATTGCGGGTTACCCGCCCGCCCAAAGCCTTGGAGATTAGCTGGGCTCCCAGGCAAATGCCAACAGTAGGTACATGACAGTGTGCTGCCTGCCGTATAAGATCCTGGACATGCAGCAAATGCGGATATCTGTCTTCATCATTAGCACCCATGGGGCCGCCCATTATGACCATGCAATCGTGTTCATTGATATTTTCCGGCAGAGTCGTTCCCGCCTGCTCCATGCAACGAATATCCAAGTGCCACCCATTATCACCGAGCACATTTTTCAGCAAGCCCATTCCTTCACTTATGGTGTGTTCAACCACCAAAGCCTTCATTGTCAGATCACCTCCATTTTCCGGCAGTATATCGCGCTGGGAAAGGCAGACAAGCGCTTCGGCCCTGATAAAGGGCGCAAAGCGCCTCAGCTTGTCGACTCCGCTTACCGCCAACTCCTATAGATCAAAGTATAAATGATATTCATAGGGATGCGGTCGCAATCTTACTGCATCGATTTCGTTTTCGCGTTTGTAGCTGATCCATACTTCAAGCAGATCCGGAGTAAACACCCCACCTTTGAGCAGGAAGTCATGATCCTTCTCCAGGGCATCGATAGCCTCATCAAGAGAAGCTGGTACAGTGGCCAAAGCACTGGTTTCCAGTTCATAGATGTTTTTGTCCAGCGGATCGCCCGGATCGATCTTGTTCTCTATGCCATCCAATCCTGCCATCAAAAGGGCGGCAAAGGACAAATACGGGTTACAGGTGCAATCAGGTGGTCTAAATTCTATACGTTTGGTTTTTGGATTATCGGTATAAACCGGTATACGGATAGCAGCACTTCGGTTACGCATAGAATATACTAGATTCACCGGCGCTTCATACCCGGGGACCAGGCGTTTGTAGGAATTCGTGGTCGGAGCGCAGAACGCCATTAAGGCTTTGGCATGCTTCAGCAAGCCACCGATATAGTATTTAGCCGTTTGACTGATCAGGGCATAGCCATTGGGATCGAAAAACAGGTTCTCCCCGTCTTTCCATAACGATTGATGGGTGTGCATACCGGAGCCATTGTCCTGGAACAGCGGTTTTGGCATAAAGGTGGCAACTTTATTATTTTTGCGTGCCACATTCTTTATCACATATTTATAAGTCATGCACTTGTCGGCCATACGGGTCAGGGTATCAAAACGCATATCGATCTCCGCCTGCCCGCCGCTGGCTACCTCGTGATGATGAACCTCCACGGTGATGCCGGTTTCCTGCAGAACCTTCACCATTTCGCTGCGCAGGTCCTGCTGGGAGTCGTGGGGAGGAACCGGGAAATAGCCTTCCTTGTAGCGGGCCTTGTAGCCCAGGTTGGGGTTTTCTTCCCGGCCAGTGTTCCATTCGCCTTCTCCCGAGTCAACAAAATAATATCCCTGGTGAACATTCTGTCCGAAACGCACATCATCAAAAATAAAGAATTCCATCTCCGGTCCCCAGAAGCTGGTCTCTGCGATACCGGTGGTTTTTAAGTATTCCTCCGCTTTGCGAGCCACATAGCGAGGGTCACGGCTATAGGGTTTGCGGGTAATCGGGTCATAGATATCACAAATCAAAGATAGCGTTGGTGCCTGACAAGCCGGGTCGATGAAAGCAGAAGCCGGGTCCAGCAAAAGAATCATGTCACTCTCCTGAATTTGTTGAAAACCTCTGATGCTCGACCCATCAAAACCAATTCCGTCTTTGAAAGTATCCAAATCCAGCTGATTGGCTGGAATGGTGCAATGCTGCCATAGACCTGGCAAATCATTAAACTTAAGATCAATAAACTCGATACCTTTATCTTTTACTAAACTTAACACGCTGTCTGGTGTCACAATATCACTCCCTTTTTCAATGATGCAAACCACAGCTGGTTTTATATAAGATGTCTCTTTCAAGTGTCGCCAAAATCCTACCTGAAAGCCGGAAAAAGGGATAGCCCTTAGGCTACCCCGCATAAACCTGGCTCTCTAAACCCATATCGCCGTAAGCATAGGCATCTTCTCCGTGCAAAGCTGCATCCAGACCTATTTCTTCTTGATTAGCTGTAACCCTAAGTGACGTAAACAAGCCAATTACCTTGAGGATTAAAAAGGTCATAAACGCTGCGTAAGCTATGGCAACTATTACAGCAATGGCCTGCACCAGTAGCTGGTGAGGGTTTCCGAACAATAAACCATTGGCATAAGCAGGATTGATTGCCTTGGAAGCAAATATACCAGTGGCTAGTGCGCCGAAGGTGCCGCCTACACCATGGATACCGAAAGCATCCAATGAATCATCATAACCTAGCTTTTCCTTAACCCGGCTAACCGCCAGGTAGCAGATAGGGCCAACAAACAACCCAATAAATATTGCTGACAGCGGGCTCACATAGCCCGAGGCGGGTGTAATGGCTACCAGACCAGCAACTGCACCGGATACTGCCCCGAAAACCGTGGGCTTGCCATGATCTAACCATTCAGCCCCTACCCAGGATATTGCCCCCATAGCGGCACAGGTATTGGTCACGGTAAAGGCCATTGCTGCCAGCCCATTGGCACCCAGGGCGCTGCCGGCATTAAAGCCAAACCAGCCAAACCACAGCAGCGCTGCGCCGGTGACTACCATGGGCAGATTATGGGGAAGTATAGCCTCTCTACCCTTGCCATAACGCTTACCCAGGATGATGGCCGCTACCAGACCCGATACTCCGGAACTGATGTGGACTACCGTACCTCCGGCAAAGTCGAGTGCTCCCATCTGAGCCAGGAAGCCTCCACCCCATACCCAGTGGGCCAGTGGATCATAGACTAAAGTAGTCCACAGCAGAGTGAATATCACAAAAACCGAGAACTTCATACGTTCTGCGAAGGCACCGGTAATCAATCCGGCAGTAATAATGGCAAACATCATCTGAAACATGGCAAAGGCCAACTGGGGAATAGTCGTTCCATAAACCGGACTGGGATCAAAGCCCACTCCCTTTAAGTTAAGAAAATTGAGACTGCCAATAAAACTGTGAATATCAGTACCGAAGGACAAACTATAGCCCAGTATTACCCACTGAACCGACACCAGCGCCATAACTGCAAAACACTGCATCAAAATGCTGAGTACATTCTTTTTACGGACCATACCGCCGTAAAACAAGGCCAGACCGGGGGTCATCAGCAAAACCAGAGCTGCTGACATCAAAACAAAGCCGGTATCTCCAGTATCGATAACTGGTTTGCTGGCAGCCATCACCGGAACCGGTAAGACTGCCACAGCTCCAGCCGCCACAGTCGCTATCTTCAATCCTCTTCTAACTAAATTCATATATATCCCTCCTCAATATCGCTGATCCAGATCACTAGTCGGCGTTCAGGAATTCTGTTACCTGGGCGCCTTTGCTCCAAACCTGGACGCTATTTGATTGTGGGGATTTGATGAAGGCTCCGTTCAATGCGAAGATCCTTAATTACCAATCATGTCAAGCAGTTTATAAAGCTGTGTCTCCCTTTTCGCCGGTTCTGATGCGGATAATGTCATCCAGCGGGTAAACAAATATCTTGCCATCACCTATCTGACCAGTGGAACAGACCTTTACGATAGTATCAACGATGCGGTCCAGCCAGTGATCACGACAGATTATCTCCACCTTAACCTTGGGGAACAGATCAACCGATACCTCCTGCCCCCGATAGAACTGTTTCACATCCTGCTGCAGCCCCCGGCCCATGACGTTGTACACTGTCATCCCGCGAACCTCCATTTCGTTCAAGGCATGTTTGAGCTCCTCCACTTTGGTGGGTCTGATAACCGCCTCGATCTTTTTCATAGTCATACCTCCTTTTACGTCTTTTAAGTAAAAAGGCGCTTTGAAAACCCGCTGGCGGCAGGTCTGCAAAGCGCCATTACTTTCTTTGGTTATTCACCTTATAACACAAAAACCCGCAACTCCGTCATTGGAAGTGCAGGCTTCTTTGCCATACCCTGTTTATTAACCTTACAATGTCATTATATTCTTCCCATTTTTGCCTCGTCAACCACCTCGCTGCAAGTATACAGTATATAACTTGAACTTGATTACCATTAGCATATTACCTGACAGTCTATTGCTCAAAAAAGGCATAGGCACTGATATCGTGTTCACTCAGATCCATGCCCGTGATTTCCTGTTCGGCACTGGCCCGTATGCCAATCGTTTTCTTGAGCAAGCTGAATATGGTGTAGGTTGCGGCAAAGGCCCAGATAGAGATTACGGCAACACCCAAAGCCTGCACTCCCAAGAGATGAAGCCCGCCCCCATGCAACAGTCCGCCTTTCTCCGCAAACAACCCCACCGCCAATATGCCCCAGGTGCCGTTAACACCATGCACGGCAATTGCGCCAACCGGATCATCCGCCTGGCGATTGTCAAAGAAATATACCGCCAAAACCACCAAAATACCAGCTACAAGGCCAATCAAAACAGCACTGACTGGACTGACATAAGCACATCCAGCAGTAATCGCCGCCAAACCCGCCAGTGATCCGTTCATAGTCATACTGGGGTCTGCCTTACCGAATCTGAATAGAGTGAACAGAGCTGCAGCGGTACCACCGGCAGCAGCAGCCAGATTAGTATCCACCACTATGCGCCCGATATTGGCGTCCAACCCGGACAATGTACTGCCGGCATTAAATCCAAACCAGCCAAACCAGAGAATAAAGGTTCCCAGGAAGGCCAGATGCAGGTTGTGCGGCGCTTGAAAGTTAACAGTACCGTCATCGTTATAACGTCCGCCGCGAGGTCCCAGTACCAGCACCGCTGCCAGGGCGCTCCAACCACCCACGGCATGAACCACCGACGATCCTGCGAAATCGAGCATACCCAATTTGCCAAGCCAACCGCCGACACCCCACACCCAGTGACCAGCTATGGGATATATGAGTCCCGCCGCTAAAAAAGTATAGATTATATAGGGGGCAAACTTCATGCGTTCGGCCACTGCCCCTGAGACGATCGAAGCCATGGCTATGGCAAAGGCTGCTTGAAAGATCCAGAAGGCATAGATGGGAATTCGCAGCTTGATATGGTTAAGGTCGCCGCTGAGAAAGAAACCGCTGTGACCAAATAATCCGCCTTTATCCAAACCGTACATAATTGCAAACCCCAGTATCCAGTAGCTCAGCATCCCTACCGTACAATCCATAAAAACCTTCATTACGATATTCAACGAGTTCTTGGCGTGAATAAATCCTGCCTCGAGAAAGGCAAAACCACCCTCCATAAAAAAAACCAGGGCTGCGCAGAGCAACACCCAGATGGTGTCGACACCCGCCGACAGTTGTGTAATATTTGCCGGGTCCATATCTCAAACACTCCTTTAGCCTTGAATTGAAGAATCGGGCAAAATATATCTGTTATTGCCCAACCATTGATTTTATTAGTGAGGTGTTTATGAGTTTCCGCTCTGAAAAACACAAACACAATAAAAAAGCTCTGTACTCAGACCACAATATTTTGGTCTATACAGAGCAGCTTTGCCCAGCAGGAAATATCCTGCAGTATTTACTTGTCTAAGAATTGTAACCTCCGCATCCTCACATTTGGCTTAATACCCGGTTCTCCTTTGAACTCTCATCAAGCTGGCACGCTTAATGCCATAGTCCGTCCTTGAACCACAATGTTAGTGCCTATTATAAATCTGATCTTCAGAAACCTGCAACCATAATTATTATTAATATTTGACAAGCGGCAAGTAATGCCGAATGCAGAGTGATAACAAATCTGCAGAGTATCCAGAAAACTGTTTGACTTTACTTGACCTTCGTTTTAAAATCTAAATATCACAAGTAATACTTTTTGAAGGAGGTAATAACATGTTTGATCTGACGCCTTTTAGAAGAAGACGGGAAGAACTGGTGGGCGGAGACTTTGGCCGAGCTCTCATGAGAGAGTTCTTCGACCATGACTTTTTCGATTTCGCACCCAATTTTCGTGCCGACATCCGAGAGAATGAACAGGAGTACATCGTGGAAGCTGAGCTCCCCGGTATGAAGAAAGACGAGATTGTTGTTGAACTAAAGGAGAACACTTTGACTATATCTGTCCTAAAGAACGAGGAAATCAATGAGGAAAAGGAAAACTACGTACACCGCGAGCGAAGATTTGGCAGTTATCGTCGCAGCTTCTATGTAGACAATATTGAAAATGCCGGAGTACAGGCTGACTACACTGACGGGATCCTGAAGATTCATCTGCCCAAGGTCAAGGAAACCCCTCCGGAGAACTATCGAATCAACATCAACTAAACTTCTCACATGACTGGCACCCTATCGAGGGTGCCAGTTCTCTTTAAAGCTTTTCTACCGGCTGACGCAATACCGTCCTCATTTTAGCCGGATCACACTTGCGGGGATCAGACAGGTATATCTCATGGTGTTTACCGCCCCGGTAGAAGGTATCCCGGCAGCCATTGTCCGCCATATATTGCTCCATCTTCGCTAAAGTCTCCGGTTCAGCCGAGTAAGGCCCAATATGCATGATCTGCAGGCATGATCCCTCATCGAATTCCTCCAGCCTGGCCTTGTTCAAGCCTGAAACCTTTTTTTTACGCTGTGTCTCATCGACTACCCGGGCAAACAAATCTTGATCAACAAAATCAGGCAGCCGAACCATCATGGTCCACAGCCAGTTATCCTTATCGTCAAATGAGAATACTTCGCCCTGGGGAATCCACCATAACCCCTCCAGTGGCGGCACCACATATTCAAAATAACCGGCAGGTGTATAACCCTGACGCGGCATCATCTTGATTCCATAAGAAAGTGTCATCAACACCTGTATGGCTTCCTCATAAGCAGGATTACCGCCGGGATAACCCTCCCCATCCACCATAATAAACCTCATCCTGGGTACCATGATCAAGGTCGGTTTTCCAGGCGGTTGATACAACTCTTTGAATTCCTTCTTGAAATCCATTCCGGCCATAATTTCACCCCTATATTGCTTGATAAATATATAATAAAAGATTTCCCCTGGGGCAAGGTCAAGAATTTTTGATATCCTTCCTGTTTTGTTCTGATCAATACCCGGCGCCGGGGATAAAAGTATCCGGATTGCGCTCGGAAACAATGCTCTCCATACGTTGTCTGATTAACTCCCGGGTTATTGGCTCCTGAAACATTGAAGGGACAAAAATATATAATTTATCCTCTCCAATACCGGCAAATATCTCTTCAGCAACCATTTCCGGCTCGGGAGCAGCTTCGACTTGCTGAGTAAAGAATACCCGCATGGATTCTTCCATCTCATTGGCCACTGGTATTCGAGCACAGCATTGCATTTTTACGGGCCGGTTTTTCTCCCCCTCCATTATGCCAGTTTTGACAAAGGACGGTGCGACGACCGATACCCCGATCTTCGAAGGAAGAAGGGTCAACTCATGATACAGGGATTCGGAGAGAGAAACCACGGCTTGTTTGGTCATGCGGTATATACCGGCTCCGGGGCCGGATAGAAAGCCGGCGGCGTCCGCGATGTTCACTACCCGGCCGGTCTGGCCGCTCTCCAGCATACGGGGGACAAAGGCGCGAATACAGTTGATGACTCCCCAGAGATTTACCCCCATGATCCATTCCCAGTCTTTGATCATGGCATCCAGCATGGAGGAATCGCCCAGCACCCCCGCGTTATTAAAGAGCAGATGCACTGCGCCAAAACTCTCAAAAGCCAGGTAAGCCAGCCGCTCCATATCATCTACTTCCGCCACATTGGCAGCCTGGGCCAGCACCTCCACGCCCGAATCACTAAGTTCCCGGCTGACCTCATACAGTTTGGGGGCGTCGATATCAGTCAGTACCAATTTCATGCCTCTTACGGCACAGGCCCGGGCAATTCCCAATCCCAGACCGCTGGCTGCGCCGGTTATCACGGCGGTCTTTCCTTTATAATTCATAGCCCTTCTTCCCCTTACGTTGATAGCCTGGAGAGATTCCGATATGCCATAAATCAGTATCACCATGGCTAAGCGGCCTAAGGTGATGAGGATTTTTTAAGCATTCTAAAACCTCCTTATTCATTAGACAGTTATCCACATTTGTTTCTGACATGCAGGAAAACCAACCCAGTCCCCTTTTGTTTATGTTTTTCTGCCCCTGTGTACCATTTATCAATATCAAAGGGCGAACAAATGTCTCTTTAAGAACTCCAGGGTCTTCTCTATTATTTCATGGGTCCGCGGCTCATCATTAAACAATTCAAAAGCATGCACTCCGGTAGGATGATTATAGATATCGATGTGAATATTATTAGCCAGTGCTGCTCCGATAAAGCCGTCGATTGAGCTGAGAATAGTGGGAATCTGGTCCGAACCGGCCCGGGCCAGCAGCAGCGGTGCAACTTTTTCCGGTCTTTGACTTAATAGCTTGACCAGCGAATACTCCTCAGCCTGATCATCCCCTCCATTGCTGAAAGGTATATTTAACAATTTACATAACGATGCGAAATCGCCAAAACCATAGTATGCCACCTGGCATTTGATATAAGCGGGGCTGTTATGTATTCCCGCATAAAGACCGAAGGGGACGCCCATAGAAAAGGACCAGATGGCTATTTGGTCTTTTTCTATTCCATAATCATCAGCGTGATCGACCAGAAACTGCATGAGATTGTCGATATTGCCGATAACATCTTTTATCCCGGCACCCTGCAGTAATGTACGATGATTAAAAGTTACAACTGCCAGACCTGCAGCGGCGATGACCCGGCTTAGAGAGGTGAAGGGGCCGGAGTCTTTAAGATTGGTCTGCGGTGTTTCACCGTGCACCAGCACCACCAGGGGGAGTTTTTGACCCGGTAAAATGTCAGGCGGAAGATAAAGATCGAAGGCCAGCTGGTTGTCCTGGCTGCCGCTGTAGATTATGTCTGTTTGGGTCCTGACCCGATCGGTTCCCTCCAGCTTATAAACGATCTCTTTTTTAAAGAGTTCATTCGGGTCCGGCGGGGTCAACATCTGGAAGATGCTTTTGTCAAAGGAGTTTTTAAAAGGCTTGCTGTCGCCCAGATCCTTGCCGCAATTGGAGCAGTGTGTGGTATACCAGGCATAATCGGTCGAGCAGTCGGGACATTTCCATAGCGCTTCCTGTTCTTTAAGAAAGGCTTCAATGCCCAGGCTGTGAATAGTCTGCATATTGATTGCTATTGTATTCAGATGGGGAAGCTTTTCGGCCATGATTTGTGATATCTCGGAAGGACTGTACATAACGCAGGGAAACTCCGGGCAAGTCAGACAGCGTTCCACGCCTTTTTCCCGGGCACAGGTTCTCATATTACAGGTGGCACAACCGCCAAATGCGGCGCAACCGGCAAATACCATATCCGATTTGCAGCCGTGGCATTTCAGCTCGGCGCCGGATTCAAGCCAGAACTCGGCAAAGGGGTCCTTAACCCCGGTTTGATAGGCCTTCATGATGGAACACGCTCCACAATACATACCGCAATAGGATTCATAATTGTAATCGCTCATGATAACGCTCCTCTCTTTTATAAACGTACAAAGCTTTCTATATCACTGCACATCATTTATCATAAAACCTGGTATTTGCATTGAGATATTCTTCGAAAAAATTGATCTTTAAAATTGTTTAACAAATCTCAACTGATCTCAACTCCTTCTCATCAAATCCATAGACCTTGCCACCTCTTCTTTTCCTTTACCAAACCGATGGTATTAAACGATAGGCGATCTTGATGCAATAGTCCTGATAGCCGGGCAGTTCTCTTAAGAGCAGTTCTTCTTCGTTTTTTATCCTGATTATCACCCACGGAATATAGAGCAGGGCGGGGATAAGCGCCCAATAGGAACCCAGCGCCAGGGGAGCAAATAATACCATCAGCGACATTCCCGTGTACATGGGATGGCGTATTACTGCATAGGGACCGGTCGTTATGACCTGCTGCTCTTCCTCGACCGTTATATTACCTGAAGTGTATCTGTTTTCCCGGAAAACTATGATGATTAAAACATAGCCCAGAAAAGCCATGAGATTAGCTGCCACCACCACCCAGACCGGCACCGTTGACCAGTGAAATCGAAAATCAAAGCTGGCCACAAAATAGAAAAGGGGAAACAAGTTAAAGAACCCCGGCGCTTTTCGCACCGATTCCTGGTTTTTATGCTCCCATCGCCTGGCTAGTAATTCGGGGCTTTTTGTAAAGAAATATTCGGTAATGAAAATAGTGAGGGCCGAAAATATTGTCCAGTAGATCCAGGCCTGCCAGTACCTCAGGGAACCGGCGGAAAGAAACAAGATCAGGCCCAGCCCAACCATCATGATAATCGGCATTCGATACGCTTTTGACTTGGATAATTCAGTATTTCCCATAATTTCTGCCTCCTAATACCGGGATATAGCCCGGTCAGCCAGGTGAATGCCAGTGTTGATGTTCAAATATAAAGACCGCTGGCATTGGTGCACTTCAGGCTATTTGACAACCGCACAGGCTAAATGGGCGTTCTCACAGGCATAATAGTTGTCCGGGCGGTTGCTGAAGTATAGCTCGTTAATTTCCGAAGGGTTCAGGCTCTCTTCAAGACGAAATCCCACTTCATCAAGGTCGGCAGCCAGCGTTTCCGGATTGAAAAATGTTATTATACGCTCTCCTGCTTGCTCAGCCATCATCAATATCTCTTGGGAACGTGGGGCTGATTTTTCCGGAATGAGCAAATCAGTATCTAAATAATCAAACACGATCCTGCTGCCGGCAGGCGCTGATCCAGAAATAGTCTGCAGTACAGTAAAGACCACATCGCGTGGTAGATAGCAGGTTACCCCCAACCAATTAAAGAAGCTTAGGCCTTCTTTGTTGTATGTTGAGCGAGCTAGCACTTCCGATATGTTTCCCTTAGCAAAGTCAGTCGGCAACAAGTGCAGGTTGGCCGGGTATACCCATCCCACTTCAACCAAACGCCGGCGTTTGAATTCCTGGGTGGCCGGGTGATCGATTTCAAACACTTTCAGGTCTTCCAGTACCTCAGGATGACGGAAGGCAAAGGTATCCATTCCGGCCCCCAGTATGACATATTGCCCGACTCCCTGCCGGAGGGCATCGAACAATTTGTCCTCCGCGTAGCGGGCGCGGCTGAGTACCAATGCCGGAGCGGCCAAGGATTGCATCATGAGTTTTAATATAGCCGCATCATCAGAAAAGGATGAGGCAAGCTCGGGGGGCGCGAGCGTTTTGAATATCGACACGTACATCGTTTCAAAGGATTCATACTCCGATTCGCTAACCAGATCATAGGCTAGAAAATCATTGAAAATCTTTGGATCATCGTTATGTGAATGATAAGCTCGCCAACAGGCGGTTTTAATGGCCGTATCACTGACTTGATTCTCTTTCATCTTGATCCCTCCCGATTTACTTGAGCTGTTTACCAAATCGATAGTATTAAGCGATAGATAACTCAACGTTCGCAGTTGACAGATTAATTCGGTAAAGAACTCTTGCTATGCAATTCTGTGATTGCGAACGAAAACATCATTAGTCGTGTCATTGTTATGAAAACGGGGGATGATTGCCTCGTCGCTAACGCTCCTCGCAATTATCACGGGTATTTAACCCGCCACGATAAACGAAAAGCGTTAGATGACCTGGGAAGATTGCCGCGTTGCTGCGCTCCTCGCAATGACAAATACGTGAGTTTTCATAGCAATGACAAGTACGCGAGTTCTGGCAGCAATGACATTTCAAGCGGCTAGCGTATTGTATCGTAATATAAGTCAACTGCGAAAGCTGAGTAGATAATTAATAACCCTCCTCCGCTTGAAATTGCCCACTGGTAATTAGATGGACACCATTCTGTTCATATTTTTTCATCTGTTCATCCCATTGCTCTTGGTTAGCCATAGCGGTAGCGTCGGTGATAAGATTCACCTTATATCCTCGGTTCCGGGCTCCCTTTGCCGTGTAATATACACAGTATTGGGCATCTATCCCGACGAGATAGACTTCATCCACTTGATGTTCAGTTAAGAATGCCTCAAAATCGGGGTTGGAGAAGGCATCGGAAAGATGCTTAGGGAAAACACTGTTTGAAACAATGGAGACTCGTCTATCGATCTCAGTTCCCGGCTGGCCTTTTATATCTACCCCATCAGAAGTGAGTCGGGATATAATCTTACCTCGCAGACCGTCAAATTCCTGTCTAACATATACTACAGCGATGTTCTGCTGGGCTGCTTCATCGATTATCTGATTAACTGACGCAATCAACTTTTCAGAATCATTTTTAAATGGGGATGAATCCTTGGCCGTGATTCCGGTGGAGTCTTCCTGAATATCTATAACCAATAATGCCTTTTGTGGATTGGCATATTGCGGAATATGTACACCCTTGGTTGGTGTTACCAGTATGATCATACCTATATACAGCCAAACTGCTAGGCCAACAATCAAGACCGCTGATCCAATCAATGCTTTTTTAGTCATACTCATAAGCTTTTCCCCCTAATTTTATATCTTTACAGAGACCTCAATTCCTCTTCCATGAAGTCCATCAACGCTTCAATATCTTCGGTCCTATGTGACGGCCCATAGTAACTGGTTGACAGGGTCAGGGTTCTATCGTAGGTACTGACCGCCAGCATGAAGCCAGGTGCATTATTAGTTGGGGGAACTAGATAAGCATCATTGGCAGTGATTTGTCCAAACTGCAATGGATTGATTATCCCCGTATTACCTAAGGTTGGAGAAACCTTGCCGGTTTCTATGATCATAGGCCTGGCTGCTTGAAAAAGAGCATGTAGTTGTGAATACTCTATGGCCTCTTGTGCTTCAGTTTTCACAGCTTCAGACAATTCTACTTGAGCATGCTTTAATTCATCCATAGTTTTAGACACCCTTTTTAACGTCTCCAGAAAAGACTCTTGCTCCACCCGGCAGGTTCTGGCGACTGTTACTACCGCCAGGTTGCAAATATCCCGTGACGGCTCGGTTTTAAAAAACCTTCGCAAATCCATGGTTACACAGATCTCCCGGTCATCTCCGGCCGGTGGTTTTAAAAGTTGAAACATACTTCGAAAAAATGAGGTCAGAATTATAGTATTGATGGTTACTGCATGAGCTTTGCCAAATGCTCTGATTCTATCGAAGGATTCACCAGCGAAACGCCGCATGGAAAAATGTATTTCCTTTGCTTCAACACCATAAAAGGGAAAGGCCCAGGTAGCGGGAAGAGGCGGGTCATTTGGATCCAGTAATGCCAGTGGATCCTTAATACCCAGTGCCTCGAAATAACTCTTCTGGTCCAACCGGAGCTTGGTATTCGGCTCAGGTTTATAGCGGGAGTCCTTTAGCAAGTTTGCATATATTTCGGCCAGCAAGTGCAAATATTGTTTAATGCCTGCCGCGTCAGAACAGGCATGAGCGATTTTCACACAGAGGATATCATTATCATTGACCCGAATCAGCCTTACACACAGCATCTGCTCCTCATAATAAAACGGGCTTTTCAAGAACTGTTCAATTGCCTCTGGTTTGCTGTCATTTTGTACAAACTCAAACCACTGGATTTCATCTGGATTTGCAAAAGGCTGCCAATAAGGTTGTTTATCATCTTCAATAAACTGACATCGCAATATCGGTTCAGCATCCAAAGATAATCTGACCGCTTTTTTCAGAACATCTGTATCCAGGTGTTGATCGAAGGTTATGACCGCCTGGATCTGCATATTGTAGTATCCGTATTTGAGTACATAACCGATTCGATCAACTACAGTTGCCGGCATGGTGGTAAACCCATCTTCCCATATGCTCGCTTCCATTTTCTAAAGACCTCCTTTTCATTTAAGGCCAAATATAATCAGTGTTACAGGGACGTTCTTTCTGTAACACAAATGCTTTTTTAGTCATACTCATAAGCTTTTCCCCCTAAATTTATATCTTTACAGAGACCTCAATTCCTTTTCCATGAAGTCCATCAACGCTTCAACATCTTCGGTCCTATGTGATGGCTCATAATAACTGGTTAACATGGTCAGGGTTCTATTGTAGGTACTGACCCCCAGTAAAAAACCTGGTACATAAATAGTTGGTGTAACAAAATAAGCATCATGGGCTGGGATTTGTCCAAACTGCAATGGATTGATGATCCCCATATTGGTTAAGGTGGGAGGGACCTTGCCGGTTTCCATAAACTGGGGCCTGACGGCTTGAAAAAGAGCATGCAGTTGTGCATATTCCATGGCCGCTTGTGCTTCAATTCTCACGGCGTGAGACAATTCTACTTGGGCATGCTTTAATTCATCGATAGACTTGGACACCCTTTTTAATGTCCCCAGAAAAGCCTCTGCCTCCACTCGGCAGGTTTTTGAAGTTACCGTTACCGACAGGTTGCAAATATCCTGCGACGGATCGGTTTTAAAGAACCTCCGCAAATCCATGGTTAGACAGATCTCCCGCTCCTCCCCGACCGGTGGTTTGATCATTGCAAACATACTTCTATAAAACGCGGTCAAAATTATAGTATTGATGGTTACTGCATGGTTTTTGCCAAATTCCTTGATTCTATCGAAGTATTCACCAGCAAAACGGCGCATGGAAATATGTATTTCCTTTGACTCAGCACCGTAATAGGGAAAGGCCCAGTTGGCGGGCAGATCCTGGGCATTGGGATCAAGTAATGCCAGTGGATCCTTAATACCCAGCGCCTCGAAATAATCCTTCTGGTCCAGTCGGCGCTTGGTATTCGGCTCAGGTTTATAACGGGAATCCTTTAGTAAGCTTGAATATATTTTGGACAGCAACTGCAAGTATTGCTTAAGACCTCCCGCGTCAGAACAGGCATGACAGATTTTCACACAAAGGGTATCATTATCGTTGACCCGAATCAGCCTTACACTCAGCATCTGCTCTTCACAATAAAATGGGCTTTTCAAGAACTGTTCAATTGCCGCTTGTTTACTATCATTTTGTACAAACTCAAACCACTGGATTTCTTCTGGATTTTCAAAGGGCTGCCAATAAGGTTGTTTATCATCTTCAATAAACTGGCATCGCAATACCGGTTCAGCATCCAAAGATAATCTGACCGCCTTTTTTAGAACATCCGTATCCAGGTGTTGATCGAAGGTGATGACCGCCTGGATTTGCATATTGTAGTATCCGTACTTGAGTAAATAAAGGGTTCGATCAAATTCAGTTACCGGTATTATGGTGGGAATCCCATCTTCCCATATGCTCGATTCCATTTTCTAAAACCCCTTTCTTATTTAAGGTTCAATATAATCAGTGTTACAGGGGACGTTCTTTCTGTAACACCCTTGCTTTTTCTTAGTTGTTACAGAAAGAACGTCCCCCCTGTAACACGTATCCTTACAAAGAACTTAATTCCCGCTCCATCAAGTTCATAAAACGTTCCACATCTTCCCGTCTATGCCCCGGCTCGCCGAAGCTGCATTGCAGGGTCAGGGTTCTGTCATAGGTAGTGACCCCCAGCATAAAAGAAGGAGGAAACACCACCGGGGTAAGCATGTAGGCATCAGTGGCCTTGACCTGGCCGAAGTGCAGGGGGGGAATAACCCCTACATTGGATAAAAGGGGATTGTTTTTTCCGGTTGCCAGTGACTGCTGCAGGATGGCCCGCAGTTGCTCCAGGAATGTTGTGTAGTCCGTCATGCTCCAAGCCTCCAAACCAATAGCGTCTATCGATTCGGCCCGGTTTTGTTTGAGTTCTTCCAGAGCCGCGGACGCCCGCTTTAGGGTTTCGGCGAGGGACTCCTCCGCCATCCTGCTGATTCGGGGATGCATTCCCACTGAGAGGTTACATATGGCTTGATCGGACAGACCGGTAAAAGCATGGCGCAGATCAACGCTCACGTTGATATCCATTTCCTCGCCCCGGGGAGGTTCCAGCATTTCAAACATGGCCCGGAACATGGCAGTGAGCAAGACGGCCGTCATGGTCACACTATGATCCCTGGTGAATTTCATGATCCGGTTATAGGCCTCATCCTTTAGGCAGCGAATGCTCAGTTGCATCTCGTTTTTCTCCGTGCCATGATAGGGAAAGGCCCAGGTAGGAGGCGGCGGCTGGTGCTCAGGGTTGAATAAGGCAATAGGATCGGTTATCTCCAGAGCATCAAAATAGTACCTCTGGTCCCGGCGGCCCGAGGTGTGCGGCAGGGGGCGATAATTAGGATCTTCCTGCAGCCGTGTGTAGATCCCGGCCAGCAGTCCCAGGTATTCTTTCAACCCGCCGGCGTCACAGCAGCCGTGGCTGATCTTGACCACCAGGGTGTCGCCGCCCGCTGACTGAACCAGACAGACATTGATCTGCTGGCCTTCATGGAAAAAGTAACTTTTTATAAAATGGTTAATTGCTTCATCTTTATTACTCGGGCTGGTAACCTCAGCCCATTTCATTTCGTCCAGGGTGTCAAAACGCTGCCAATAGGGCTGGGGGTTATCCTCGACAAAATGACAGCCCAGGATCGGTTCGGCGTCCAGCGACAATCGAACCGCCCTTTCCAGGATGATGCGATCCAGAGTCCGGTCAAAGGATACAACAACATGGATGATATATCTCAACGGATATTCGAAGCGATCCTGTGCAGTCACCGGCAGGGTCAGGGGTATGTCATATTGGTTTTGCTCCATAGCAAATCTCTCCCTTCTGTAAGATCTCCTAAATGGCTTGCATAAATCATCCGGATATTCTTCGGGAAATAGCAGTTATTATATCTTTACAGAGACCTTAATTCTTGCTCCATCAAATCCATAAACCTCTCCACCTCTTCTTTTCGGTGTCCCGGCTCGCCGAAGGTGCATTGCAGGGTCAGGGTACGGTTATAGGTAGTGACCGCCAGCACAAAGGCGGGCGGGATTACAACGGGGGTAAGCAGATAGACGTCAGTGGCCTGGCAATGGCTGAAATTCAAGGGATTAATCACGCCGATATTGGACAAAAGCGGGTTGGATTTACCGCTGTCCGCTACCCACTGCAGGACGGCTTGGATCTGAGCGAGGAAAGCCGAGTAATCCAACGTGGCCCATGCTTCCACGGCGATGGCGTCAACCAGTTCAGCATTATTCTGTTTTAGCTCCTCCAGGGCTCCGGACGCTCTCTGGAGGGTTTCTCCAAAAGATTCTTCTTCCAGGCAAGTGATGCAGGGGCTAATACCCAGCGACAGAGTACATACAGCCTGATCGGGGTTGCCGGAAAACCTATGGCGCAGGTCCACACTTACGCCGATCCCGAATTCTTCGCCCCGGGGCGATTCAAGCATTTCGAACAGGCTCCTGAACATGGCGGTGAGCAAGACGGCGGTAACGGTTACCTTATGATCTTTGGCAAAACTGATTATCCGGTCCAGGGCCTCATTCTTGATACGCCGCCGGGCTAGGTGTATTTGGTTGGTCTCCGTACTGTGATAGGGGAAGACCCAGTTAGGGAGCGTTACCGGGGTCTGGGGATCAAACCGGGCCAGCGGATCGCTTATGCCCAGGGCCTTGAAATAGTGCTGCTGATCCCGGCACCCCGAGGTGTGTGACGAGGGATAATAATCCGGATTCTCCAGCAGCCGGGTATAGATGCCGGCCAGCAATTTCAGATAATCTTTCAGACCGCCGGCGTCTGAGCAGGCGTGGCTGATTTTTACCACCAGGGTATCACCGCCCTCGGTTTGAAACAGACCGACATTGATCTGCTGCTCCTCATGGAAGAAGGAATCCTTTATAAAGCAGTCGATAGCTTCATCTTGATTATCCGGACTGGTGCACACCAACCACTGCATCTCATCCAGGTTCTCAAAACGCTGCCAGCGGGGCTGCGGGTCCTCCTCGATAAAGCGGCAACCCAGAACCGGCTCGGCATCCAGGGATAAACGTACTGCCCTTTGCAGGATGCCCGCATCGAGGTGCTGGTCAAAGGAGACCACTACATGGATTATAGCCTTCATGTGGTACATGAAGCGGTCCTGAGCATTTACCGGCAGGGTCAGGGGAACATCATAATGATTTTGATTCATTACATATCTCTTCCTTTCGCATTTCAATTGCAAAACAATGCACTTGAAGAGCTCTTAGCGTCCTGCATCAACTTTGCTGAAGCAGGCTTCCATTCTAAAGGCTATATCGCACATATTCATGCTCGCAGGGATTGCCGCAGGCGATATAGATGGCCCCCTCCGCCGGAACCATGATAAAAGAAGCCAGGGTCACTGACGTTGATTCAAGTGAATAATCATGCCGGCAAATAGAGACGGGATAGTTTTCATGGTCGGCCAGCACCTCCATGGCGGTTTGGGGGGTAATCCGGCCATAGTCCTTATACATCAGGCTCTGGATCTTTTCGTAGCGCTTGAAGCTCTCCGTAGCCATGACGGGAGGCAGGATCCCCATTTTAACCAGGTATGCCATCATATCGTCATGTTTAAAACGCTTCGTCAGGTAATGGTTGGAGTGCAGCATGAGGTCATCTACCGGCCGGATGAGTTCATAGTCGTAATAGGTGCTTTCAATACCCAGAATGACACCATTGGCGTCGGCCAGGTGATAGTAACCCAGGCCGCGGGCCACCTGTTTGAGAAGGTCCATGGCAGCATGAATATTATTCTGGCGCATCACCCGGGGAATATAGCACGCCAGGGGAAGGTTGGGAGCATAATTTATCCCAAGGGTGGCCAGGGCACAAATGCCGTAACCGGCGGAGGAGAAGGTATATTCGGTAGAATTGGAGAAGCTTAAGATATACTGGTCCGGGCCGCCGGCATGATGGACCTTCAAAAAGTCGATGGTGGCGCTCGGCGCCCAGTCGATATTCTGGCCCAGGAGGGTCTTGCCGCCGGCCGTGGCCTTACCGGTGGCGGCAAAGGCA
>Ga0209340_1000143_pt1 | contig 99513 bp, 88 predicted proteins | sample EPASupsiteSAE323_FD_187266 | JGI IMG/M metagenome (GOLD analysis project Ga0209340, IMG submission 187266) | Bioremediated contaminated groundwater from EPA Superfund site, New Mexico - Sample SAE3-23 (SPAdes) (version 2) | ecosystem: Environmental > Aquatic > Deep subsurface > Groundwater >...
CCTACACGCCGCAAGACAGTGCGGTGGTTGTTAAACGGCTGATTCAGGTCGGGGCCATTCCGGTAGGCAAAACCAACCTCGATCAGTTTGCAGCGGGATTGGTAGGTATTCGCAGCCCTTACGGGGAAGTACACAACGCGCTCCAGGAAGATCTCATCAGCGGCGGATCCAGTTCCGGCTCGGCGGTTGCCGTTGCCCAAGGGCAGGCGGCTTTTGCCCTGGGTACGGATACAGCCGGGTCTGGTCGTGTACCGGCTGCTCTCAACAACCTTTTTGGATGGAAACCAAGTTGTGGGGCCTGGCCATTGTCCGGAGTTGTGCCGGCATGCGCCAGCCTCGATTGTGTAACGGCGCTGGCCAATTCATTGGAAGACTGTGAAATCGTTGATAAGGCAGCAAGGGGTTATGAGCCCGGAGACCCATGGTCCAAGCCATATGAGGCTCCGCTCCACCAAAAACCGGAATTTATCCTCATTCCGCAAGAAGAACCAGAATTTTTCGGGCCGTATGCGCAGGGTTACAAAAAAGCCTGGCATGCGGCGCTTGAAAGAATTGAAAATAGGGGGCCGCTTGTAAAGAAAATAGATTGTTCGCCCCTCGAACATGCTGCCGCTATTCTGTATGAAGGGCCCTGGGTAGCCGAACGCTGGGCTGATTTGGGAGAATTTATCCAGTCCCATCCGGGCAAAGTATGGGATGTGACGGAGAAAATTTTGCGTGGCGGGGTCGGATATGACGCAGTTTCACTTTTCCAGGCCATTCACGAGATATACGCAATCAGAGCGCGGGTGAGGAGCGAGTTTCAAAACGCGGTCCTTGTGATGCCTACAAGTGCGGGAACGTGGACTCGTGAACAGGTCCGCAACGACCCCATCCGTAGGAATAGTGACATGGGCCGGTACACAAACCATTGTAACCTTCTCGACCTTTGCGCGCTTGCGGTTCCTGCCGGCTTTGCAGCGGAAGGAGTCCCGTTCGGCATTACGTTATTTGCCCTCAGCGGCGATGAAGGGCTGAATTGTTGGACGACATCCAGTTTTGAGTAAACATGCAAGGCTAGAATCAAGCCGGTATGGTAAGATGACAAAGAGATGCTCCGTGGATTTCTCTGTGAAGCTTAAAGATGACCAAAAAGCAAGCATATGCTAGAATCGATGAAATGGATGAAATGTGGTATTAAAATGAAATGGTTTTTAATTTTTATGGCAGGAACATTAGAAGTGTTATGGGTAATTACTATGAAATATTCGGCTGGATTTACGAAAATTGTTCCTACGGTTTTAACCTTTATGTTTGCCTTGGCAAGCTTGCTTTTTCTCTCCATATCATTAAAAAGTTTTCAACTCGGAACAGCTTATTCAATTTGGACAGGAATTGGTAGTATAGGTGCGGTTATTGTTGGCATTTTATTTTTTAATGAACCTAAAAGTTTATTAAAATTGTTTTTTATTTTTTTGATTATATCAGGTGTTTTGGGATTAAAGTTCACGTCCATGGAATAGATTGGTTTAGGGAAATAGCAGTTCGCATACAGTTTTTGGACACAAAACCGGCAGCTAACTATCCAGGCCACCATCGAGGATATATTTTTTATATCCCACAGTAAAACCTTTGCCCAGGAATGTTTGCCTCTGCAGATAATGTTGGTCATAACGGCCCTCTGCCATTAAGCTGCCTTACACGAAGACCTTAATCATTTTAACCACGCTTCTGTCTTTCTTTTAGCCCTATTATCTCACTACGCAAAATCTGCGTGTAATGGGTGCGGGATTTGTGAAAAGGCATGCCTTTAAAACTACCGATCCCAAGTTCTTGTGAGAACAGATTCTATAGTTTCTTTACTTCTTATTAGCAGTTAAAATAGGAGAGGTTACTATTAATAGCTGATATTAAGATTTCTTTTGCAAAATATGAAGGAGGCAGGTTGGATTGCCTAAGGTAAACACTAAAGACATAAATAAACTTCTGGTGGAAAGTCCCTATATGGCTTTGGTTATGGTCGACAAAGATGGGTATATTACGGTCATGAACCAGACGTTTCTGGATCGATTGGGCTTAACCAAAGAACAGGCGATCGGTAAGTATGTACTGGAGGTCTTGCCGCATTCGAAACTGCCCGAAGTTCTAAAAACCGGACGCATCGACAAAGCGGATATCTGGCCCATTAATGATCAGGATACGGTGGTGACTCGTCTGCCAATTATTAGGGATGGGGAAATAATTGGCGCAATCGGGCAAAGCTTTTTCCTGGATATGTCCGGAGCCAGGATTTTGATGCAAAAATTACAAGAAACCGAAGAGGAATTCAGGGCTTACTCTGATGCGCTCATTGAAAGCCCTTATATGGTTTACGTGAGCGTAAACAAAGAGGGCTTAATCACTATGATGAACCAGACCTATTTGGATGAACTTGGCCTGGAGAAAAAGGATGTTATAGGGAAACACATACTGGATGTAACCCCTACTTCCAAACTTCCTGAAATATTACGAACCGGTCGAATAGACAAAGCTGATATCTGGCCCATAAAAGATAGAGATACGATAGTGACCCGCGTTCCTATTTTAAAAAATGGGGAAATCATCGGAGCCGTAGGGAAAAGTCTGTTTTTAGATATGTCCGGTGCTAAAATTATGATGCAGAAGCTGCAGGAAACTGAAAAAGAGTTTCAGGCCTTGAAGGAAGCTCTGATCGAAAGCCCCTACATGATTTATGTTATCGTGGATAAGGATGGACTTATAACTACCATGAATCAGACTTATCTGGATGCTTATGGTTTAAAAAAGGAGGATGTACTGGGCAGGCATATTTTGGAGTTTGTACCTAACTCAGGGCTGCCCGCTGTCCTGGAGACCGGGCGAATAGATGAAGCGGTTATCTGGCCTATCAATGGACGGGATACTATAATGAGCCGCATGCCCATCATGAAGGATGGGGAAGTAATCGGAGCTATTGCCAAAAGCCTTTTCCTGGATATGTCCGGAGCCAAGATTCTCATGAGTCAACTCCAGGAAACCGAAAAGGAATTCCGAGCGATATCTGAAGCCCTGATTGAGAGTCCGAATATGCTCTATGTCATTGTGGATAAAGACGGTATAATTACCGCCATGAATCAGAGCTATCTAGAGGCTTTGGGCCTTGAGAAGAGCCAGGCAGTGGGCAAACATATTTTAGCTGTTACCCCCACCTCCCAACTGCCGGAGATTCTGAAGACCGGCCGTATCGACCAGGCTGATATCTTTAAGATCGCTGGCAATGACACGATCGTTACCCGCCTGCCGGTTATCAAAGACGGGGAAATCATCGGTGCTATCGGTCGCAGTCTATTTATGGATATGTCGGGGGCCAAAATCCTGATGAAAAAGCTACAGGAGACCGAAAAAGAGTTAAATATCTATAAAGAGGAAGTACGCCAGGGTTATCGGGCCAAATGGCAATGTAAAGATTTGATTGGTGAGAGCGAGGCTTTTGTTAAGGTTAAGTCCATGGCGGAACAGATATCCCATACGGGATCTACTGTGTTGATTACTGGAGAGAGCGGCACCGGCAAGGAATTATTTGCCCATGCTATTCATAATGCCAGCAGCCGCAGTACTCATCCTTTTGTACGAATTAACTGTGCGGCCCTGCCCGAACATCTGCTGGAGTCCGAATTGTTTGGTTATGAAGAGGGAGCTTTTACCGGCGCGGCCAAGGGCGGAAAACCGGGCAAGTTTGAACTGGCCATGGGGGGAACTATTTTACTGGATGAAATTGGGGACATGGCACTCACTATGCAGACCAAGATGTTGTCGGTTTTGCAGGAAAGAATGGTGGAGCGAGTCGGGGGAACGAAACCAATTTATATAAATGTTCGAGTTATTGCCGCTACCAATCGTGACCTGGAGCAGATGGTAGAAGAGGGCAAATTCCGCCAGGATCTTTATTATCGGCTTAATGTGGTCCGCTTAAATATACCTCCGCTCAGAGAAAGGACTGAAGATATTCCTCTGCTGGTTGAAACCCTGATGAGCAAGATAAATGCCGTAGCCGGTACCCAGATCAAGAGCATTTCACATAAAACGGTGGAACTGATGCAGAATTATAATTGGCCCGGTAATGTGCGGGAATTAGAAAACTTGCTGGAGAGAGCCCTTAATCTGGCCGATATGAACCGGGAGGACAGCCTTACCATCAAGCACTTTCCAGTTCTGGTCGAAAAAGCGTATTTCGAAGTGGACGATGCGGAGACAACCCCCACTCCTCTGCAGAACTCCATTGAACAACTGGAGAAGAAAATTATCCTGCAAGCTTTGGAAAAAGCCAACGGCAACAAAGTCCAGACTGCAAAGATACTGGGTATTTACACTTCCGCCCTTTATCGAAAATTGGAAAAATACGGTCTGGATCAGTCGTAAGTGCATTCTTGTTTTGTAGAAGGAAATAAATTCAACTATCCTATTTTGATATACTGAACAAGTAGATTAATGTCTAAAAAGCGCATAGGTTTGTGGTATTAGTGGAATTTAGCATGAAAATATATGGATATAAATGGAACATGCAATGAACCAGGTGGGTTGTCCTATTTTGATATACTGCTATAAACTCATGAATATGGCCCGATTAATACATTTGGTCGATTAAAACTCTATATTGATTTGATATACTAGCTGTAAAAATAATAAAACGAAAACCGGAGGCGGCATACCTTAAGAACTAGGTATGCCGCCTTTTCGTGTCGATTGTCAGCCTTGCGCTAATTACTTGGCATGGTTTTTGCTCTTAAACAGGTAGGGAGAGATATTTCTGCTTTTAAATAGCTAATCCATTACTACCTTTATATAGATCAGCCCAAGGATATTTCGATAGTGAAAGGAGGGAATAAATTTCTAGGTTTCATTATTAATGGTTATTTATTAAATGAGGAGGAAGATATTAATGGCTATAAACAAAGTTGCAATGTTGGGTGCAGGGACAATGGGACAGGGTATTGCATGGGCACTGGCGGCAGCCGGTAAAGAGGTAGTACTTTTTGATATTAAACAAGAATTTATTGATAGAGCTATCAATGCCATTGGCAAAAGCCTGGCCAAAGCTGAAGAAAAAGGCAAAGCAGCTCCTGGTACCAAAGATGCTATTCTAGGCAAAATCAGTGGTACAGTTGTTTTTGATGAACTGAAAGATGTCGACTTCGTCATTGAAGGCGTTTTTGAAAATATGGATGTCAAAAAAGACATCTACACCAAACTGGATGCCTTAATGGCTCCCGAAGTGATTATCGCCACTAACACCTCTTCACTGTCTATTACTGAAATTGCCGCGATTACCAAGAGACCTGACAAAGTTGTTGGCATGCATTTCTTCAATCCTGCCAATGTTATGAAACTGGTTGAAGTTATCCCTGCTTTGCAGACCTCTGATGAAACTATGCAAATTGTTGTGGATCTGTCGATTGAGATTGGCAAAAAACCAGTTAGGGTTAAAGAAGGTCCGGGCTTTGTAGTTAACCGCATCCTAGTTCCCACCATCAACGAAGGCTGTGCCATCCTTTATGAAGGACTGGCCACTGCTGAAGATATTGATACTGCCATGAAATTTGGTGCTGGCTGGCCAATGGGACCACTTACCCTCTGTGATCTGGTCGGTGGCGATATCGCCCTGGCGGTTATGAACACCCTATATAGCGAAACTGGTGATCCCAAGTATCGTCCCTCTGGACTGTTGAAACAGTATGTGCGGGCTGGCTGGTTGGGCATGAAGACCAAGAAGGGCTTCTATAATTATTAAACCCTGGATTGCACCACTATACAAAGCCAAACCGAAATGGGGGAATTAAGAATGGCCTATGAAAACATAATCCTGGAAAAAGAGGATTACCTGGCGATCCTAACCGTTAACCGTCCTAAGGCTCTCAATGCCCTTAATAAGGACACTTTGACTGAAATAAGATTGGCGGTTGAGGATATTGCCGCAGATAAGTCCATTAGAGTCGTGATCGTTACCGGGGGAGGAGAAAAAGCATTTGTGGCTGGTGCTGATATAGCCTATATGCAGCCTCTGTCTGCAGTTGAAGCGCGGGAATTCTCCGATTATGGGGAGAAGACCATGCGTATGATAGAAATCATGGAGAAACCGGTAATTGCAGCTATTAAAGGCTTTGCCCTGGGTGGTGGCTGCGAGCTAGCCATGGCCTGTGATATCAGGCTGGCAGCGGATAATGCGCTGTTTGCCCAACCTGAAGTTGGTCTGGGCGTTATCCCTGGCTTTGGCGGCACCCAGCGTCTGCCTCGTTTAATTGGAGAAGGCCGGGCCAAAGAGCTTACTTATACTGCTGACACTATTAATGCTGAAGAAGCTTACCGGCTAGGGCTGGTAAACCATGTGTATCCGGCTGAGCAACTGATGGATGAAGCTAAAAAAATGGCAGCCAAGATTGCTAAAAAGGCACCTTTGGCAGTGAATTTCGCCAAATTTACCATCGGCAAAGGGATGCAGGCTGATCTTGATACAGCTATGAGCATAGAATCCGACATGTTCGGCATATGTTCCTCCACCTTGGATCAAAAAGAAGGTATGGGAGCTTTCCTGGAAAAGAGAAAACCGGTATTCCAGAGTAAATAATAATCTTAATAAATTAAGGGGGATATTTCATAATGATGAAGGAAATTCAAGACGTTGTTATAGTAGGTGCGTGTAGAACGCCTATCGCTAGATTTCAAGGCAGCCTCAAAGATGTACAGGCCATTGAACTGGCTGTTACCGTAGCCAAAGAAGCCATTAAAAGAGCGGGTGTGGCTGCAGATACTATTGACGAAATAGTAATGGGCGAAGTATATCCTCATATGCAGGGATCACTGCCTGCCCGCCAGGTTGGTATGGCGGTTGGTCTCCCCGTTAGAAGTAATGCTTGTAATGTTAACCAGAACTGCGCCTCCGGTATGCGCGCTTTGGATATAGCCATTCATAACGTTCAACTGGGCAAAACCGATATAAGCTTGGTTGTGGGTGTAGAAAGTATGACCAATGCTCCTTATATGCTTCCCAAAGCCAGAATGGGATATCGCATGGGCCCAGGCAGTGTTGAAGATGCTATGCTGCATGATGGTCTGGTAGACCGTCTGGTACCTGGACACATGGGCATGACTGCCGAAAATATTGCTGAGAAATACGGCATTACCCGCGAAGAATGTGACGGACTGGCTCTTTTAAGCCATCAACGTGCTACCCGCGCTACCCAGGATGGAACCTTTACCCGGGAAATAGTTCCAGTCGAACTGAAGTCCAAAAAGGGTATTAAATTATTTGACAAAGACGAGCATATGATTCCCGATGCCAGTGTTGAATCGATGGCTAAACTGGGACCAGCTTTCAAAAAAGGCGGAGTAGTCACAGCTGCTAATGCATCCGGCGTTAATGATGCTGCCGCTGCCGTGGTAATCATGTCCAAAGCTAAGGCTCTGGAATTAGGTTTAAAACCTTTAATGAAACTGATAAACATCTGCGCTGAAGGCGTAGCACCCGAAGTTATGGGTCTGGGCCCGGCAGTTGTTATTCCTAAATGCTTGGCTCAAGCCGGCATGAAGTATGAAGACGTGGATTACTGGGAAATCAATGAAGCCTTTGCTTCTCAGTTTATTGGTGTGGGCAGAATGATCAAAGAAGACTTCGGCATTGACATGGACCTGAGCAAGGTAAATGTCAACGGTTCCGGTATTGGCCTGGGCCATCCGGTAGGATGTACCGCTCTGCGTATTGTTGTATCCCTATATTATGAACTCGAAAAACAGGGCAAGACCGTTGGTGGAGCTTCCCTCTGCGTGGGCGGCGGCCCGGCACTGTGTTCCCTGTGGACCAGGGATATTTAATAGCCTCCTCGGAGAAATCTTTCTTATACGGGTGATGGTTTGCACAGCCATCACCTGGTTCTTTAAAAAAATAGCTTTATTGATAAAAATAGATGGTGAATAAATGGAGGGAAAATTTAATGGCTGCTAATTTTGCGGTAAATAATATTAGAGATTTTGAATTTATAATTCAAGAATGGCTTCCTACGGATGGAGTCTTCAATTATCCGCAGTTTGCTGATTATTATACTAAAGATGATATCAAATCAGTCCTCGGACCTATCCTGAAGATGTGTAAGGAAGTAATTGAACCTACCAATGATGATGGTGAGAACAACCCGATTATATTTAAAGACGGCAAAGTAACTACTCCGAAGAGCTTCGGTCCCCTATTCCACAAGCTGCAGAGTGAAGGCTGGGGTACCAGCAATATAGATAATAGCGAGGATGCCATGGTGCTGCCCGAAATGTTGTATGCAGCGGTATGGGAAATGATCTGCGCCGCCAACCCGGCATTCATGCCTTACGTACTGCTGACCAGCGGTGCCGCCGATTTGATTCAAAGTTATGGCGATGATAAATTGAAAGCCATGTTCCTGCCCAAGATGATGGATGGAACCTGGGCAGGCACTATGTGTCTGACTGAGCCCAGCGCTGGCTCCGACGTGGGCGACATTCTGTCCAAGGCGTTTCCCACCGACGATCCGCGGATCTTTAAAATCAAAGGCAATAAGATATTTATAACCGGTGGAGATAATGACTTCACTGAGAATATTATTCACCTTTATCTGGCTCGGATCGAAGGTTCCAAAGCCGGAACATCCGGTATTTCACTGTTTGTAGTTCCCAAGTTCTGGGTTAATGAAGATGGTAGCTTTGAAGACAATGATTTCCAGACAACCGGGGCCGAACACAAGATGGGCTTGCATGGATCGGTTACCGCCTCCCTGGCTGCCGGCGAAGAAGGCAACTGCCGTGGTTGGCTGCTGGGCGTAGACCCACGTACCAATGATGGCAAAGGCGAAGGTATGGCCCAGATGTTCCAGATGATGAATCTGGCCCGCATGGAGACCGGCCACATGGCCTTGTCCTGCATCATTAACGCATATGCCAATGCTCGTGACAATGCCAAAGAAAGAATTCAGGGCCGCCCTTTCACTAATCCGAGAGCAGGCAGGGTAGCTATAATCAACCATGAGGACATCAAGCGCACCCTGATGATGGGCAAAGCCCATATTGAAGCTATTCGGGCTATGATGTATCGGCTATATCTGGCCTTTGACCAGAGACACCGTGACCCCGATCCGGCAGTTAGAAAAGCAGCCAATGACCTGATCGAAATGACCACCCCGCTTTGCAAGGCTTATCCTTCCGATGAAGGCTGGTGGCTGATTGGAGAAGCAATCCAGACCTATGGCGGTTATGGCTTCTGCTCAGAATATCCTGTCGGTCAGCTGGCCACAGACATGAAAATCTACTCCATCTGGGAAGGCACCAACTTCATCCAGTCCCTTGACCTGGTAGGCCGCAAAATGAACATGAAGGGTGGCAGTGTATTCGGAGCCTGGGTACAGGAAATGGTTGACTTCTGTGATGCTAATAAGGGCAATGCCACGTTCACCAAAGAATTTGCCAACCTGGATAAAGCTCTAAATGCATATCAGGAAATGTTAAAGGTCTTGGGCGAAAATTCTAAAACTAACCCGAGCCTGATTCCCCTGTATTCACGCCGTATCCTGACTGCTACTGCTCAGCTCTTCTGTGGAAGACAGATCCTCGATCAGGGCTTAGTGGCCGACAAGAGAGCCAAAGAAGTGGGCGCGGAACATTACGACTACAACTTCTACAGCGGCAAAGTAGCTACTGCCAAGTACTATGTACGTAATGTGGTTCCTAACGTATGGGCGGTTGCCGAAATCGTAATGGATGCTGATACATCTGCCATTGATGTTCCTACCGAGGTCTTTGAATACTAGAAAATATTCAGATACTAGAATATTAAGGAGGAATTGGTTTGGCGGATTACAGCACTGAATATCAAAAAAAATTAACCCCCGTTGATGAAGCCATAAAAGTGGTTAAATCAGGTGATCTAGTACACTACGGTGAGTTTGTCATGAATTCCGCTTACTTGGATGTGGCTCTGGCCAAGCGGGTTGATGAGCTTTCCAATGTGAATATTCGGACAACTACCTGCCCGTTTCCGCCCAAAGCGGTTCTGGCAGATCCAGAGCGCAAACATTTTATCTATAATGACATCCACATGAGTGGTGCCAGCCGCAAATTGCATGATAAGAATCTGTGCAACTATATGCCCTTGACTTATCATGAAGGCAACAGCTTTTATGATCGCGGTTATGTTAACCCGGATGTGGCCTTGATTAAGGTTTCACCGATGGATAAACATGGTTATTTCAATTTTGGAACCTCCGTTTCGTTTACTCCTAATTTCTGCGATGCGGCCAAAATTGTTATTGCCGAAGTGAATAGCAGCGTGCCGATTTGTTTGGGCGGCAACCGGGAGTCGATCCATATCTCCGAAATTGATTATCTCGTTGAAGGTGATAATCAGCCTTTGATTCAGCTTCCGGAAGTACCTGTAACGGATATTGATAAAAAAATAGCCTCTATCGTTATGGGAGAAATAGAAGACGGGGCCTGTCTGCAGTTGGGAATCGGCGGTATGCCCAACGTAGTAGGTGCTATGATAGCCCAGTCGGATTTAAAGGATCTGGGTGTACACACGGAAATGATGTGCGACTCCTTTGTCGATATGTATGAAGCCGGGCGAATTACCGGTAAGCACAAACAGTTGGACAAACGCAAGATGGTCTATACTTTTGCTATGGGAACCAACAAGCTGTACGACTTCCTGGATGGGAACCCCTGCTGTGCTATTTATCCGGTAGAGTATACTAATCATCCCAATGTGATAAGCCGGAATAACAAGGTTGTCGGTATCAATAATGCTATTGAGGTAGACCTTTATGGACAAGTGGCTTCGGAGTCTTCAGGAACCAGGCATATCTCCGGAACCGGCGGACAATTGGACTTTATTACGGGATCTTATGATTCTGTAGGAGGCAAAGGCCTGATTTGCCTGACCTCCACTTTTACGGGTAAGGACGGCAGTCTGAAATCGAGAATTCGTCCGATACTTACCCCCGGGGCTATTGTAACCGTACCTCGCAGCATCAATTTCTATGTGGTCACCGAGTACGGAGTAGCCATGCTCAAAGCCAAATCGACTTGGCAAAGAGCGGAAGCCTTAATTAACATAGCTCATCCTGATCTTCGTGATGAACTAATCAAAGAAGCTGACCAGATGAACATCTGGGTCAGAAGCAACAAGATATTATAAGAGTCAGTGATATACTGCTGGGAGGTATCTAGGATGGATAAGATTGAAATGCTGGAACGGCTAATTAGTATAAGAAATAATGCCAATGCAAGAGCTAGTCAGGAGTCCAAGGGAAATCCTGTTTTGCATCAAGAAATCAGGGCTTTTATTCTTCAAAATGGAATAGAACAGCTTATCATCGAAATCCAAAACAATGTCCTGGCAGAATATCATACTGACCGATCGTCTATAACTTATAAAATACGTATGTCATCCCAAGCGAGTTAACCTACCTCCTTATCTGATACATGTAATTGGCTCCTGGTATCAACCCCAACTATTTGGGAAAGAACCAGTCAGCCCCATAACCGGGAAATATTGACCGCAGTTATTTTTGCACCAAATAGCTGCGGTCAACCGTTTCATTTTATTAAGCATTTGATAATACTGCTTCGATAAGTTTTGGTAATATATGCAAAAACATTATGAAATAATTTGTTTTTTTCTGTTATAATCGTTAATTATTATAATAATTAACAAAAAGGGTGCAATTATGCCAATATCGATAGAGTCGTGGACAAATTTGTTGTTAATATCAGGGGTGCTTTACTTCATTATGGCCTTTTTTGTTTTCTGGTCCTTCCGAGACAATGCAGGGGCCAAAAGTTTTATCGCTCTGATGCTGTCCGGATGTATATACTCGGTAGCCTATTATTTTGAATTACATAGTTTGACACTACCAGAGATGTTTTTCTGGCTAAAGATTGAATATATAGGGATAGCTCTCTTTCCAGTGTTCTGGGTCATATTCGTGATGAGATACGCCAAACGAGTTCGTTATCTAAATAAGTCTATTATCTCTTTATTATTTGTTATCCCTATAATTACCTATATTATGGTTTATACCAACGACAGCCATCACCTTTTCTATCGATCAATGAGTATTGTAGTGATGGACGGCTTAAATATATTGCATATGCTTAAAGGACCATGGTACTGGGTGAACATAGCTTACCTCAATATTTTGGTATTGGCCGGAAATGTCATACTGCTACAGATGTGGCAACAGACCCCGAGGCCGCTAAATCGGCAATATGCCGCTATGTTCGTAGGTTCGATGGTTCCTTGGGCAGCATTATTTATCTATCTGTCCGGGAACAGTCCGCTTAATCTGGATCTGAGCGCATTTGGCATGATTATCACTGGACTGGTTTACCTATTTGGCTTGATCCATTATCATCTCTTCGATATGATACCCGTAGCCAGTACGGTGGTTCTGGAAATGATACGAGATGGCGTACTGGTAGTAGATACCTGCGGGCGGGTTATTGATATGAATGCATCGGCAGTGAATTTTTTCGGTAAAAAGGCCGACGTAATCGGGCGCAAGTTAGAAACACTCTTTCAACCCAATTCTGGAATAGCAGTTAATATCATGAACGCGACCGCCGGACAGTGGGAGTTTCAGGAAAATACCCCCGATGGCCCTCACTGGCTCGATATGTTGTTTTCGCCCCTTTCCAACCGTGATGGTGAGACCCGCGGACATGCTGTAATAGTAAGGGATATAACTAAACGCAAATTGGCACAATCTCAATTGGAGCTGGCTAATGCCGAATTGTATAGGTATCTTGAAGAAATGAAAAGTTTAAATGAGATGAGTGCTGAGCTGCAGAACTGTAATCAACTGGAAGAAACTTTTCCTATAATTGAGCGGTTCATGCATATCCTCTTGCCTAACGTTGGGGGTGGCTTATATATCTATTGCCAGGAAGAAAATGTTATGCAACTGGTAGCTGGCTGGGGCGCTTCTCGCCCCTTTACTAAGAAATTCAATAAAGATGAGTGCTGGGGAGTATTAAAGGGAGCGGTTCATAGGGTTAACTTGGACAATGAGGAAACGAGCTGCACTCATTTTGAGAAAGAAGAAGGCCGGGACTATTTATGTGACCCCTTAATTATAGGGCGATTTCCTTTTGCATTGCTCCATTTTGAATACCGGCACGCGGATCTCAACCATGGTCAGGTGCAGCTGGGGCGGATTGTGTTAGATGCTGTCAAACTTGCTCTAACCAATTTGAAGATGAGAGAAAATCTTCGTCAAGATTCTATTCGCGATCCCTTAACCAGTCTTTTCAATAGGCGTTACTTGGGAGAAACTATGAAATTAGAGATGTTTAAGGCTCACCGCAACAGTAAACCATTATCAATAATTATGGTTGACGTAGATAATTATAAACGGATTAATGACCAATACGGGCATGCCCGGGGAGACCAGGTACTGATTTTTATGAGCCAATTGTTCCTGGAAAACATTAGGAGTGGTGATATTGTCTGCCGCTATGGAGGCGACGAATTTATAATCGTTTTACCCGGTGCTCCGCCCGACGTGGCTTTTGCGAGGGCCGAATTATTACGCCAGGAAACCAAAAAATTGAGCGATGCGCGGGAGGAGGGCTGGCACCATCAGATAACCTTGTCTATGGGGGTGGCCGCTTTCCCGGGGAACGCCGATTCGGTGGAATTACTGATTCAAGCGGCGGACAATGCTCTGTACCGGGCTAAACAGGAAGGGCGTAATCGTACGGTTATCGCGGGGTAAAGGCGGCATACGCTTTAACCCTCCAGCTGTTGATACAATTTAATTCCTCTGGTCATCAGCCAATAGTATATAGCCAAAGCTAACAGCCCAAAACAGCCGAACATAAAAGTGGCCGCGGTTGCCATATCTTGAAAAAAGCGAATTACGATATAGAGTATACACCCGCCGATCAGAATGGAAGCCAACATCGCCCAAATCACATTAAGGTTCTGTTTAACCGCCTTTTGTTCATTGTCCCAATCCAATTTGGGGTGAAGCATGTCTATCAATAGTCCGGTCTCTATGATGGGTATTATCGCTACCAGGCTTACGGCCAGTATAGTTACGTTAGTTGCCAGATTCAAGGGGATCATAACATTGGCCGCGATAAGCAGCAGCACGGATCCCAACCCTCCAAAAATATAGCCGGAGAGCAGTTTGGCCTGAATTTGTTTTTTATAAGCAAGGGGTATATATTTGGATATAAAAAACTCTTTACCTTCCCGCGATAGAGAAGTGGCGGTGATAGCATTAGTTGCGGTCAAGAAAATAGCTACTCCGACGATTACTGCCAGCAGAATGGTCGAGCCTCCTGGTTTAGTAAGCAAGTCATCCCATGGCATCGGCCCCTGTTCATTGCGTGATTGCAGCCAAAAAGGAATAATTAATAATACGGGTACTAGTATGTTGGTCAGTACACAATTAATAAAATATATGGGGGTTCTAATTAATAAGCGTATTTCCTTTATACAGTATGACAGCAGGGCCGGGGAACCGGTTACTAGTCTCTTATAATCGGAATTGGTCAGCTTTTTTCTTCGAGCGGTGGTTTCGCTGGAACCGACCAAGCCTTTAAAATACAATTTGTCACCAACTGCCCAGGCTAGAATAACCGCCAGTAAAGACAGGCCAGTAAACAGAAGAAGGTTAATCAGTCCGGCTGCTTTATCTGCGTTAACCAGAGCAAGACCCAGATATTTGGTGGATGGAAAAACCCTGCTTATAAGATTCATTAAGCCGTTAGGGTCGGTAAGCAGATTTTGCACGAAGGCTGGATCCATCGCGTTAGGGCCTAATTTCTGAAAAACGAATTGTAATCCAACCGCAAGAACTAGTGCGATCATCCCGCCCAATATTTTAAATAGATCTTTGCGTTTGCCCAGATTAGCAAATCTCATCAGTATCACGGTAGGTATGGTTGCTAATCCCAGCGGCAGGAAAGGGATCAATATGAACCCGAAGAGTGAATATAGCCAGTAAAGTGGGGAGGCGCCGCTTTTGATACCAAAGACAATTAACGGCGGCAGTACAAACGGCAACTCCGTTAAGTACTCATAACATAAAACTACCGTAAACCTGGCTCCTAGTACTTGCCAGCCTCTCAGGGGTAAAGCCAGCAAACTTTGGGCATCCCCGGCCAAGTAGAAAAGATTAATTACATAAAAAATCCCGAAGAAAAAAATCATCGAGCTGACTAACACGATCCCCAGGGTGAGAATGGCACCTTGCTGCCCTATAGGGACTAACAGTTCATAACCATCCCAGAGAAGTTTGGAATAAAACGCTATGGTCGGAGCTATACCTACCGTAATGGCCAGCCCCAGCCCTATTATTTTTAGATATTCAAGCCGATTTTTGCTGGCTTTATAGCGGAGAGCAGATATACCGAAGGTATTTATGAGCAGAATCTTGAGTAAAGCCAGAAATTTAAACATTTTCCGTCATCTCCAGAAATAGATTTTCCAACGACTGGTTTTCACGGGCATGTTGGTGTATTTCCTCCATACTGCCGCATAGAATAACCTTGCCTTTATTAATAATGGCCAGGCGGTCGCAAATCTTTTCGGCCACATCTAAAACATGGGTGGAGAAAAATACCGTATTGCCAGCATCGGCATGCTCCCGCATCATTTCTTTCAAATCATAGGATGAACGAGGGTCCAGACCAGTCATAGGCTCATCCAGAATCCAGACCGGCGGATTATGAAGCATTGCTCCGATTACCATGATCTTCTGTCTCATCCCATGGGAATAACTCTGGATAAGATCACCGGCAGCTCCTGACATCTCGAAACGCTGCAGGAGGGTTTGCATGCGCTCAAGCCGTATCCCGGCGGAAACATTGTACATGTCAGCCATGAAGTTCAGATATTCTAAACCGGTTAACCGGGCGAAAATATTGGGGTCGTCGGGTACGAAACCAAATTGCATTTTGGCCTCAATCGGTTCTTGGGCAATATCTTTACTATTAATTTTAATATTACCTTCGTCAGCATTCAGGATGCCCGTAATCATTTTAATGAGGGTGGTTTTTCCCGCCCCATTCGGGCCCAGGAAGCCGAATATTTCACCGTCTCTAATGGTCAGATTAACGCCGTCAACCGCTTTGATGGCTCCACGGTTATAGGCCTTCGATACTCCGCTTATCTCAATCATCAAATCATCTCCTGACTTTGTACCATGTGAGACAGGGGGACGGGTCCCTTGTCCCACTGCATATCTATGGGGTGGGACAAGGGACCCGTCCCCCTGTCTCACAAAAAAATTTCAACTCGATGAATACCATACAGAATTTGGGTTGATAGGGTACTATTTGGGCTCATCCGGATCTTTGCCGCCAGATGGCAGTTCTTGTACATCCCGCAGGCGTCTTTCAATACTGCGTGATCTTCTGGAAGCGGTATCAATACTGTTGCTGGCCTCGTCAAGTTTCTTTTTAGTTTTCTCCAAAATATCGCCAAAATTACCAAAATCGCTTTTTACTGCACCCAGCAGTTCCCAGATTTCGCTGGTACGTTTCTCGATGGCTATGCTCCGGAACCCCACTGAAAGGCTGTTCAGCAGGGCTAACATGGTACTGGGACCGGTAACCATTACCCGAAAATTATTCTGCAGTGCGGCCAGTAAACCAGGTCTTTTTACTACTTCCGCATAGAGGCTTTCCGTGGGCAGATATATAATCCCGAAATCAGTGGTATGGGGCGGATCCAGATATTTTTCCTGTACCAGCCGGGCTTCCAGTTTGATTCGTTTCTCCAGCTGTTTCGCGGCTTCTTCGACTTGATCGGCTAAACCCTGTTCGCTGGCCTCCACTAGACGCAGATAATCCTCCTGAGGAAATTTGGCATCAATAGGCAGCCAAACTTCACCGGCACCCTGGTTTAGGCCGGGCAGTTTAATGGCAAACTCTACCCGCTCATTGCTGCCTTGGCAGGTGGCAACATTAAGTGCATACTGTTCCGGGCTTAAAACCTGTTCCAAAATATTGCCCAGTTGAATTTCGCCCCAGATACCTCGTGTTTTGACGTTAGTAAGTACCTTTTTCAAGTCACCCACACCTAATGCCAGGGTCTGCATTTCACCCAATCCCTTGTGGACCATTTCCAACCGCTCACTGACCAGTTTAAAGGATTCACCTAGACGTTTCTCCAGAGTGGCATGGAGTTTTTCATCTACAGTATGCCTTATCTGTTCAAGTTTGCGGTTATTGTCATCCTGGAGGTCCTTCATTTTTTCTTCCACCGTCTGACGCATATTATCCAGTCTCTTCTCGTTGCTCGTAATCAAACGATCCAATTGTTCTGCGAAAATAGTAAGCTCAGTCTTTTGCAATAGGGATATTTCATTCATCCGTACTAGGAGGGAGTTTTCAAAGGACTTCAGCCTGCGACTGAGTTCTTCTCGCCCCTGCCTGGACTCGCCGGATGCCTCTGTGCGCAGACAGGACAAATCGCCGCGTGTAACCTGTAGCGTGTTATCCTGGTTTTTCTCCAGAATAGCCAACTTCTTCTCCAAATGTCCTAAACTTCTGGCCAAATCGCCATTAGATTGCATCCAGCTGCGGGTTCTCATCTGCAATATTAAAAGTATCAACGCAATGACTGCTATAAACAGTTCAATAAAAAGTAAAATATTATCCATAGTTTTCTCTCCCTAATGATAACTCATAGATACATTGTAGCTGAACTGGTTAAAGAAGGAAATCATCTATGGCTTACTCATACGAATGTTCTTTTTGTTGGCACTTGGTTTTTAATAAAGTATCGAAACCGAATCCTGGGAAGCCAACAAAAAACAATGATTGCATGGAAGAGCCTACCGACTCCTAAAACATTATTCTTGTTTCGACGAGGTTGGATATTAATGGATAGCTGGGGGCTAGCGGTAAATGAAGGCTGGCTCCCACTTTTTTGCCCTAGGTTGGCCTTGCCTGAAGTTCCAGCGAAATAATCTAATGAAGAGGAAGCGTTTTAGTTAGCATTTAAAGGTAAATAAGATCTAAAGGGAGCAATTGCTAAAATTTGCATAAAGGTAATTGCCCTGAATTAGTCTAATTTCATTTAATAGACCGGTATAAAAGCAGCGTAATGCTAACGGTCCTCAGTTAATTAATAAATGAAATATAGAAATGGGAGGACGATAATTTAGAGCATATTATTCTAATGATTCAATACTTGCTTATCATTGATAAATAACAAGGGAGGAAGACATTTTGAAGAAGAATAAAAAGGTTAACTGGCTGATACTGGCTGTGTTTCTCTGGGCGATTACTTTTGGCATGGCACAGCCGGCTGCTTATGCCAGCTCGAACTTAACCGACATTGCTGGTCACTGGGCCCAGAGTCAAATTGAAAACTTAACTGCCCAGAACATTATAGGTGGTTATCCTAATGGCACGTTTAAACCGGACCAAACCATTACTAGAGCTGAATTTACCGTAGTTTTGGTTAAAGCCTTTGACTTGCAAGCTAATAACGGTAAAGATTTCACAGATACTGCTGATCACTGGGCTAAAAGTTATATTGCAACCGCCAGTACTTGTGGTATCGTAAGTGGTTATGGAAACGGATCATTTGGGCCCAATGACCTAATTACCCGAGAACAGATGGCAGTAATGGTTGTCAATGCTGCCAAGTTGGATACCGTCGCTACGGGGAAGGTATTCTCTGACGAAAATGTGATTTCGGATTGGGCTAAAAGCAGTGTAAATACAGCAAGCAGCCATAAAATAATCTCCGGTTATCCCGATAATAGCTTTCAACCACAATTTAGCGCGACCAGGGCTGAAGCTATGGTAGTAATCAATCTAGCGATAGTTGAAGCAGTACCGGGTGCAGCAATAACTGGATTGGGAATACTCCAGTTAGGGGAGACCACCACAGCTGTTGCCTCATCCTCAGAACCAGGAGCAGGTGGCTGGACTTCAAGTGATACAACCGTTGCAAAAGTAAACGCCGCTACTGGATCAGTTGTGGCATTATCTGCCGGAACCACCAACATTGGCTACACTCTTTCGACCACTGGTAAAGTAAATTCAAAAACAATCACAGTCTATGCAGCAGCAATAGAAAATAACCCAGCCATCGGAGTAGTTCAGGTTGGTGGCGAAACTGTAAAACCTACCAGCTTTAAAATTCCAGATGGAACCGAGACAATTACATGGACCTCTGCAGATCCGGAAATAGCAACCATTGGTAAAAGAACAGGAGAAATTACGGCAGTAAAGGCGGGCGATACAATTATAGCTTATGAGGTAGTGAAAGATACTACAGGTAATATTGTTGCCAGAGGCAGCTTGGCAATAACAGTTATACCTGCCCTAGTACAGGGTGCACCAGTTACTGGTCTAAGCTTCCTCCAGGTGGGAGAAACGACCATAGCTACAGCCTCAACCATAGAACTAGGAGCAGGGGGTTGGACTTCAAGTAACCCAGCCGTTGCTACGGTTAACGCTACTACGGGATCAGTTGAAGCATTAACTGCTGGTACAGCCAACATTGGCTACACCGTTTCTACCAGCGGTAATTTTAATTCCAAAGCGATCACAGTCTATGCAGCACCAACAATCAACAACCCAAGCATTGGCGTAGTTGAAGTTGATGCCGGAACCGTAACGCCTACAGGATTTACCAGACCCGGAGCAGGTGAGACGATAGCCTGGACATCAAGTGACCCTGCCCAAGCAACCATTAATTCTACCACAGGAGTAATCACACCAGTTGCCGCAGGCGATACAACTATTAGCTATATGGTAACCAGAACAGGTCGGATTATTGCCAAGGGCAGCTTGCTGGTCACTGTAAAAGCATAATTTTACGAATTTATTAAGTGTGTAACTTACAAGCAGTAAAGGATTACGCAAAAAGGGAGCAATGGGTATCGAGCCCATTGCTCCTATATATTTTGGGGCCAATCTTCTTAGAAGAGAAGGAGGAAATTGCACGCCACTTGTCAAAGTTTTCCTATAAAAGGAGGTAATCAAGGATGGAATCAATAGAGATTAGACCAGGAACATCAGCTGATTTCAGTCACCTCGCTCAAATTATTTCTTCCTCCGAGGCGTGGACCTGTTATGGTATCGATTACAATTTAGCTTTAAAACTTTTTGAGCAAATGCAAGACACTATATTTATAGCGGAATTAAACAACCAGTTGGCAGGATTCGTTACTCTCAGAAAAGATGGAGTAGGGAATATCGGTGCTTATATAAGAATGCTGGCTGTAGAATCAGCATTTAGAGGTCAAAAAATAGGAGCCCAGTTAATTGATTATGTTGGTCAAATTGCTGCCCAGAATATTCCTAATCTGTTTCTCATATGCTCGCTTGATAATGTCAGAGCCCAGAGCTTTTATGAACGCAACGGTTTTGAGCAAGTTGGCATTATAAAGGATTTGGCTGTCAGTAACCACGATGAAATATTCTACCGCAAATGTCTGGGGACATTGTATTAGAAGGAGCATTCATTACAAGTATAGCACCGCGCCCTAGTATAAATATGCAATAGGCTGTATAATGTTGCATATATAAAGTAGGCGGTGGAGAAGACATGGAATTAAGTTGTGAATCTCAATATCTTGAAGACTATTTGCTGGAGCTGGATATGGTTGATTACAGTCATCCTTTAATCAGCAAGAAGGTAAATGAATTATTCTCTTGTTCATCAAATGAAATTGAAATAGTTAAAATTGCCTTTGAATATATTCGTGACAGTATTGCCCATTCGGGTGACATACTAAGCTCGCGGGTTACATGCCAAGCATCAGAAGTGCTTCAATTTAAAGAAGGTATTTGCTATGCAAAATCAAACTTGCTGGCTGCATTATTAAGAAGTAAGGGAATTCCGACAGGTTTTTGTTATCAAAGGCTTACCAAGGGCGATACACCGTCTACAGGCTATTGCATACATGCTTTAAATGCCGTCTATCTTAAATCGTTAGCACGTTGGATAAGATTAGATGCCCGTGGGAATAAAGAAGGGGTCGACGCTCAGTTTGCTATTTATGAAGAGAAATTGGCGTTCCCTATCAGGAAGAAATATGATGAAAAAGACTATCCTGTTATCTATATAAAACCAAATGTTAATACCCTAATAACACTGAAGCAGAATTCGGATTGTAAGCAGATGCTCCTTCATTATCTGCCTACCCAATTATAGGTTTTGGCTGCGAATAACCAAGATGATACATAGCTTCTTCAAACCAGTTAAGTTCCTAAAAATGCTGATTATACTGCTTAGAACATACCTATTATATCGCACCAACCATAGGCGGTTATTTCATAGGTTAAGCCTTCCATCTCAAGTAGTTTGGACTCTTGGGGAAGACCGCCATGACGCTCATAAAACTTCCTATACGGGCTGTCAGACAGTACCCAGAGCAAAATCGAATTAACACCTGATTCCTTAAATTTATTGATGACTGAATGAAAAAGCAAGCTGCCAATGCCACTATTTTGATAACTTGGACAGACATAAATTGCATATAATTCACCTTCATACACAGGGCTTGAAGTTCTTTCAGGGCCGGCAGCAGCAAAACCTATGATATTATGAGTATCATCTTCCGCAACATATATAAAAGAATTGTGGAATGGGAACTGCCTCCAACCTTTTTCTCGTTCCTCGCAGGATAAATGATCCAAATAGTTGCCGTCAATAATACCACGGTAAGCACTCTTCCAAGTATCAACCGTGACTTTGGCAATTGATGGAGCATCGTCAAGTGAAGCCTCTCTAATCCTCATATGCAATCACTCTCCAATGATTATGTAAGTTATTACCATTATATCAAAAACACCTGACCTTATTGATCATAAATAGGAATGACTGGTTTATAATTATAGAACCTAATAAGGTTTTTTGGTCAGTAATACACTTGGCTTTGTATTTATTAATGGAGGTGTTCTGAATGGATTTGTATATTACCTTGTTTATTGTTGCACTGTTAGCGGGAATAGCTACAGTAATCAAATATTTTGGCGGCGAAGGTATGATAGCTGGCTATAATACAGCTTCTTCGGCTGAACAAAAGTACATGTCGGAAAAAGGCATCGGTGCCTTTATGGGCAACTATCTATATTTATTAGCAGGGATTATTTTAGCCGGATACCTGGTCGAAAAAGCTGGTTTCGTATGGGGAGAAGATATATCCTGGGTGCTGTTTGTAGGGATTATTGTTGTTATGTTAATCCGGGCGCAGCGCTTTAATCCTCCGGCTTCTATGATCACCCCGCAGTCAGCCAAAAACCACCAAATTGGCCTGTGGGCTGGAGCTATTGTCACCCTTACGGTTGCAGCGATAATTACCTGGAGTGCACTTCCTACCCACTTCAACTTGGAAGCTATGCAACTCAAAATCACCGGAGCATATGGACTCAGTATAAATTACTCTGATATTGAGGACATTCATCTGCAAACCGAAATGCCAGCGGTGGGCATGAAAACCAATGGTCTAGGCATGGGGCCAATCCTCAAAGGCCATTTTCAAGTAGAAGGCATGGGCAGCGCTCTTCTTTTCATGCGTTCAGCTCATGGGCCGGTAATCATCATAACCCTCAATAACCAATCCAACCCCTTGCTTATAAATTTCTCAGACCCGGCAGAAACCACCAGGCTTTACCAGCAGCTAAAGTCCAAGACCGAATAAAAGAGTCGGAGCCAAAACATTAATATTAGGCTATAATTATAGATGATTTAAGAATTTATTGAATAATTCGAATAGACACAGTAAAGCGGATAAGAGAAGGAGGGGAAAGAAATATTGGACAAGATTCAAGTGAAATTCAAGAAACTGGTTTCATGGGCACATTTACCGGAATATGAGACCCGGGGCGCTGTAGGCTGTGATATCTGTCTTGCCAACCAGGATGAAATAATTCTCTATCCCAACGAGGTCAGGAGTTTGGCGACTGGTTTTGCCATGATGATTCCATCCGGTTTTGAAGCTGAGATAAGGAGCCGGGCAGGGATGGCGGGCAAAGGTATTATTGTTGCCAATGCACCTGCAACGATTGATGGTGAACATGTTGGTGAGATTAAGGTTATGCTCCTCAATGTAACTGATAAGCCGATACGGATTCTACCCGGGCAGAAGGTGGCCCAGATGGTATTCGGACCGGTTGTACAAGCGACATTCATAGAGGAGAGTTGATGCCCAGTGTCTGAATCCAGACTCAAGTTGTTTGCGGCCATTCTAGGATTATTGGTAATAATGATAATCAGCACTTTGGGGCTGGCCTATTTTGAAAATTGGCCACTTTTTGATGCTTTATGGGTAACCGTGGTTAGTCTCACTACGACTGGGTATGGGGATATCGTCCCCATCACATTAGGGGGGAGGCTCTTTCTCCTCGTGGTACTGGTGACCGGGGTAGGTGTGGTAGCCTATTCGTTTGGGGCTATCATAAGTATATTGGTGGAAATCCAGATTTCCAGAGTATTGGAGAGAAGTAAAATGACGAAGACCATCGATAAGCTTGAAAATCACGTTATAGTATGCGGGGCGGGCCGGGTAGGCAGTAATGTTGCCCATATCCTCAAGGCTGAAAGGGTTCCTTACGTTTTCATTGAGGTTAATGACGAGCTGGTGCATAGTATGCGGGAGGAAGGACATTTAGCCATCCTGGGCGATGCCACCCAGGATGCAATATTAATTTCAGCTGGTATTCTGCGCGCTCGCGGTGTAATCTGCGCACTCGCGGAAGATGCGTATAATGTTTTTGCAGTTTTAACTGCTCGGGCAGTTAATCCGAGTCTAAAAATAGTGGCTCGGGCGGCCAACCCAGGAACTGTTGCCAAGCTGCGTCATGCCGGAGCAGACAAGGTTATATCTCCCACCCAGATAGGCGGCCGTCAGATGGCCATGTCTATGTTGAAACCGGCTGCGGTAGACCTGGTCGAGACTTTGTTTACCTCCCGCAACCTGGAGATACAATTAGAGGAGGTTGTGATAACCGAACAATCCTCCATGGCTCACCAGGCAATTAAGGATCTTTTTAATCGGCAGGTTAGTAATGTAATCGTGGTGGCTATTATTCGCAGTGAACAAGTAATAATGAACCCCCATGGACATGATCATGTTCTTCCCGGAGATACCCTGATCATCATCGGATCACGTCAGGATCTGGAGAGAATGGAGACAATTAGTTTCAAGGAATAGTAAGTGTAAGTAATAGGTAATTTTCTCCGTATTAGGATCAAAAGGATCTTAAAGGAGGGTTACAATGAAATCACCTGTGGGAAACTTGCGCTTTTCATTACCGGGCTTGTTTTTATTATTGGCTGTCTTGCTGACAACTGGGGTAATAGCTTACGGGCTGGTTACACCAAGTGGTCTCGCCCAAGACACTGAATTGCCTCGGATTGGCACTTATGACAACCTGCTGAAGCTTTTGGAAAAGTCTCAGAGTCAGGATAATTTGTATTATGGCAGAGTTACTTTTAAATCGGAAGGGTCAGCAGCGGTGCCACAAGTCACCAATGCACCTGTGGCTGCAGATTCGACATTTTCGACTACCAACGTTCAGGTTGAGGGTGTTGACGAAGCTGATCTGGTGAAAACTGATGGCCGCTATATTTATCAGGTTGACAATGATAAGGTATTAATAGTCAAAGCAGAACCGCCTGAGCAGATGGAGCTCGTCGCCACAATTAAGTTTGAAGATGCCGGATTCAGACCTACCGATTTATATTTGGATGCCGATAGCCTAATTGTAATAGGATCTTCTTCCTCCCAGCTAGTTCCTCTAGGCCCTGCAGGTAGTATGGTTCGCCCCCAGATTTATCCTCCTATCCGTTCGTTTCAATCTACCCGAGCCATCATATATGATATTAGAGACAAAAACACCATTACAAAGGTAAGGGAACTGGAAATGGAAGGAAGTTATCTGTCTTCCCGCAAAGTTGGATCCTCTTTTTATCTCCTTACCAATAGATACTTGAATTATTATAGCATCCAAAATGGAGAAGAAACCATTACTCCATCCTGGCGTGACAGCGCCCAAGGGGGAAGCTTGGTTGCCGAGAAATTGGAAGATATCAGTTATTTCCCAAACTGTGTCAGTCCCAATTATCTGATGGTGGCGGCGCTGGATCTAAGCTTACCTCAATCTCCGGCCGATATTCATACCTATTTAGGTAGTGGAGATCAGGTATATGCTTCTCAGGATAACCTTTATGTTGCCATCCAGAAGAATGATTACCCGGTGTTAAGCAAGCTGAATGTCACTATGGTCTACCAGTCGCCAGAAATAAGCACCAACATTTATAAATTTGCGCTGCAACCGGGCAAAGTTAAATATTATGGCACAGGAACGGTTCCCGGCCGAATTTTGAACCAATTTTCTATGGATGAAAACGGAGGGTATTTCCGGGTTGCCACCACCAGCAGGGAAACGTGGAATAATGACCAGTATACTTCATCCAACAACATATATTTGCTGAATCAAGATTTACAGGTCTACGGCAAGCTGGAGAATATCGCTCCGGGGGAAAGGATTTATTCAACCCGATTTATGGGAGATCGAGCCTATATGGTAACCTTCCAGCAAGTGGATCCCTTTTTTGTAATAGATTTAAAAAATCCTGGCAATCCTACGATATTGGGTAAATTGAAAATACCCGGCTATAGCGACTATTTACAGCCCTATGATGAAAACCATATCATAGGTTTTGGTAAGGATACTATACAAACCAAAGGCTGGAATGGCCAGAGTCAAGCCTTTTATGAGGGAATGAAAATAGCGATTTTTGATGTTACCGATGTCAATAATCCAGTGCAAATGTCCCAAGCATTAATCGGCGATCGCGGTACCGATTCAGAATTATTGCGCAATCACAAAGCGCTCTTATTCTCGGCGGAGAAGAACCTTTTGGCTTTTCCGGTTACAGTCATGGAAGTTGAGAAGCAAACAACTCCAGAGCAAACTGAAAGCCAAATTCCTGCCTATGGAACCTTCACCTTTCAAGGGTTATACGTCTACAGCGTCGATTTGGCTAATGGTCTGCAATACCGGGGCAGAATATCACATCTTAGCAATGAAGATTATCTGAAAGCGGGAAATACCTGGTATGATACCGATAAGAATGTAGATCGAGCGCTATATATCGGTGATACTCTCTACACACTGTCTAATGCTATGATTAAAGCTAATAATATATCCGATTTAGCAGATATTAAAACCCTAATCCTTCCCCATCCAGAATCGGGAAGCGTTTCCAATACCGAACAGGTAAAATAATCAGAAATATTGCAAATATAAAACTATAAAAAGAGGGATAGATTCGGTCTTAAACCAGAACTATCCCTCTTTCATATAATGAAAGGAGGGGGCGGCTAATCCATGGGTCCGCCTTCCCAATATTGTCTTATTTTTCGCAGAGCGTAGCCTCCGAAAAATAAGCCATTGATAAATGCAACTGGTATGGCCATGGAACCAAACTGGAAACCTTTGTTATTGGCTTTGTAATGTCGTCTCATTATTTTATCCCTCCTTTGCTTTATCTTTTGTCGGAAACGTAATATTTATAGCTGGTTATATGTCTCACTTTTAGCTCAATATGGGCAAACCATAAATAGACAATTTGCCATTCCAGCGGCGAAATGTTAAATTAAATTAAAGTAAAAGTATGTTCGAAATGCTTATAGGGGATTAAAATGAAAAATACTAAAAAAACTAATTTTCCGCGGGCGATGCTCAAAAACCTTGCCCAGGATATTTCTAAATTAATAAATACTAATGAAGGGTGTCTATCGATCTTAGAGATAATAGAAGAAATACCTTACGATGTCAGACCAGATGTCATTGAGGCCCTCTCTTCTTTTTATGATTGTGCTATGGTGGGATTTTTTAATCTCATTAAAATGGAATACGGAAAAGAGTTTGAAGCGGTTTGTAACCGTGCCTTGATCAAGTATAATCTGGCAGGTTTAGAAATCTCCCCACCCACTTCAAAAGGTGATTTTTACAAATCTTATGCCAGCACCAGCCGCCATACTGGACGTATGACCGTGGATGTGGCTTGGCAAAAAGCTGACGGGAGATTATATGTGGAGTGCTTTTTCCTCGCCTTTGGAACTGATGGGGTGCATAGCTTCTTTGTGGTAGATGATATGTCCAAGACTCAGTACGAAAGCGACCGGGAACTGCAAGCCGACATGATGGTGATAGGCTATGAAGAAAGCTGCCTGCTTATTAGCGATGCTTATAAATTCAATGTACGTTTTATGAGCCGTCCAGCTCTCGGTAAATTTCTGTACCAGAAGTATCTCGATGAGAAACTGGAGTTCACCAATATCAATATAAATACGGTTTTACGTCAACTTTCCGCCAACCTGGCTCCCCGTCAGCTGGTTAACAGTTTTTTCCATGCCCTGCGTTACCAGGATTTCAACTACTTGTTTTCCATATTGGCGGAAAACAAGCTCTCTCAAGGCAGGCTGTTACAGCAAATCAATCGAGCTATGAATCCTGGAGCCTTGCTGCTGGAGGGACAGGTAGAAGAGGTGCGGGGATCTCAAAGCACTGCGGAATTGACCGCCTACTCAATTACTCTATATGAGCGAGAAGTATATAGGAGTGATTATGTTTTTAATATTATTAAAGACGATGGCGGTGATTGGCTGATAGCTGGAATTGACCAGGTTGCTAACCGTAAATTGGAGGCTGGGTCGGATTTTAATCCTTTTGCGGTGCAAGTATACTGTCGGGTTTATGAAATAGTTGATGTAGATGATCTCTTTGAAATGTTGGACCGGGTTGATAACATCAGAGAGGTAGAAGAACTGCCCTATGGCATGCATATGAGGGTAACCTGTTTTGATGACGATTTTAATCATGGGGTAACATTTATGACCGGTGTAATTGCTGACCTGGTAATAAACGGCGATGAATTTGTAGTGATATCACAGCAGCCGGATACTATCGAAGAATTTCATAATTTATTTACTATGGATCAGCTGAGTCCTTTGATCTCCAGGGGCGAATATGAATTGAGCTTAACCAGTGCGTACAGTTACCTAAGTGGGCAATATCTGCAATTCGAAGATATCCTTTTGGACGAAGGCGATGATATGGCCTTTGAAGACGGAATGCGCTTTATTACTGCTCGTTATGCTCTCAAGGATAGAAGTGAAGTATTGAGTCGTATAGACAAAGTAAAGAGCCTGGAAATTGATTTACCCGGGCAATACCAGGTTTTTTACCAATTAGAGAATTGCCCCGATAACCCCGGCTTTATGGCTGAGTATGTCCTGGGTTCCAATTGGGTAACCGTATCTGCTTTTGGGGATAAAGACATTGGAACAATTCGCCAGAGCTTTGAAGAGAACATGTATGATGCGCTCGAATTTGATGGGCTTGAGATCAGGGAAGAGGGGATATTTGAGATCCTTACCATAGATGTAAAAAAAATGTACCCGCAATTGGAGTCTGAACTGAAAGAAATGTATCTGAACAAATGGTATCATTCGCACCTTCCTACGCTGAGCGGTATGAGTCCTTCCGAAGCATGCAAGACTGAAGAGGGAACCCGACTGTTATGGACCATGTTCAAGCGAATAAAGCAGAAAGAGCAGCAGCGGCGTCTGCGGGGGGAAAGAAAACAGATAGGGTTAAAAGAATATATACGCAAACTTAATTTGCCACAGGAAAATGAACATTAGGATTAGCTTGACAAGAACATTGGAGTTGCAGTATACTACTGCGAAACATATTACATTGGCAATGAAAGAAAAATCCTGCTTATTGGGTTGATAACAGAGAACCGGGGCAGCTGGAAACCGGCATCAAAGCTAGGCAGGGAGTCATTCTGGAGCTGCTATCTGAAAGGCCTTGCAATTTACAGGACTTATTAGGTGCGCCGGACGAACAAGTCCGTTAGCAAGTTAGCACAGCCCTAACATTGTGCTGCAAGAGGTCGCACTCGCTTAGAGTACGACAAGCAGGGTGGTACCGCGGGAATAACCTCTCGTCCCTGATGAGGATGAGGGGTTTTTTGTATTCTTTTTTAAATGAACCCAACTGACCTATGCATTCATTAGTTCCTTTGTATTGGAATCACAACCGTTGTCAATTCAAATCTATTTATCTTAAGGAGTAATGCTATGAAAAGCGATTTAGTAAAACATGGATTAGAGAAAGCCGCCCATCGTTCATTGTTCCGGGCTCTGGGATTAACCGATCAGGAAATCGCTCGACCATTTATAGGCATAGTCAATTCCTATAATGACATTGTACCCGGCCATATTAACCTGGATAAAATTGGAGCGGCAGTAAAAGCCGGGGTTCGGTTAGCGGGAGGAACTCCTTTTGAATTTCAAACCATAGCGGTTTGTGATGGTATTGCCATGAATCATACCGGTATGAAATATTCGTTGGGGAGCCGCGAATTGATAGCTGACTCGATAGAAATAATGGCTATGGCGCACGCCTTTGATGCCTTGGTCTTTATCCCAAACTGTGATAAAGTTGTACCCGGTATGCTGATGGCTGCGGCCCGGCTTAACCTGCCATCTATCTTTGTCAGCGGCGGGCCGATGTTAGCCGGAGTCGTGGCCGGGAAAAATATCAGCGTCACCCAGGTATTCGAAGGAGTTGGAGAGGCTGCCGGAGGCAAAATTAGTCTGGAAGAACTAACTTATTTGGAGGATAATGCCTGTCCAACCTGCGGTTCATGTGCAGGTATGTTCACCGCCAATTCAATGAACTGCCTTACTGAAGCTCTGGGTATGGGACTGCCTGGTAACGGAACCATCCCGGCAGTATATTCGGAGCGGATACGCCTGGCAAAAAGTGCCGGTATTAAAATAATGGAACTATTAGAAAAAGATATTAAACCCAGTGATATTATGACGGCTGAGGCTTTCCGCAACGCGATTACTATGGATATGGCCATTGGCTGCTCTACTAATTCAGTCTTGCATCTAATGGCAATTGCTAACGAAGCGGGTGTAAACATTGATTTAGACCTTTTTAACGAAGTAAGTGCCACTACCCCCCATCTATGTAAAATAAGTCCATCTGGTTTTCATCACATGGAAGATCTAAATCGGGCCGGTGGAGTACAAGCTATCTATAATGAAATAAATAAGAAAAAATTAATAAACCCAGACGTACTGACGGTTACCGGTCTGACCCTGGGAGATAACATTGCTGCTACCCCAGTCCGCGATTACGATGTTATACGACCCCTGGATAATCCGTATAATTCCAGTGGAGGTTTGGCTATACTGTTTGGTAACCTGGCTCCTGAGGGTGCCGTGGTTAAGAAAGGGGCAGTTGCTCCTGAAATGATGCAGCATCAGGGACCGGCCCGAGTCTTTGACAGTGAAGAAGAGTCTGTGGCAGCCATACTAAATCAGGAGATCAAAGCCGGTGACGTTATTGTCATACGTTATGAAGGACCTCGGGGAGGGCCGGGGATGAGGGAGATGCTTACTCCCACTTCCGTTATTGCCGGTATGGGCCTGGATAAAGAAGTTGCCTTGATAACTGATGGAAGATTTTCAGGAGCTACACGGGGAGCTTCGATAGGGCACGTTTCTCCGGAAGCTGCTTCAGGAGGACTTATTGGCCTAGTGGAAGAAGGGGACCTGATTAGCATTGATATCCCCGCCAACCGATTACAACTTTTAGTAGATGAGAGCGTATTGCTAGAACGAAAAAGTCGGTGGCTTAAACCCGAACCGCGAATTAAAACCGGATATATGCAGCGTTATGCTGAGATGGTTCAATCAGCCAGCAGTGGAGCAATATTTAAGAAATAGTTGCTTCCCGGGTGATAAGAAGCGGGCCATCGCAAGCCCGCTTTTCTATTTACAATAATTACCAAACGATTGTTGGGGATAACAGCAAATGTTTATATATGGTTTAAATGTATTGTTTAACCAGGGGATAGAGGCATATTTGGGCTGTTTGCAGAATGAAGGCTACTGAAATAGTGATTAAATGAGCCTTTTAGTATAAAATAAAAAGGCATCATTTATGATAGGATGGGATAAATCCAGTTTTGATTAATCAGGATTTGTTATATTAGTAATTATAACGGAGGTGATGGGTGTGAAGTTAAAAGGAGCCGAGATTTTAATGCACTGCCTAGAGAAAGAGGGAGTAGATGTCGTCTTTGGTTATCCGGGGGGAGCAGTTTTACCTATCTATGATGCTCTTTACGATTCCAATATAAGACATATCCTGGCTCGCCACGAGCAGGGAGCAGTTCATGCCGCAGACGGATATGCCCGGGCATCTGGTAAAGTCGGGGTCTGTATCGCGACATCGGGACCAGGGGCGACCAATCTGGTTACCGGGATTGCCACCGCTTATATGGATTCGATCCCGCTGGTTTGTTTGACCGGACAGGTAGCTTCTTCGCTGATTGGCAAAGATGCTTTCCAAGAGGCGGATATCACAGGCATTACTCTTCCTATAACTAAACATAATTGGCAGCTGGAGAGAACCGAAGACCTGGCCCGGATTATCAAGGAAGCCTTCTACATCGCCAGAACCAATCGGCCCGGACCAGTGGTAGTTGATTTACCTAAAGACCTTATGGCCCAAATGATAGATTTTGAGGATAATGATGAAGCGGTGACTGTACGTGGCTACCGGGTCTTGAAAGGTGTGAACGCAGGCCAGATCATTAATGCTGCGGAAATGATAAACCAGGCCCAAAGGCCGGTTATCTACGCCGGCGGAGGTGTAATTGCATCTGATGGAGCAGTAGAGTTGAAGGAAATAGCAGAGAGATGTAGAATACCCGTAACGACCACCCTAATGGGGATGGGGGCATTTCCAGGCAACAGTTATCTATCATTAGGAATGCTCGGTATGCATGGCACCCGTTATGCCAATTACGCCATTGGGGAATGTGATGTACTTATCGCGGTGGGAGTAAGGTTCGACGACCGAGTTACCGGAAAGCTTGAAACCTTTGCTCCTAACGCCAAAATAATTCATATTGACATCGACGCCGCTGAGATTGGCAAAAACGTAGCAGTACATATTCCTATCGTGGGCGACGTTAAGGAAGCTCTGCAATCATTACTGCCCCGCCTTAACAGTAGAGAGGAACTGGGGGAATGGCACCAAATCATTGCGCGCTGGAAAGATGAGTTTCCTCTACGCTATGGTAAGCCCAGCGAAGGAAGAATCATGCCCCAGCATATCGTGGAAAAGATTTATGACTTGACTCAGGGTGATGCCATCATCACCACCGAGGTGGGGCAGAACCAGATGTGGGCAGCCCAATATTATCAATATAGACATCCACGTTCTTTCATAAGTTCAGGCGGATTGGGGACGATGGGCTATGGCTTCCCGGCTGCCATCGGGGCTAAAATTGCCTGCCCGGATAAAAAGGTCATAGATATAGCCGGTGATGGCAGTATCCAGATGAATATTCAGGAACTGGGCACAGCCGTCCAGTATAAAATACCGGTGGTTATTTGTATTCTTAACAATCAGTATTTAGGAATGGTAAGGCAGTGGCAGGAGCTATTTCATGAAGGACGCTATTCTTTCACAGATATGAGCCATCAGCCCGATTTTGTCAAGTTGGCTGAAGCCTACGGGGCTATTGGGATGAGGATAGACAAAACGGAGGATGTGGAAAGAGCCCTGCTGGAAGCCTTCCAGGTGACTGACCGCCCGGTAATCATAGATTTTCAGGTGGAAAGGGAAGCCGGGGTATATCCCATGGTGCCGCCAGGAGAGTCTTTGTTAAATATGCTGGGAGGTGATATCGATGAATAATCACACCCTGTCTGTGACCGTGGAAAACCGTCCTGGTGTACTCACCCGCGTGGCTACGCTTTTCCGGAGGCGAGGATACAATATAGACAGTCTGACGGTAGGAACTACCGAAAATCCTGGTATATCCAGGATGACTATTGTGGTCCAGGGAGACGATCAGATTATTGAACAGGTCAGCAAACAGCTCTATAAGCTGGTGGATGTTATTAAGGTAATTGATATCACTCAGGAAGAAGCTGTGGACCGGGAACTGGTTCTCATAAAAGTGAAAGCTGATAACAATGTGAGAGCCGAAATAGTACAGATTGTTGATATATTCCGCGCCCGCATTGTTGATATTGGCAGGAATTCGCTGATCATCGAGGCAACTGGAGATCAACGTAAAATTGATGCCCTGGAAGATTCATTTCGTCCCTTTGGTATCATCGAACTGGTACGCACCGGTAAGGTGGCCATGGTTCGTGGTACCAGTGAAGATACAAAAAGAAGATAATTATTAAGGAGGAGACTATTAATGGCGAAAATGTACTATGATGCTGATGCAAATTTAGATCTTTTACAGGGTAAAACGGTAGCAGTTATGGGCTTTGGATCACAGGGTCATGCTCAGGCCCAGAACCTTCACGAAAGTGGAGTGAAGGTAATCGTTGGTTTAAGGAAACCTACCGATGAATTAACCCAGAAGGAATGGGACAAGGTTATTGCCGCCGGTATTACCCCCATGAGCGTTGCAGAGGCTGCTGCCGCTGCTGATATCATTCAGATTTTACTTCCGGATGAAACCCAGGCACGGGTGTATAACACAGAAATTAAGCCTTATCTTAAAAAAGGCAATGCCTTGGGATTCTCGCATGGCTTCAACATCCATTATGGACAGATTGTACCCCCCGATTTTGTGGATGTGTTTATGGTTGCTCCGAAGAGTCCTGGCCATCTGGTACGCAGAATGTATCAGAAGGGTGCCGGGGTTCCAGGCTTGATTGCAGTGGAACAGGATTTCAGCGGCAGTGCCAAAGAACTTGGGCTGGCTTATGCACGGGGTATTGGTTGTACTCGGGCCGGAGTTATAGAGACCACTTTCAAAGAAGAAACCGAAACCGACCTCTTTGGTGAACAATGCGTACTATGCGGAGGGGTTACCGAGCTGGTCAAATCCGGATTCGAAACCCTGGTAGATGCTGGTTATCAGCCCGAGATAGCCTATTTTGAATGCATGCATGAACTAAAACTGATAGTTGATCTTATGTATGAAGGCGGCATGAGTTTCATGCGCTATTCCATCAGCGATACGGCCGAGTGGGGAGATTACACCAAAGGGCCGGACATTATTGGGGAGGAAGCTCGTTGGGCAATGCAGGAAGCCTTAGCTGATATTCAGGATGGGACCTTTGCCAAGAACTGGCTGCTGGAAAATATGGTAGGTCGTCCCCGTTTCAATGCCCTGAAGAGGCAGAACAGTGAACATATGATCGAGGAAGTTGGGGCTGAGCTCCGTGGCATGATGCCCTGGCTGAAAGAAACCAAATAGGGAAACAGACTATTCGGTGTGACTCTAAAATGTTACGATAATGTTAGAAGATTGGGGGCAACCCCAATTTTCTAATTATTAATATTTGTAGTGGAGGATTATTTATGGGTGATACTAATAGAATATATCTCTTTGATACCACCTTGCGTGATGGCGAGCAATCACCAGGGGTGAGTCTGAATGTGGAAGAGAAGCTGGAAATAGCTCAGCAGCTGGCACGGTTGGGGGTCGATGTAATAGAGGCCGGATTTCCCATTGCTTCGCCGGGTGATTTTCAAGCAGTAACCAATATTGCTAAAAAGGTTAAAGGAACTACTATTGCTGGCCTATGCCGGGCTACCCGCATGGATATTGACCGCGGCTGGGAAGCGCTGCAATATGCGGAAAGTCCCCGAATACATACTTTCCTGGCTACCTCTGACATTCACCTGCGGCATAAGCTGCAGATCACCAGAGAACAAGCCCTGCAGCAAGCCATAGACGCCGTTAAATATGCCAAGAAATACTGCGGAAATGTAGAGTTTTCCGCCGAAGATGCATCTCGCAGCGACATGGATTTTTTGGCTCAGGTAGTGGAAGCGGTTATTGCCGCTGGAGCAGATGTGGTGAATCTGCCAGATACAGTTGGTTATGCAGTTCCTGAGGATTTTGGACTTTTTATCCGTACAATTATGGAACGGGTTCCCAATATAGATCAGACCATAATAAGTGTTCATTGTCATGATGATCTAGGTCTGGCGGTGGCCAATTCCTTAGCTGGAGTTGTCAATGGAGCCAGACAGATTGAATGTGCGGTAAACGGGATAGGAGAAAGGGCTGGGAATGCCTCGCTGGAAGAGATCATAATGGCTTTGTATACCCGTAAGCCTTTCTATAATAAAGACATTACTATTAATTATCAGGAAATATATCGCACCAGCCGTTTGGTGAGCAGTTTAACCGGTATGCTCATCCAGCCTAACAAGGCGATTGTCGGCAACAATGCTTTTGCCCATGAGGCTGGTATCCATCAGGATGGGGTTTTAAAAGAAAGAAGCACTTACGAAATAATGAGTCCGGAATTAGTGGGGGTCTATAAAAGCAATCTGGTACTCGGCAAACACTCGGGACGACATGCATTTAAAGAGCGCCTGCAGGAACTCGGCTACAGCCTGGATGAGACCGAATTTCAGAAAGCCTTTGTGGGTTTTAAAGAAATTGCTGACAAGAAAAAAGAAATCAATGATGATGACCTGGAAGCGCTGGTAAAGGATCGGGCAAAAGCAGTTCCCGAACGATTCAGTCTGCAATATCTGCATATATCCTGTGGAAGCAGTGTAATTCCTACGGCTACCATCAAGCTGGCCATTGAAGACAAGGTTTTTGAATGTGCCTCTACCGGAGCAGGGCCGGTGGAAGCGGCCTGTCGTGCGGTAGATAAGATTACTGATATTTACGGCAAAATGATTGATTACAAATTGCAGGCAGTCTCCGCTGGTAAAGATGCATTAGGTGAAGTTACTTCCAGGATCCAAATAGATGATAATGTCTATAATGGCCGAGGTTTGAGCACCGATATTATTGAAGCTAGTGTTAAATCATATATAAATGCGATCAATAAGTATTATTACGAGAAGACCCTTAATAGCCAGGTTTAAATATAAACTAGCGTAATGGAGGAAAGTTTATGGGAATGACTATTAGCCAGAAAATACTGGCGGCCCATGCCGATCGGGAGTTTGTTGAGGCAGGGGAACTACTTAACTGCAAGTTGGACATCATCCTGGGCAATGACGTCACGGCTCCGGTTGCCATATCTGAATTCAATAAATTGGGTTTAGATCGAGTCTTTGAACAGGATAGTATAGTACTGGTTCCAGATCATTTTACCCCTAACAAAGACATTAAGTCAGCCGAGCAATGCAAGATCGTACGTGAGTTTGCCAAAACCTACGGAATCAGCAACTACTTTGAAATTGGTCAGATGGGCATCGAGCACTGTCTGTTGCCTGAAAAAGGACTGGTAGGACCTGGTGACCTTATCATCGGAGCTGATTCACATACTTGTACCTATGGAGCACTAGGTGCTTTTGCCACCGGGGTAGGTTCAACCGATATGGCTGCGGCGATGGCTACGGGCGAAGCTTGGTTCAAAGTACCGGAAAGCATCAAATTTATTTACTACGGCAAAACTCCCCGATGGGTAGGCGGAAAAGATTTTATCCTCCATGCCATTGGCGATATCGGGGTAGATGGAGCCCGCTATATGTCTATGGAATTTACTGGTGAGGCCATAAGCGCACTGTCCATGGATAACCGTTTCTCAATGGCTAATATGGCGATAGAAGCTGGGGGCAAGAATGGCATTATTGCCGCTGATGAGATAACCCTGGCCTATATTAAAGATAGAGTGCGTCGTCCTTATAAGATATACCATTCGGATAATGATGCAGTTTATGCACGGACCATTGAATATGATGTATCAGCTATGGAACCGGTGGTGGCATTCCCCCATTTACCAGAGAATACTCGTCCCGTGAGTCAAGCGGGTGATGTAGTGATAGACCAGGTCGTAATCGGTTCTTGTACCAACGGGCGCATTGAGGACTTGGAGGCAGCCGCTTCCATCCTCAAGGGACATAAAGTCCATGCTGAGATCCGAGTAATCATCCTGCCGGGCACTCAGGCTATTTACTTGGAAGCCCTGCGGAGAGGATTTATTGAAACCTTTATTGAAGCTGGAGCAGTTGTCAGCACCCCCACCTGTGGACCGTGCCTGGGTGGTCATATGGGGATTCTGGCCAAAGGGGAGAAGGCTCTCGCTACCACGAACCGCAATTTCGTTGGTCGGATGGGACATCCCGGGAGCGAAGTATATCTATGTAACCCGGCAGTAGCGGCTGCCAGTGCCATTAAAGGCAGAATAACTGCGCCATGGGAGGTGTAAGAGGATGAAATTTATCGGCAAAGTTTATAAATTTGGAAGCAATATCGATACCGATGCGATTATACCTGCACGTTATCTGAACACCTTCGATCCACAGGAACTGGCATGCCACTGTATGGAGGATGCCGATCCTGAATTTGCCAGTAAGGTTAAACCGGGAGATATAATTGTGGCTGATAAAAATTTTGGCTGCGGCAGTTCCCGGGAGCATGCGCCCATTGCTATAAAGGGTGCCGGGGTATCCTGTGTTATCGCCGATTCATTTGCCCGCATTTTTTATCGGAATGCTATAAATATTGGCTTACCGATACTGGAATCCCCAGAAGCGGTAAATGCTATTCAGGAGGGCGATGAGCTGGAGGTGGAACTGGAAAGCGGCCAGATTCGCAACCTAAGGACTGGGGAAACGTACCAGGCCACTCCTTTCCCTGTATTCATGCAGGGTATTATCGCGCAGGGCGGTCTGATCGAATATGTCAGAGAAAAAAGCCGGCAGTAGGATTGGAGAGGAGAAATTTAATGTATAAGATTGCAGTTCTTCCCGGAGACGGGATTGGTGTAGAAATTGTCCCGGAGGCAATAAAGGCCCTGGAGGCGACGGGACAAAAGCTGGGCTATGAGTTCCAGTTTACCGAAGCTCTGATTGGCGGGGCGGCTTATGATGCAGTGGGAGTTCCTCTGCCCGAAAGTACCCTGGAAACCTGCCGGGCATCGGATGCAGTGTTACTAGGTGCTATAGGTGGGCCAAAATGGGATAGTCTGCCCGTTCATCTGCGTCCCGAAGTAGGCGCATTGCTTCCCCTAAGAAAGGAACTGGGCCTGTATGCTAACCTGCGTCCCTGTATGTTGTTTCCCAGCCTGATTCAGGCTTCCACCCTCAAAGAAGAGGTAATTTCCGGGGTAGATTTAATGGTTATCCGAGAACTCACGGGAGGATTATACTTTGGCCAAAAGAGCCGGGAAAAAACCGCTGATGGAGGCACGAAAGCTACTGATATTCTCAGCTATTCTACCTTTGAGATAGAGAGAATTGTACGTTTTGCTTATGAAGTAGCCCGCAAACGGCATCACCGGTTGTGCTCCGTAGACAAAGCTAATGTTCTGGAAAGTTCACGGCTATGGCGGGAAACTGTAATAGAAATAGCTAAAGACTATCCGGATGTGGAGACCAGCCACATGTATGTAGACAATTGTTCCATGCAGCTTATTCGCAACCCTCGGCAATTCGATGTGATTGTTACCGAGAACATGTTTGGGGACATATTAACTGATGAAGCTTCTATGTTGACCGGTTCCATCGGTATGCTGCCCAGTGCCTCGATTGGAGGCCAGGTGGCCTTGTATGAACCTTCCCACGGCAGTGCTCCTGATATAGCTGGACAGAAAAAGGCCAATCCGCTGGCCACAATTTTATCAGCGGCCATGATGCTGCGGTATTCGTTTAACCTGGAAGAAGGTGCCCAAATGATTGAAAAGGCCGTATTCCAGGTTATGGAAGAGGGCTACCGCACTCCCGATTTGATGGAAGAGGGCAAGATACTGGTTGATACCGTCCAGATGGGCGAATTAATAAAACAGCACATCCTTAATAGTTGATTGGAGGGTTTATAATTGGGGATTTAACACGGGACGTTCAGATATATGATACTACCCTGCGGGATGGTTCTCAGGGAGAGGGTATATCTTTTTCAGTCGATGATAAAGTAAAGATAGCCAAAAAGCTGGACTACCTGGGGGTTGCCTACATAGAAGGCGGCTGGCCGGGGAGTAATCCCAAGGATTTGGATTTCTTTCGCCAAATGAAGGATTATGAGTTAAGATATGCCCGTCTGACCGCTTTTAGTTCTACTCGTAAACCTGGAGTCGCGGTTAAACAGGATAATAATATAACCTCCCTGCTGGCAGCGGAGGTGGACGTGGCAGCCATATTCGGCAAAGCCTGGGATTTTCATGTCTTGCGAGCCCTGGAAACCACTCTGGAAGAGAATCTCCATATGGTAAAGGAAACTGTTTCCTATCTCAAGGATCGAGGTCTGGAAGTTTTCTTTGATGCCGAGCATTTTTTTGACGGTTACAAGCATAATCCGGATTATGCCCTGGAGGTTCTGGCAACTGCATCTGCAGCCGGAGCTGACTGTCTTATTCTCTGCGATACCAACGGGGGAACCATGCCTTGGGAATTGGGTCAGATTATTAGCTCGGTACAAAAAGATATAAGGACTCCATTAGGCATTCATGCGCATAATGATGCCGGCTGTGCGGTGGCAAATTCCTTGCTGGCCTTACAACAAGGTTTTGTTCAGGTCCAGGGTACGATCAATAATTACGGAGAACGCTGTGGCAATGCTGATCTATGTTCTGTTATCCCCAATTTGGAACTAAAAATGGGTAAGCGTTGTCTGCCATCCGGCAACCTCAAGCATTTGACCGAGGTTTCCCACTACATTAATGAAATAGCCAATATGCCTAGTCCTAATAACCAGCCATTTGTTGGCTATGGTGCTTTTGCCCACAAAGGAGGCATTCATGTAAGCGCCCTCCTCAAAGATTCGCTTACGTATGAACACATTAACCCTGACGACGTTGGCAATCATCGCCGGGTCTTGGTATCGGAATTATCAGGGATTTCTAACCTGCTTTACAAAGCCAAAGAACTAAATCTGGATGTAAACAGCTATGATGCTGAAACCCGCAAAGTAATCAAGCAGATTAAGGAACTGGAGAGTCAGGGCTTTCAGTTTGAAGGAGCCGATGCTTCCCTGGAATTGCTGCTGCGTAAAGCCTTCGGACAGTTTGAGGACTTTTTCCAGCTGAATAATTTAAAAATAATTTTAGAGAAACGTGAGGATAATGATATTATCTCTGAAGCGGTAATCAAGGTAACGGTTGGCGATCAAACCTACCACACCGCTGCTGAAGGGGATGGCCCGGTTAATGCTCTAGATAATTCACTGCGTAAAGCTCTAACAGAGGTGTATCCGGAAATAAACGAGATGCATCTTACCGACTATAAGGTGCGTGTATTGGACGGTAACTCGGGTACAGCCGCCAAAGTTAGGGTGTTGGTGGAGTCATCCAACGAGACTGAAAAATGGAGCACGGTCGGTGTTTCCGAAAACATAATCGAAGCCTCCTGGCAGGCGATCGTAGACAGTATTAACTATATATTAATGAAAAAACGCCTGAAACATGACGAGGCATAAACTAGATAAACTAATTTAATAATTAGAAAAGTCACTGGTTCTGCGCATAGGCAAGACCAGTGACTTATTATATCGGGGAATGGTTTAGTAGACTTTCTTCAAACCTACTGCTAAGGCCGTAAGGGAGATGCTGTTCACGGCTACAAAGTCAATGTTGTAACATTGCTGATCGACGATTTCGACAATATAACGGCAGCAATCCGGACAGTCTTCACATCCGCACCAGCTAAAGCAGAAAGAATCAGTCTCTTGTACAAAGCTGCCTACAACAGCTACCGCTTCTTCGCTGCGAATCTTTTCAAATGACCATGTGCCCAAGGGGATGGGGCTTCCACAACAAATCTTGCTCAATTTAAACACCAGCCGTAAGAAATAGTTAATGTCATTTGTGGTTTTAAATGAGATGAGGGAGGAAAAGTCGATTTTGACCGTAGGATCAATTAAGTGACTAGTATCCAGGGCCACAGTTGCCAGTACGGTCGGATACCATGCAGCACCATCAAGAATAGGACCATTGCAGCTTAACGGGGTTGAACCAACACTGGTGCCGCATCTTAAAATGGTTTCGGCCTGGTGTTTGGGGTGAGGACGAGGATGAGGTTTACGATCTTCATATTCCGGAATACGGTCTGTGTCTCTGCAGGAATCTCTATGGTTGATATTGCATTTCATATGAGAGGACCTCCTTTATAAAATATTGAGACTTATCAAGTTCTAATTTAAGTTATTCAGCACCCTATAAATTGGTTACACTGGAAAACAATAAAGTGGACGCAACGTTGCCGGGCAATAGATAGATTGGTAGTATTTTTGAGCGTGGACAAGTACAAAAGATGGCTTTCATGTTATAATAATATCGTTCCAATAATTAACAATATTTAGGCGATCAGTTGATGTTAGGGGATGAAATATTGAAAGCAATGATTATGGCGGCAGGAGTTGGTTCAAGACTAATGCCCATGACCATAGATATACCCAAACCAATGATTCCCATGGCTAATAGGCCGCTAATGGCTGATACGGTTCAACTCTTACGGGACCATAGCTTCACCAACATAATAGCCAACCTGCATTATCATGCTGACTCTATCAGCTGCTATTTTGGCGATGGACAAGCCGCTGGTGTGTCTCTGGAATATTCCCGGGAAGAAGAACTGCTGGGTACGGCCGGCGGTGTGAAGCGGTGTGAGTGGTTCCTGGATGACTGTTTTATTATCGTAAGTGGGGATGCGCTAACCGATATGAATCTAACAGCGCTGGTACGGGCCCATAAGCGGCTTGGGGCGCTGGCAACTATTGCCTTAAAAGAGGTTCAAGATGTTGAGAATTTTGGAGTGGTCATTACCGATGAAAAAGGACTGATAAAGAGCTTTCAAGAAAAGCCCAGTGCTCAGGAAGCCTTAAGCAGAGTCGCCAATACCGGGATTTACGTATTCGAACCGGAAATTTTTCAATATATTCCTGCCGGACAATTCTACGATTTTGGGAAGCAGGTTTTTCCCCAGTTAGTGAAAATGGGTGCACCTTTTTATGGCGTAATTGTAGAAGACTACTGGTGTGATGTGGGTAATATTGCCACTTACCGTCAGGCTCATGCGGACATTCTGGAAGGGAAAGTCAGAGTGAATATGGAGGGGAATCTGACTGTTTTGGAAAGTGGGAATCGAGTTTTGTTAGGGGCAGGAGTACAGGTAGGAGAAAATATTAGTTTTAAGGGCAATGTAGTAATTGGGGCGAATTGCCGAATAGGCGATAATGTCACTATAGGTGACTCAGTGATATGGAACGATACGGTTATCGATGATAATGTCATTGTCCAGGAGGCGGTGATTGGTGCTCGATGTAAAGTCAGGCACGGATCCTGCATTCCTGCCGGTACAGTCATAGCTAGCGGGACTTCCAAGTCCGGGTATCGGTCTGAAACCAAATAGTAACGGTAGATTGCGGTTGATAGTGTGTATCTATAAATTGTTATAAAGTCCTATTTAGTGGATAAAAAAGGTTACAAAAAAGGAGTAGTATTTGGTTGCAGCCCAATATCTACTCCTTTTGATATTACTATTTTAACTTTCGTAGTTATTCATAATGAGCATTATGAATAACTATAGCCGCTTTGTCTATTGAGCTTGCGGATTTAGTAGGTCGGCGAAGTTCTGATCGAGAATATTTATATCCAAAGATTTAATTTGATCCAGGACCGAAGCATCAACCGGAGACATGTTAAATATCCTGAACTGACCTTTCTCCAGGATAAGGATGGCAGCCTCCATGCTGGTTGCTTTACCGCCTTCCATAAAGCTATATACAACGATAGCACTTTCTTTGCCCACTTTGGTGTAATCTTTCATAACGCTAATAGTTACACCTGCCGGTATCTGGTTATCTTTCTCGATATCAGCGATAGCTATGGCGACGTCCTTCTCTATTTTAGCTCTATTAGCCAGAAGTTCGGCTGGTGTCATACTGGCATAGTCATCAGATAAAAGGCGCACTGACCAGAAGACGCTTAGATTCTGGGCTACAGTATTGAAATCACGGTTGAAATAAGCCTGATAGAAATTTTTAACGGTCTTTTCCGGTGCGGGCGTATCTCCGTAAGCCGCAAACCAGTATAAACCTGCAAAACATATCAGAATAATCGCAAATAATGCACGGGGAACCCTCCGTTTAGCATTTTTATCAACATCTGACCGGGGAGTGGTTTCGTGAGAGGACTTATCCAATTTTCATATACCTCCGTTTCCTAATACAATACAATTAATATAAAACATATTTTACTCCATTTAATCACTATTAACAATCAAATGGGGTAGGATGTTAGTATTATGTTAGAAGAAGACACGCAAGCATCAAAGCCGACAAATAAAAGGCTTGATCAGGAGGATGTTAAATGAAGAAGGTTATAATAATCGGTGCTGGACCAGCGGGGATGATGGCAGCAGCTACGGCTGCTTCTGCCGGAGCTGCCGTCATTTTAGTGGAGAAAAAAGATAAAGTAGGCAGAAAACTTAGGATTACCGGCAAAGGCAGATGCAATCTGACAGCGGCTGTAGATAAAGAGGGTCTGATAAAAGGATTCCCTGGCAATGGGAGGTTTCTTTACAGTTCATTCCATGAATTTTCCAACCTTGACCTGATAGACTTCTTCGAACAACGTGGTCTAAAAACCAAAGTGGAAAGAGGAAATCGGGTGTTTCCGGAATCGGATAAAGCGGATGATGTTGTCGCGGTTCTTTATAAGACCATACAGGAAGCTGGTGTGAATATAATGACAGCCTGTGTGGTCAATAAAATTATCATTGAATCTGGTCGGATTAAAGGGGTTGAATGCAAACAGGGCAAACTAAGCGCTGATGCCGTGATTATAGCCACCGGGGGCATGTCATACCCGGGGACTGGTTCGACCGGAGATGGCTACCAATGGGCAGCTGCTGCCGGACATAAAATTGTGGAGCCGCATCCCGGCCTGGTTCCTTTATTGGCCCGCGAGGCCTGGGTTAAAGAATTACAGGGGCTCAGCCTAAAAAATACGAGGGCGGTGGCCTACGATGTCAGTGGTAAGAAGATAAACGAGGATTGCGGTGAACTCTTGTTTACTCATTTCGGGCTATCAGGTCCTATTATTCTTTCCATGAGCCGTGATATTGGGGAACATCTGCGTCTTCACCATAAACCTGTGCAAATCGAATTGGATCTTAAACCGGCTCTGAGTGAGGAGAAACTTGACGAACGTTTGCAGAGAGATCTGGATAAGTATTCTCGTAAAATTTTTAAAAATGCCTTAGACGACCTTTTGCCAGCGAAAATGATCCCGGTTATTATACGATTAAGCGGGATTGAAGCAGGTAAATTCTGTAATCAAATCATTCGCAGTGAAAGACTGGGACTGGTAAAACTCTTAAAACATCTGCCGTTGACAGTTTATGGTACCCGGCCCATTGCAGAGGCGATCGTTACTGCTGGTGGCGTAGATCTCAAAGAGGTCGATCCCAAAACCATGCAATCCAAACTAGTGCCAGGCCTGTTTTTTGCTGGTGAGGTGCTGGATGTAGATGGATATACTGGGGGTTATAATTTACAAGCATCTTTCTCTACCGGCTATGTGGCTGGAAAGTGTGCCGCTGCTCCAACCCGTTGACGGTCTACCCCATTTCTGATACTATTCAACTTGATTATGGAAATTTTTATTTTAGAACAGGAGGAAATGTTGAAATGACCTTGAAAATGAGCCAATATCAGGGTTCATCCGATTATATTGTAAGTGATGAATTAAGAAATAGTGTGAACATAGCAATCGCGCTTAGCAAACCACTTTTGATCAAAGGGGAACCTGGCACCGGCAAAACCATGCTAGCTCAAAGTATAGCGCAGGCTCTCAACAAGAAGTTGTTTATTTGGAATATTAAATCAACCACCAAAGCCCAGGAAGGACTATACGTCTATGATACGGTGCAGAGACTTTATGACAGCCAATTTAAGGATCACGATGTAGCCAACATCAAACAATATATAAAGGCAGGCAAACTGGGTGAAGCATTCCTGAGCAACGAACAGGTTGTTCTTCTGATCGATGAGATCGACAAAGCTGACCTGGAGTTTCCTAATGATCTGCTCTGGGAACTTGACCAAATGAGTTATTATATCCCGGAGACTCGGGAAACAGTAGAAGCTCAAACCAGACCTATTGTTATTATTACCAGCAATGCGGAGAAAGAACTGCCAGATGCCTTTTTAAGGAGATGTATCTTTCATTATATTGCTTTTCCTGACCCGGAAGAAATGGGGAAAATCATTAAGGTTCATCATCCTAATCTAGATAAGCATCTGCTGGAGCAGGCTATGGAAACCTTCTATATGCTTAGGAATATTCCTAATATACAGAAAAGACCCAGCACCAGTGAATTAATTGATTGGCTGCAAGCCTTGGTGGTGGGAGGAATCAGCCCCAGCAAAATTAAGCAGGATATACCATTCCTCGGTGTTTTGTTGAAGAAGAACGAGGATTTGGACAGTCTCTTGAATGGGCTGCAAAGTAAGACTCAGAACCGGGTTACTCCCCGCAGCAACTACTGGAATCGTTAGGAGCGAAGAGTTTGTTCACTGACTTTTTTTATTATTTAAGGAATTTTGGAGTCCCGGTTTCTATGAATGAATGGCAGGATCTAATGGAAGCCCTGGAAAAAGGTATGGCCGCTTCGAGTCTGACCGGCTTCTATTACCTGAGCCGGGCTCTGCTTGTCAAAACCGAAGCTCATTATGATAGATTCGACCTAGCTTTCGCCAGCTACTTGGGGGATGTGGAAAGTCCCGAGGGCTTGCCCGATAAAATTTGGGATTGGTTGAACAAGGAATTACCCACCCGGGAAATAACCGAGGCGATGCGGCAGAATCACTCCCAGCTTGACATCGAAGAAATGAAACGGATGCTAGCTGAGAGATTGGCAGAACAGAATGAGGAACATCATGGCGGTAATCGCTGGGTTGGCACGGGAGGAACCTCTCCCTTTGGACATTCGGGTTATCATCCTGGAGGAATACGAATTGGCGGCAATACCAGGAATCTGTCCGCAGTGAAGGTAGCTGGTATGAGGCGCTTTCAGGAGTTTCGAACCGACGAGACGCTGGGTGTTCGGCAGTTCCAACTCGCCTTACGTAAACTTAGGCAGTTTACCACCCGTCTGGATGGAATCAGAGAAGAACTGGACCTGGACGGCACGGTTGATAAGACGTGCCAAAATGCAGGCCGTTTGGAATTGGTCTGGGCACGCCCCCGGGTGAACAGCATGAAGGTGCTCCTGCTGATGGATGCCGGAGGGTCCATGATGACATACAGCCGCCTGTGTAACCAGTTGTTTACCGCGGTTAATAAATCCAACCACTTCAAGGACTTAAAAGTGTTCTATTTTCATAATTGTATTTATGACTGGCTCTACCATGACTCCAGCTGCAGTATGAGAGACTATACCGATACAGAACATATCCTCCGCACCTGCGATTCTGATTATCGGGTGATTATTGTAGGTGATGGCAGTATGTCTCCCTCTGAATTGATGCGGGTGGGAGGTATTATTGATTGGGATTTACACAATGCTGTGCCGGGCATTGAATGGCTGAAACGTATTCGGAGGCAGTTCGAGTACTCAGTATGGCTTAATCCCATACCCGCACACTACTGGGAGTGGATGGATGGTGCCTATACTATTAGAGCTATTGATCAGGTATTTCCTATGGATGAATTAACGGTGGAGGGACTGGAACGTTCCATAAGCAAACTTAAAAGCCGCTCTATAGTAGGAAAGGGGAATAAAGTTGCAAAACGATAAACAAGTCGAAATTGTGGTAGACGGAGTAACTGGAGTCGGAAAATCCAGCCTGGTTAAGATTATTTGTGAGGAAATGGGGCTGAAACCCTTCAGTGAAATGTTTGAAGATGAGAACCGGCTCCTGCAGAAATTCTTCCATGATAGGGAAAAATGGGCTTTCTCTATGCAAATGAATTTTCTGACCAACCGTTTTAAACAATACCAGCAGGCCATGAAGATTGGCCGAGCGGTCATGGATCGTTCGATCTATTCTGACCGGATATTCGCCTTGATGTATCTCAAGCATGGCTATTTAAATCCCGAAGAATATGCGGTCTATAACAACCTGTTGCATACTCTGCTGGAGCACGTTACTCCTCCCCAGCTTATGATTTATCTGCGGGTCGATACTGATGAAGCAATGCGGCGAATTCATCGGCGGGGGCGTCCGGATGAGATCGAAGTCGAACGCGATTATTGGGACCTATTGAACCAGTTTTATGAAAAGAATTATCAAGATTTTCACCTGGGGCAGCTGCTGGTTCTCAAAGTTGATCACCTGGATTATGTGCACAGACCTGAAGACCGCAGATATATTATGGATGAAATTAGACAAGCTGTTAATAAGGGAGCGCGGTCGGCTGCAGCCTTTTAGATCTATAGCTGCAGGTATTTACAGCAAGGTGGTGCAGCCATGCAAGTGATGCTGGGGATAATGGCGGTTATTATATTCCTGCTCTATTCTGTTTACTTTATCAAGATAATCAATGGCAGTCATCAAGGCTTCGAACTAGAGATACTAAGATCGCTGGCTGAATGGATTATTGTCAAAGGGTCGTCAACCAAGACTTATATCTGGGCAATGTTCAGTGGGTCTTTGCTGGCAGAATTGTTTTATTTTTACCTAACCCTGGTACGCATTCAAAATCCGGTCATTATAATCCTGACGGTAATTATAATAGTGATCGAAATCTATCACTTTACTTTAATAGCAGTGGGCCTTAAACGCTTCTTCACTGGCAGGTACCTTCTCAGCCAGATATTTAACTGGCGGGTGGAAAGAGCCAGTACAATCCTCTTGTTTACTCACTCCTTCCTAGTACTAATCATACTATCCTTCTATTAAATACTTCGCCAGCTGGCCGGTCCCGTGTTAGACCTAGACTAGCAGAAGACCCTCCCCTAATGGGAAGGGTCTTACTGAGAAGACGCAATCAAAGCTATTCTGTGAACTAAAAACCGGTCATAAGGGCTTTAGGCATGATAATGGGTTGATCAGGTTTTATCTGATATTTGACGGGTATTACTGGCCCATGGTCAGTTATGGCAGCGCCAGGTACAAACGCGCTGTCCGGTAACACCCGGCGGACTTCAATCAAGGCGGAACCATACCAGTAGGAAAAATTATTAATAATTCCTATGGCGGTAGGATTTCCATCACAGGTATTAATAATGCAGGGTTTGCCGTTTACTAACCCCATATATATGGCTACATGACCGATATGTGTCCTGGCTGGAGCATCAGAGTTCCAGAAGGTGAATATATCGCCAGGTTTTAGCTTTTCCACCCCCACCAGGGTATATTTGGAGGAACCCGGTATTTTTTGGGCATAAACACCGTCCACCTTAACTCCGACTTTGTTATAATCCTTGGCCGCCGAAGTAATGGAATATCCAAAATCTTTATAAACCAACGATACAAAATTGGAGCAATCAATGTATCCGGTCGTGGGATATTTTGTATGCCCGTACTTCATAAAGCCGTATTCCATATACCAAATAGCACGCCCGACCAGAGTTTGAGCCAGGCTGCCGTCGTAACTGGCGCGAAGGGAGTCTACTATGGGTTTCTCATGACTATTATAGTGGCTGCTATTTGATGTATACGTGCTTGTGGAAGCAGGGGGGCTGCTATCGACAGGTGGTGCGGTTGATACCGGGGGTGACGACACAATACCTGCTAATGCTGCATTCAGGGCTGCCTTAGTTATAGGACCAACAATGCCATCCATTTTCAATCCTTGGGATTTTTGAAAATTAATTACAGCACCCTGAGTTTTTGGACCAAACGATCCATCAATACTATTTGTATAAAAGCCCAACCCGGTAAGATCTGTCTGCAACTGACTGACGGCTGAACCTCGGCTGCCCAAGGTTAGACTTTGGGTACCATAATCACTGGCCTGAGCCGGCAAAGGTATTATAGCGACCATAAGAAAGGCTAATATACCCAATAAAAACAATTGCTTGCAACGTAATGTTAACATAAGTCCCTCCTTTCCAAAGTCAGGAATAAAAAGAATGAAATTGTTCTATTTTTTGTTTGCGCAGTAGTCTGCATATAAACCTCCCATACATTTGATTAACGTCTCCTGTGGTTAAAAATTCGACCTCATTTCTCTACTACCTTTTGGTAAATATGGACAATTAGATCACAGTTAGTAGAAAAAAGGGCGGAGAGGACGAATTAGCCTATGTTTACAAAGGGAGGAAACAGCAATGTGGTAAATTGTGGGAACTGAGGGGCTGATGATATAATGAGACCAGCAAAATGTATTGGAAGTTACCCAAAATGAAAAGGGTTCAGGTAAACAGAAATGGCTAGTAAAAGGCATAAGACGCGTTTGTGAGCTGCCTTAAATTAGGTTATAATTTACTTGAAATATTGGAGGACAACTAAAACGCAAAAGGAGGCAAACTAATGGAATTCTTTGATGTCATTAAGAGCAGGCGGGCAGTCCGCAAATACAAACCCGACATGGTAAGCAAAGAAGACATAATAAAGATACTCGATGCTGGAAATTGGGCACCTTCGGGAAGGAATCTGCAGCAATGGGAATTCATCGTTGTCTCCGGAGAGAAGAAGACCGAGATAGGTGAAAGTTATGCAGCGATAGCTGCAGGCTATACCGCAGATTGGGAAGCGTCGGCGCGAGAAAGTTTTATACGCTATGCCAAGACTTATGGTAATGCTCCGCACATCATAGTAGTTCTTACCGATGCCAGTGATGTGCAGGGGATTAGGAAAATGCATCTGGAGAGTGGCAGCGCGGCGATGGAAAATATTGTCCTAGCGGCTCGAGCTCTAGGATTAGGCACCTGCTGGATGACCGGTCCCCTGCAAGATGAAAAATCCCTGCGTCGCATATTAGATATTTCCGATGATAAGGAAATTGTCGCCGTCACACCGCTGGGATACCCGGAGGGGTTCCCGCTTGCACCTGACCGGATTGATCCAGAGTTAAGCCAGAAAGTACGTTGGATTGAGTAGAAGCGGCAAATGGTTAGGTTGATCAAACTATTGAAGGGTGAAGATGATTAAGGTATTGGGACACACAGAATTAAGGTATTGGGACACACCTCTTCGAGGAATGTCCCCTGGAATGTCCGTGGGATGGCACGAGGAGTGGAATGTCACTGCTATTAACTGCCGTTCGAAATGTTTTGTTATTTTGATCACAGGGATTCCATACCGGCAATGACCATTTTAACTTCCAGCCAGTCACTTACCCGGGTGATATTATTTACGTCCAGGTGAGCATTATACGGGTAATCAAACATAACAACCGGTATGATCCCACTCAATTCCAGAGAGAGATCATGATGGTCCTCAATCATCACGTCAATATTATTGTCCAAACAGGACTCAAGTTTGCTGAAATGATGCATGTTGGCGGTGCTATTCATCACCAGTCGATCGTATTCGACCTGGTACCGAGACAACCAATCCAGAGTTGTTGTCTTGATGGTTTGGTCACGCTGGTTGCGTGAGGTTATCAGGATTATAGAATGGCGTTGGTGCAAGTCACTTATTACTTCCAAGGCATACGGTTTGGGCGTCACATGCTGATATATATCTGTTAAATAGATAGACAGAAAACGCTTGGTAAGCTCCGTATCCCACTGCAGCGACTCTTCCAGGCTGTAGTGGTTTAAACTTACCCTGGTGCTGAGATCATTTTCTCTATCGAAAATCCGCACATAGTCCAGAATTACATCTCGGGTATTGGTTATGGTATTATCAATGTCAATGCCGATATTCATGGTTTAATGCTCCTCTAATCAGTCTCATGTAATTAAGGCCCGTTCCTGACGCTTCAGCAGGAAACAAGCCCAACCATTATAACCTATTAATCCCATAAACCCAAAACTAAATAGGACAGGGTTTGCACCCTGCCCCGTTATAATCGCTTAGTAACTGTTTAGCGCAGGATATTCCCTGCAATGACCATGCGTTGGGCTTCTGAACTGCCTTCATAGATTTCAGTTATCTTGGCGTCGCGCATTAAACGTTCCACTTTAACTCCCTTAATATATCCGTAACCACCGTGGATTTGTACTGCTTTGACGGTATGTTTCATAGCCGCTTCAGCGCAAAACAGCTTGGCCATGGAGGCTTCCTTGGTAAAAGGCTGACCCTGATCTTTTAACCAGCCGGCATGATAGGTCAAGAACCTGCATGCTTCCAGGTCAGTGGCCATATCCACCATCCACCACTGGACCGCCTGGTTTTTCGAAATAGGTTTGCCAAACTGAATTCTTTGCTTGGAATAACTGATAGACTCATCCAAAGCTGCTTGAATAATTCCGATGGATTGAGCTGCGATCCCAATCCGGCCATGATCGAAGCAATTCATAGCGATCTTCATACCGGTGCCTTCCGCACCTAAAAGATTAGTCTTGGGTATACGACAATCTTTAAAGATTATCTCAGAGGTCTGGGAGGCTCGAATTCCCATTTTCATAAAATGACTGCCGATGGTTAGTCCGGGAGTGCCTTTGGATACGATAAAAGCACTCATCCCTTTGGGACCGGCAGATTTATCAGTCCAGGCAAAAGTAATAAAGGTGTCAGCTACCGGGCCATTGGAACAAAAGGTTTTGGTACCGTTCAAAACATATTCGTCTCCGTCAAGTACAGCGGTAGTAGTAGCCGCACCTACATCCGTACCCGCTCCTGGCTCTGTCAGGGCAAAAGCTCCGATATGTTCGCCTTTGGCCAGAGGGGTTAGAAATTTTTTCTTTTGTTCTTCAGTACCGAAATTATTAATGGGCATTAATGACAGACTGGTATGAACCGACATGGTAAAGCCGGTGGCCGCGCAGGAACGCGACAGTTCTTCTATAGCGATGGCATAGGTTAGATAATCAGTACCCTGACCGCCATACTCAACGGGGAAGGGCATCCCCATCCAGCCACCCTCTGCCAGCTTTTCTATCACTTCCTTGGGATATCTGGCAGTTTCATCCAATTCGACCGCGATGGGTTCAACATACTTCAGGGCAAACTCCCGCATGTTACTTCTGATCAGTTCCTGTTCCTCGGTCAGTTTAAAATCCATCTATACCCCTCCTATATAAAAATATAATATTTGTATTTACTGTAATCTCTATAAACACAGTATTCCTAGATCTCTGATAATATACAGTCCCTTCGGTTTTGCCGTATTCCGAAGCAGAGGATTGAATCATCACCTGCCTTAGTATGATTATTCACCTACCTTCACTATAGTTTGCAGGCTAACTATTTGTCAACCAATTATTATTAGCTTTTAGTATAAATTATGACTAAATAAAACAAAAATAGAGGCAGTAATACCTCCTTTTTGGCAACAAAAAAGGAGTTTAGTAAATTAATACTAAACTCTCAGAGCGATCGATAAAAGCGAATCTCTGCGTCATTTCTCAAAACCCGCTCAATCAACGTACTTGTTACGGGGACATTCCCCTTAAGGGGTGTGTCCCCACACATTATTCGCCTCAATCGCGGGATTTTGCTCATTCCTTGACCTTCACTTCCATCAATCGCTCTGCAAGCTTATAAATAAACAAAGGGGTTTAGTATATGCATACTAAACCCCTTTAATAGTTATTGTTTTAACTAGCGATTACGTCTAGCTTGGAAGCAGTCCCGGCAATATACTGGTCTTTCACCGGTAGGCTCAAATGGAACGGTTGTTTCTTGACCACAGGCTGCGCAAACGGTTTTAAACATCTGACGCTCTTCTCTGTAACCGGAATTACCGTAACCATTACGTTGCTGCTTGCGGGCTCTTCTACACTCCGGACAACGGCCTGGTTCGTTTTCAAAGCCTTTTTCGGCATAAAATTCTTGTTCTGATACTGAAAACAGGAACTCATTACCACAATCTTTACACGCGATATATTTGTCTTCTAACATTTATTTCCATCTCCCTTCTGAAGTACTCTTGGACTAGTTTCCCCCACAAAGGAGACTGTTTAAAGAACAAGGCAAGCTACATTGTAAATCAAATATTGCTCATTGTCAAATAAAATACACATAAACTCCATTAGTGGGTCAGGTTTACTAATATATTCTCCGAAAATATGATACAATATTCAGGTTACAGATTATTTGAATAGAAAGTCGGTATTAAATATGATTGCTACCAGTGATATAACCTTAGGTTTTGGCCAACGCCCTCTGTTTGAAGACGTTAATATAAAATTCACCCCAGGAAACTGTTATGGCCTTATTGGTGCTAACGGGGCAGGGAAGTCGACTTTTCTCAAGATACTATCCGGAGAAATTGATGCAAATAGGGGTAACGTTACCATCTCCCAGGGGCAAAGACTATCGGTACTGAAACAGGATCACTTTGAATTTGATGAGTTTGAGGTAATTGAGACCGTGCTGAAGGGGCATACGCGCCTCTTTGCCATAATGAAGGAAAAAGAAGCTATTTACGAAAAAACTGATTTTTCGGAAGCAGATGGCATGAGGGCTGCAGAACTGGAAGGAGAATTTGCCGAATTAGGCGGTTGGGAAGCTGAGGCTGAAGCTGCCTCATTGCTAAATGGTTTGGGTATTTCCGAACAACTGCATACTAAAAAAATGCGAGAGCTGGACGGCAGCGAGAAGGTCAAGGTGCTTCTTGCCCAGGCTTTATTTGGACATCCGGATATCTTACTCCTTGATGAACCGACCAACCATCTTGATATCAAGTCTATTTCTTGGTTGGAGGATTTTATCTGTGATTTGAGTGCCGTTATAATTGTTGTTTCTCATGACCGTCATTTTTTAAACAGTGTTTGTACCCACATTGCCGATATAGACTACGGTAAAATTCAACTCTATATGGGTAACTATGATTTTTGGCTGGAATCCAGTCAACTAGCCTTACAGCAGGCCAAAGATGCCAATAAAAAAGCTGAGGCCAAGATCAAGGAACTGCAGGAGTTTATTCAACGTTTCAGCGCCAATGCCTCGAAATCCAAACAAGCTACTTCCCGCCGGCGGCAATTGGATAAGTTGACCCTGGAGGATATCAGACCCTCTTCCAGGCGGCTGCCTTGGATCCAGTTTAAACCGGAACGAGAAGCTGGGGTGAATGTGTTGACTATAGAGGGACTCAATAAGACCATCGATGGGGAACCAGTATTAAAGGATTTTAACCTGGCAGTCAATCGAGGTGATAAAATCGCCCTGGTGGGCCAAAATCAAATAGCCAACACAACTCTTATGCAGATTCTTATGGGAGAAATGGAAGCTGACAGCGGCGAATTTGTCTGGGGATTAACTACATCCAGGGCATATTACCCTAAGGATGTATCTGCTTATTTTCAATCAGATTTAAATCTGGTGAATTGGATGCGTCAGTATTCGACTGATCAGGAAGAAACATTTGTCCGAGGATTCCTGGGAAGGATGCTGTTTTCCGGCGAGGAGTCGCAAAAACAAGCCAACGTTATATCCGGAGGAGAACAGGTCAGGTGTATGCTGGCCCGTATGATGCTCACCGGGGCCAACGTTCTGCTATTAGATGAACCGACAAACCATTTGGACCTGGAAGCCATTACCGCCTTAAATCGAGGCTTGACCGCTTTTTCGGGTACGGTGCTATTGATCTCTCATGACCACCAGCTGCTGCAGACGGTAGCTAACCGTATCATCGAGATCACTCCCGAGGGAGTCATTGATAAACTTATGAGCTATGATGAATACCTGGAGAGGGAGAGCGTATAGCAGGTTGTGGCTTTATCGACACCCTGGAGCCATCGTTTACGATGGCTCTTTTTTCATGGGCGGCGAGAAAGATTTTTTCAGTAATAATATTCTTGACAGAAGCAGTACAGGAGAATAATATCTTAAATAGATAACATATTAATTAATAACATATTACGCGGCTGACACATTTTCTATTATTGAGGAATGGTCATCTTCCAAGAATAATGAAGAACGAGATTTAAGAACTGATGAAAGGGGATTGAAAAAATGAATTTTAACTTAACCAAAGAACAGGTTTTAATCCAGAAGATGGCGAGGGACTTTGCCGATCAGAATATAGCCCCGCTGGCAGAGCAAATCGAGCATGAAAACCAGGTGCCCAAGGAGATACTGCAAGGGTTGGCTGAACTGGACCTGTTTGGGATGGCTATGCCAGAGGCGTACGGTGGCGCAGCGGCTGGATATGACACCTATGTATTGGCAATGGAACAGATTGCTCGAGTTTCGTCGGGACCAGCTTTGATTATTTCTGCGCATTCCCTGGGGTTGTCAGCCATATCTAATTTTGGAACTGAGACTCAAAAACTAAAATACATGCCGCCCGCCTGCCGAGGTGAACAAATAACCTCTTTTGCTTTTACCGAACCGGGTACCGGTTCAGATCCCAAGCAGATTACCAGCACTGCACTGCGGGATGGAGATAACTATATTATCAACGGAACCAAAAGATTTATAACTAATGCGAGTTATCCCGGCGCCCTAGTAGTTTTCGTTAAAGACATCGAAAGTGGTAAACCCACCGCTTTTATCGTGGACAAGTTTTGTGAAGGATACTCTGTATCCGAGCCTTGGAAAAAAGTAGGATGGCACGGAGGGCCTCTTTGTGACGTGTATATGCAGAACATAAAAGTGCCGGCAGAAAACCTGCTGGGAGAATTAGGGAATGGCTACCCGGTGCTGCAATACGGGATCGCCTTTGGCAAAATAGGTATGAATTCTGTGGCTCTGGGGACAACCCTGGCGGCCATGGAAGAATCAGTAAAATATGCGAAAGAGAAAACTCATCGGGGAGAGCCCATTGCTAAATTCCAGGCAATACAACTAAAAATAGCGGATATTGCCATGAAATACGAAGCATCGCGCTGGTTGGCTTATCGGTTAGGAGCCCTGGCCAACAATCCTAAGAGTCCGGCTGATTTTGCCAGGGAAGCGGCTCTTGCCAAAGTCATTATCGGCGAAAATGCGGTAGCAGCTGCACGTCTGGCTGTCGATATACACGGCTCCTATGGCTTGATGGAAGACTATAAGGTCTCCCGTCTCTACCGTGATGCGATTATGGGGCCGCAAGTAGAAGGAGTTATTGATATGCAGAAGCTCATTGTTGCCGGTGCAATTCTGGCCTAAATTAGCTCGGAGGTGAATCCCTATGGTTGAGGAAGCAAGTGAACAATTTGACACGATAATAGTGGGAGCGGGACTAGCTGGTTTGGCGGCCGCATATACTCTAGCAGGTGAGGGACTGGAAGTACTCGTGTTAGAGAGAGGCGACTACCCGGGAGCCAAGAATGTCACTGGCGGACGCATCTATCTGAATCCTATTCGGGATATGTTTCCGGATATTTGGCAGAAAGCCCCTCTGGAGAGATATATAACGCATGAAGAAGTCTGCCTGATGGATCGGGAGCGCTCGGTAACCGTTAGATACGATGGCTTAGAACTGAACACTGAACCTTACCAGAGCTATAGTATTCTGAGAGGTAAATTCGATAAATGGCTGGCTAAACAGGCCGAAAGAAAAGGGGCCATAATAGTTAGCAAGAGCCCGGTGGACGAGCTCATTATAGAAAACGGGAAAGTAATGGGAGTTATGGCCGGGGGAGAAGAACTCCGGGCTAATGTGGTAATAGCCTGTGACGGGGTATTGTCTTTTGTTGCCCGGAAGGCGGGGCTGCGCCAACCATCCTTGTCCAAAAATTTTGCTGTAGGCTTAAAAGAAGTTATAGAAATCGACCGCGGAGTACTTGAAGAGCGTTTTAATCTGGAAGGTAATGAAGGGGTGGCCCGACTCTTTATGGGTGATGTAACCGCCGGTAAATTTGGCGGGGGATTTCTCTACACTAACCAAGAGAGTCTAAGCTTGGGAATAGTGGTAGGGATTGATGCCCTAACCGAAGAATATCCTGAGATCAAGGCCCCGGAACTGCTGGACAGATTCAAACAAAGACCTGAGATAGCCAGGCTGATAAAAGGCGGAGCGACTGTGGAATATTCAGCCCATGTAATACCCGAAGGCGGGTTGAAGGCCATGGGCAAACTTTACGGGGACGGCATCCTGGTAGCTGGAGATGCCGCGGGCTTCTCTATGAATATAGGGGTTACCGTCCGAGGCATGGAATACGCCATGGCCAGCGGTTACTATGCCGCTCAGACGGTTATACAGGCCAAAGCGAAAAAAGATTTTACTAAGGCGGCTTTATCCGCCTATGAAACCCTTCTAAATAGTAGTTTTGTCCTGACCGACTTCAAAAACTTCCAAGAATCTTTAGCAACATTGGAATATCCACCCTTATTCAAACACTATCCGGAACTGGCCTTAAATATTATGAAAGACTTATATTCAGTGCCGGCAGGACCCAAGGTGCGACTTTTCCCGACCGTCAAAAAATATATGAGTATGAGTGAAATATGGTCTATGGTGCAGGTAGGGAGGAGGATGATGAAGATATGAGCGAAGGATTGGGATTAAAAGCTAAACTGGGTTTAGATGTATTTAAAGCAGATAAAGAATTTCACATAAAGATTAAAACCGGTCAGGAAAGGGACATGCGACTTAAGAAAGCGATATTGGTATGCCCGGCCGGTCTATATAGTGAAAACGAAAAGGGTGAGGTTGTTATCAGCGTGGATGGCTGCTTGGAATGCGGTACCTGCCTATTAGTATGCGGTGATGAGTTGCTGGGCTGGCATTATCCGCGCGGAGGTGCTGGAGTCCAATTTCGTTTTGGCTAAAATCGGATAAACCAATAGTCTAAGAGGAGGTTAGGAAATGAAAATAGTTGTAGCAGTAAAACAGGTGCCGGATCTGCAGCAAGTCAGAATTAGAAATAGGCAGCCTGTCCTGGACGGGGTACCCTTCACCCTGGGAAAAATTGACAAGAATGCTATGGAGGCAGGGGTTCAGTTGAAAGAGGCCAGCGGCAGCAATTTGATTGTACTATCCGTTGGGAATGAAGAAGTGGAAGAGACAATTAAAGAAGCCTTAGCGGCCGGAGCTGATGAAGCATATCTGGTGCTGGACAATAAGCTGGTCGATATGGAGAGTTCTTTTAGTGCCAGCTTAATTGCGGCTGCTGTTAAGAAGATTGAGGACGTAGGACTGGTGATCTTCGGTGAAGGCAGCGGCGACAATTATTCGGGGCAAGTCGGTTCCCGAGCAGCAGAAATTCTAGGTCTGCCTCAGGTGGGATGCGTCTGCCAAATCGAGTTAGAGGGAAGCCGGGTAAGGATTACCCGTTCGTTAGAAGACAGTGAAGAAGTATTGGAGGTCCAACTGCCGGTGGTAGTCTGCGTTTTGGGGGATATCAATGAACCTCGTATTCCCTCAGTTACTCAGATATTAAAAGCGGGGCGAAAACCCCAAGAGATAATTGAGCTGAGTGATCTGGACTTAGATTTATCTGCGGCCAAGAAAGTAACTACCTTGAACAACCTGGCACCGGAAAATGATCGTAAACGGGTTGCAGTCAAGACTGTAGAAGATCTGGTATCAGCTTTGCAGGCTGAAGGATTCATGGGGAGGAAATAAAATGGTGATATTAATATACAGCGAAAAAAGCGAGTTAGCTCTGGAATTACTAACAGCTGCACGGGTTTTAGGCAAAGATATCGGTACAGATATTAATGCCCTTAGCATAAATAACGATATACAGGCAGAAGAGCTGGCGGCGGCAGGAGTTAAAACCTATTCTATCAAGAATAGTGCTATTAACCTAGCCGATACAGCATCGGTTGCGGGGGGGGTGTACAAAGCAGCCATGCAATTAGATGCATCTTTAGTTCTATTGGCTTCCAACCGCAGGGGGAAAGAACTGGCCGGACGGTTGGCTCAGAAACTTGATGCTGGTTGTCTGACTGATGTGAATGGATTGCAAGTAATTAATGAGAAAGTGCAGTGTACACGCAATACCCTAGGGGGGGCAACGATTGCTACCCAGCAAATAGAGAGTAATCGGCAGGTCATAGCTTTAGCGCCGCATTCCTTTACAGCAGCAGCGCATTTGGAGGGCGGTGTCATACAGGACCTAACCATTGAAGCAGAAGCATCACCTATTATATTAATTGAAAGCCGGAGTAAAACAGGTGATGTTGTAGATATAGAGGCGGCCGATATTCTGGTCGTAGTAGGACAGGGCATGGAAAAAGACGATATGGTGTTGGCGGAAAGTATAGCTAAAACCTTGGGGGGAGAACTAGCCTGCTCCAAACCGGTAGCCACTGATAAAAAATGGCTGACGGAAGACCGGATAATAGGATTATCGGGTAAGAAGTGCAAACCGCAGCTGGCAATAATACTGGGTGTTTCCGGGCAAGTGCAGTTTACGGTAGGAATACGTGATGCACATACTATCGTTGCCATCAACAACGACGAGAACGCCTACATTCTTCAGATGGCGGACTATGCTATGGTAGCCGATCTTAAAGTAATACTGCCCCAGCTGCATAAGGCTTTGGGTTAACAAAATGATGCATGAATAGAGGAGATTAACTGTGTATAATTTTACTGATGCTTGGTGTTTCCGCCTGGCTGCCCTATCTCGGAAGATAAGTCGCAGGTATAATGCTGAGTGCTCGAACTATGGAATTACAGCCACCCAGTCATTTGTGATTTTAGATTTAATTGACCATGATGGGAGCAGTGTTAAGGACATAGCTTACCGAATACAACTCGACAGCCCAGCTGTAACCGGTGTTATTGACCGCCTTATTAAAGAAAATCTTGTGCAAAGACTTGAAGATCCCTCTGATCGGCGCAGTTTGCAGATATTTCTCACATCCAAAGGTCTTTATCTGGCTGAGAAATTAATCCCAATGTCAGAGAAATTCAATCGCAATATACAGGATGGTTTTGACGTGGATGAAGTAGATTTTTTTGAAAAATCACTTAACCGCCTTGAACAAAAATTTTAGATAATGCACGGGGACGAGACAGGGGGACGGGTCCCTTGTCCCACCCGGGATATCAAAAGTGGGACGAGGGACCCGTCCCCCTGTCCCGTCAAGTGGGACAACGAACTTGTCCCACTGGTTAATAGCGCAATAATGCCGCCAGGGGCTCCCCATCGGGGACTTTATCTGCTTCGACCATATAGACTGTTCCTCCATTAAGGATGGTTTGGATGGCGGTGAAGTCATACAAATCCTCATCCTCGAGTTCAGTTTCCGGATGTATTTGCACCTCATTAATTTGGGGATCAAAACTGCCCCATTGTTCTGCTCCTTCGGCTAAAAAAAGGATTTCAACCTGTCCATTGTAGGCGGCCGGAGCTGCCGTCTTTATATCATGCGTGGTGCGCCCGGTTCCATTAAACGGACCATAATAGGTTAAAGCTTCCTGCTCGGCCTTATGATAATAATGCTCCACTAGCGGCCAGGCCAAGGTTTGTAAGTCCTCAGCATCAAGTTCTTCTGGATTGCCAGGCAGACCTTCACTGGTCAGATATGCATAGGTGTTGGCTTCACGGTAGATAGAGAAAAGAAACTCTACACCGGCCAGAACCAGAGGAGCCTTTTCTTCCCGCAGTAAGTCATGTAAACCGCGATTAATTAAACGGAAATATCGCAAGATATTGTCCTTGGAATCATCAGGCCCGATCCCTTGACCATGAAATATAGCTGCGGCTTTATTATTGGTTCCCTTCAGGTTATCGCTGTGTAATTGGAGCTGTCTCTCCGGATCATCATATTGCATGGCTTCATCCAGACTGTGGGGGATGTTTTCAATATCTAATTCGCTGACACTGGCACGAGTACACTGTAACACCCGCACAGCATTCTGGCTGAGCGCAAGGATATAGAACAAACCATCCCCACCCAATAAAGGCAGCAGTGGTTTAAGATGGAAGCGTTTACCTATTTGCAGCAATTCATCAAAGCTTAAAGGAAGACGGTAATAATAGAACATATCTGCAGCTAGAAATATCGCCAGCCCATCCCGCTGCTGCTGCCAGAATTGATTATTCAGAACCAGTTCTTGAACTGGTTCCAATAACTGTTTTGCCTCAGGAGAGCGCTTCCCGCTGCTTATTAAACGTGCCTCAGCCTCTCTTAACAAGTTGTTCAGTCTGATGCGACCCTGCTGAATTTGGGCTCCCGCGCGATAGGTAGGCATATAAAAGGAAATACAGATATCATCCTGTTTGTTCATAAGTTCTGTTAAATCTTTTCTAGTTAATAAATTCATTTCATAACCTCCTTATATAGAGGTTATTCTTCCCCAACTCCCAGATTTATTACCAGCAATAATCAAGTTTTAACGCTTGACCGCATGAAAATCATCCCAATATTATTTAAATAGGCGGGTAAAAAGCTTCGGGACTTCCGTTTCAAACCGCATAAGATCACCGGTAACCGGATGATGAAAAGCGAGGAGATGAGCATGCAGCCCTAAACGACTAATAGGGTTGCTGGCTGCGCCATACTTCTTATCGCCGACAATACTATGACCAATGTCCTTCATATGCACGCGGATCTGGTTTTTCCTGCCCGTTTCCAGGCGGATTTCCAACAGAGAATATTGGGGGGTGGCTTGCAGTACTTTGTAATGGGTAATGGCTTCCAGCCCATCGCCGGGTGTCGAACTGGAATACATCATCTTGGTTTTTGTTTCCAATAACCAGGATTTAATTTGGCCTTCTTTTTTATTCACATGGCCTTCAACTATTGCTACATAGGCACGTTCAACCACCAGTTCTTTCCAGGCGTCTTGCAGTGCATGTTTAACTTCTTCATTTTTGGCAAAGAGCATTACCCCGGAGGTATCTCTATCCAGGCGATGGACAATAAAAATCCTATTGTCGGGATTATGTCGGCGAACATAATCAGTCAGTTGATGATAGGCCGTATACTGTTTCTCAATATCTGAAGCAATAGATAGTAAACCCGCCGGCTTATCAATTACAATAAGTTCAGAGTCTTCGTATATCAATTTTAGACCCTTAATATGTGCCTTCTCTCTGACCAGTGACCAGTTAATAACGACCTCCTGTCCTGCTTGCAGGGGGTGATTATATTTGGTAACCACCTTATTAACGACCATTACCTGACGGTGAGTCAATAATGATTTAATGTTATTGCGGCCTTTATCAGGCAATTTTTCTATAAGAAAATCCATTAACTCAGCCGGTTCAGTAACTGTCAGCCGGGTCTGCCGATCTTGAGCTGCTTTTTTGATATGTTTGCGGCCATTAAAATTTTTCATTGTCAGCCTCCTTGTTTATCCAGGTAAATCCATTATATACACTAATTCTATAAAGACCCCAACAAAAAAGCTTTTGCAAACTAGTGATTTACAAAAGCGAGGTGGGAAACAGGGTTAGTTGAATTTTCGTCAAACAACCTATTTTATTATAGTTATTGCATTGGTTGGGAAAAATTCTGGGCTTGCTGCTGCTGAACTGACTTTTTGCCCTGTTCATGCATTTGCTGCTCATTGGGGTTCAGCATAAACAGAAGCTGCTGCAATTCACCAACATGCTGCCGTTCCTCATCGGCAATATGAGCTAATACTTTTTTTACTCTGGTATCGGTTGTGGCCATAGCGTGGGCTTCATAGCCGATAATTGCTTCCAGTTCACCAGCTATATCAACCCGGAGGGCCTGCAGAAGTTCATCGCTGGACATCTGGCGGGGAACGTTAGCAACAAATGGATCGCCTAATAGAGCCATTTTAACCGCCTCCTACTAGTTTTTTAGTATTATTGACGGTTAAGGTTGGAATTATGTAACGTTTTTGCCGCGCTCGCGCAGGAAGGTGATAACAGCCGGTAATACTGAAATAAGTACTATTCCATAAATAACCAGGGTAAAATTTTGTTTAACTATCGGTATGTTGCCAAAATAATAACCGCCTGCCAGGCATAGCATCACCCATGCAACGCATCCGATGATATTATATAACAGGAAACGGGGATAACTCATATGACCGATACCGGCTACAAAGGGAGCGAATGTACGTATTATAGGGATAAACCGGGCTATAATTATGGTTTTGCCACCGTGCTTTTCATAAAATTCATGCGTGCGCTGCAGGTATTCTTTTTTTAAGAAACGTATCTTTTCTCCCGCAAATACTTTGGGGCCCAAAAAACGGCCTATCTGATAATTAACGATATTTCCAACGATGGCGGCAGTCATAAGGAGGCCGCCGATGGCCAATGGGTTAATATCACCGCTGGCAGCCAATGCTCCCAGAACAAAAATCAAGGAATCACCCGGTAAAAAAGGAGTGACAACCAGACCGGTTTCGCAAAAGATAACCAGAAAAAGTATAAGGTAAGTCCAAATTCCATAATTATTGATTACTTCATTTAGGTATTGATCCAGGTGAAGCAAAATATCTATTAGAGGAAAGGCAAAACTATGTTCCATGATTGGTCCTTTCAAAATCTCCCGGCAGGGACCCAAGAGCCAATGCAAGATGCCTCCGGCCGGTGATATTATCTGATTTTTTTCGCATCTCAGTCTAAATGATACTAATTATTTAGTCAATAGTTTACCTGCTTCTTAAAGTTGAAATTTTATGTTATTATGGTTTCAACCCCAATATGTGGGAGATAACTCTAAAAATCCTGGCAAGGGATGAGTTTATCGGTTACAGGTTAAATTAAGACTGAATAAGGAATCAAATTATGTAAAGATAATTGATGCTATTTATATGGGGGCTACACATGTTTGAAGCAATTTTATTTGACCTGGATGGGACATTGCTTGATATAGATATGGATTTTTTCTTAACCAAATATTTTGGAGAAATGAGCAAGATGGCGGTGGTCAGTGGTTGCTGCGATCCCCAGCAGTTGGTGGCTCAGATCCTCAATTCGACCGAAGTTATGATTAGGGATTTAAATCCGGAAACCAGTAATGAAGAAACCTTTATGCAGCATTTTTTCAGCGGGCTGGAAACTGATGAGGTGAAAATGCGGGCTTTTTTCGATGATTTTTACCACACTGGCTTTCCCCGTCTGCAGGAATATTGCCGACCCTTTGAGGGTGTTCCCCAAATGATGGCGGAAGTCTTCAAACACGGTTATAAAGTAGTTATTGCTACCAACTCAGTTTTTCCGCTCAAAGCGATCCAAGCACGGCTCGAGTGGGCAGGAGTAGGGGATTTTTCTTACGAACTATTGACTTGTTATGAGAACATGCATTATTGTAAGCCCAACACTCAATATTATCAGGAAATAGCTGCTAATATTGGGGTAGAACCGTCAGCCTGTTTGATGGTGGGCAATGATACGAGTGAAGATCTGGTTGCGGGAAAAATTGGCATGAAAACATTCCTGATAGAAGACTGTTTGATAGACAAAGGCAACAATACCTACCGTCCTGATTGGCGGGGCAGCCTGCGTGATTTCTTCAAATTTGTTGATAATTTGGGGTATAATCGAGTAGGTTAGGTTTAAGATAAATAGTTTTTACCTGCCCGTTATGGGAAATATCTTGAAAGAATCCAGATTTTTTGGTAGAGTATATAAGGTTGAATCTACATTAATTAATTTGAAAATTTATTAAATTAAAGAAAGAGGTCGTAAGTTTTGGACGGCTGGTTGTTTAATACTCTCACGTATATAGTGAGCATATCAGAAATCTTAATCCTGTTGTTCTTATTTTACTACTATTACATTTCCGTATGGGGTTGGCGGAAGCATAAAGAAGAAAAGGACTTCATACCCGTAAAGAGGTTTGCCCTTCTAACGGCTGCTCACAATGAAGAGGCCGTTATTCGGTATCATCTTGAAAGTCTCAAACAGCTCAATTATCCTGCGGAGCTATTTGATATATACGTCATAGCTGATAACTGTACCGACCAGACTGCGGCAGTAGCCCGCCAAGAAGGCGTCCAGGTGTGTGAACGTTTTTCTCCCCAAAGAGGCAAAGGATTTGCCTTGGAGTGGATGTTCAATAATCTATTCGAGATGGAAGACCAGAAGTATGATGCGATTTGTCTGTTCGATGCAGACAATGTGGTTTCTTCTAACTTTTTACTGGAAATGAACTCGAAATTAAAAAAGGGTTTCCGTTCCATTCAAGGCTATTTGGATACCAAAAACCCCAACGATTCATGGGTAACTGCTTCCTACGCCACCGCTTACTGGTCAATGAACCGTATGTGGCAGTTGGCGCGCTATCAAAAAGGCCTATCCAATGCTTTGGGCGGTACCGGGGTGTGTCTTGAATATAAACTGCTTAAGGAATTCGGCTGGGGGGCGACCTGCCTGACTGAGGATCTGGAATTTACCATGAAGTTATTGCTTAATGGTATCAAAACCTCTTGGGCTCATGAAGCTAAAGTTTATGATGAAAAGCCGGTGTACTTTTCTCAGACCTGGCGGCAGCGCACCCGCTGGTTGTCAGGCCACTGGGATGTGTGTTTCCGCTATGCGATCCCTCTGCTCAAGAAAGGAATAAGAGATAGGAAATGGTATCCCATTGATGGGGCTATTTATCTGTTACAACCTATCATGATTATGACGATGTTGTTAAATTTCCTATTGGCAGGGGCGCAATACTTTTTCCCCTACCCTATCTTCTCCTCAGCGATTGCCAACCTGGCACCTAATTGGTTCTGGTGGGGATTTGGTATTTTAGGATACTCCTATCCGATGCTGGGATTACTGCTGGAAGGAGCTCCGCGTAGCGCCTATTTATATTACATCACCTATCCTTTTTATGGGTTTACGTGGTTCCCGGTAACCCTATGGGGACTGCTTCATATCAACAATCAGGGAGAGTGGGCCCACACCCAGCACCATCGTGGTATTTCTATTGGTTCAATAGAATCGGCTGATAAAGCTGTTGCCATTGATGTTGCTCCAGTTGAGAGCATACCTCAACCCCAGAAAACTAGGAAAAGCGGGGTGCGCCGGAGTTTCAGTTCTTATGCAACTTTGGTCACTCGTGATGGACAAAATATTGAAAATGAAGCACCTGTTACCAGGGCGGCGAAAGCTGTGTATCCTACCCTGGTAAATACGTCATCGGCTATATTAAAACCGGTAGAGGTGGTAAAAGCTACCATAAATCAGGAGAATCGACCTCCGGTTACCGCTGCCGGCGGTGAAAGTCGATAAATATCAGGATCCCCTGATTAAATTTATAATTTGCGCCATAAAACAGCCTGTCGACCTTACGTCGACAGGCTGAACTTGTTCAGGTACAGCTCTTCCTGGTTAGTAATCTACTGCTGAGTCTTAATTCTGCTCTTGAGTTCATCTACAGTTATACCTAACTCTTGGGCTTTCTTCTCTATTTTGGCCTGACGCTCAGCTTGCCATTGAGCCTTAAGTTGGTCTACAGTAATACCCAACTCTTGGGCTTTCTTCTCCAATTTAGCCTGACACTCAGCTTGCCGCTTTGCCTTGAGTTCGTCGACAGTAATTCCTAATTGTTTGGCCTTTTCTTCCAGCTTGGCTTGATGCTCGGCTTTCATTTTAGCCTTGAGCTCGTCTACGGTGATACCCATCTCTTTAGCCTTTTCTTCCAACTTGATATGATGCCTATTATGACATATATAATTGCTGTCAATTTTCGCTTCAGGCCCGGCTGATTCTGCTTGAGAATATCCGACTGGCAATGATACAACTAAAACTAAAGACAACAGTAGACTGATTACAAGTTTTTTCATTACTCACCTCCTTTCTTCTCCCTATAGTATTTACAGAAAGATAAATAAGCTTAGCAATTAGAATGAGAAAGGGCTGCAAAAATATGAAAATTAAGGATAAATCCAATAAGTAATTGAAATTATTACCAAAATTTGTTATTGTAGAAGAATATTAGACTTGTCGAAGCGGAATTGTTGAGGAGGTACAGAAATGTTGAAGAGGAAATGGTTGGTCTTGCTGCTTGTTCTGCTGCTCGGAATAGGAACAGTGACAGGTTGTAGTCCGAACGAACAGGGTTACTATAATTTACTGAAAGAGGCAAGCAGCCAAAAAGTGTATACAGATACGGGTAGTATCGAACTAAGTGTGGCACAGTTACCAGCCAGTTTGTTTACAGGCCAAGATGCTCTTAATGAAGATGTGATTAGGAAGGCAATTGATCAGCAACGGCTTGAATATAGTGGCACGGTAGATGTAAATCAGAATATATTTCAATATAATTTTGCTATTGTTGATACTAAAACTGGAGCCAGGAGTCAAGTGTTAAGCATCAAGTACAAAAATAATGTACTCTACGTTAAGGTAGATGAAATAGTTAAGTATATAGGGCAATTTTGTGAACCTGAGGAGAAACAGCGTTTAGAGCAGGCTTTCCTGAATGTGGAGTGGCTTAGCATAAGCGATCAGGAATTAAATACTATGATGCCGGCTGGCAGCCAAACTGGATTGACAAATAATTTACTCAAAAGATCATCGCAGCAGCAGATGATCTGGACAAGACTTTATGATAGACTATTTAATGAGGTTTATAACAACTTTTCCAGCAATCTGGTCAGCAAAGACAACAACAAATATACATTGACAATACGCGGAGCCCAACTAATTGATGTTATGAAACCTACCGCAACCTATACTATTAATAACATTGATAAGCTGGGTACAGTTCTGAAAGCGTTTTTGAGCAGTCTAAGCCCGGCTGAACTTGCCGAGCTTGGTTTAACTAACGAGGTGAGAGGTCAGGCACTGCAGGGTTTTGACTTAATGGTACTGGAAGTAAACCAGGATCCTAACAAATATTTAAGTGAAATAGAGAAAATGAGCGCTGCCCAGCCCCAATTGCTTAACATCGTTAATGATTCGGAACTAGTCTCTACTTTAGAAAAAACCAATGAGAGTACCTACGATAGGTCCAGCCGGATACATCTTAATATTACAGCCGGAAATCCTACCGATAAAATCAATTTTACGCTTAATACAAAGGATACAATTATAGTAGGTGGTACGGTTCAGGTATCGGCGCCAACGGGGCAAGTGATATCCTTGACTGAGTTGGATAAACGTATGCCCCTTCAAATTAAGGTTAACGTTGACAATGGTGCCTATACACAAATCGACGGTATCAGTAGCAGCGGTGGAAACATGACTGTCCAGGTGGTGGATAATCGCACCTATTTGCCCTTGAATCAGGCAGCGATTGCGATGGGTGAAAAAGTCGGTTGGGACCCAGCTGCCAATCAAGCCTATGTGATACAGAATGGTCAGCGCATTAATATGAACGGTATAGATATGAATGACAGATCATTTGTTAAGGCTATAGATTTTGAAAAACTGGGATTCAAGGTTGACTGGAACGAAAGCACTCGGACAGTTACTATAGAAAAATAAGCATATCAACGAATACAAGAGCCGTAACGAAACCTGAGTTTCGTTACGGCTCTTGTTTAGAGGGGACCTGTCCCCGATCAGTATTAATCCCGGTGGGAATCAGGAATATTGATCTCCAATAAAGCCAGCAGTTTTCCTTTCTCATTCAGTGAAGGATTATCTATTACCTTATCCATTAAGTATTCCAAGGCATCACCAATCTCTTTACCCGAACTGTAGAAGGCCATCAAATCATAACCGGTAATATCGAGATCCCGAGTAGTAATGGGTTCTCGGCGCGACAATACTTCCCAGCATTTGTTTCTGATAGAACTTATGCGGTTTATATCTTTACCTGAAAGAGGATTAACTTCGATATCCGCCAACTGCAATTCGAATAGATTACATATATGATCCGGACCAATCCGGCGGATAAGCCGCTTGATACTTAGCTCACTGGCGTTGTCGTAACTATTCATATGTTCTTTGATTAGAACACAGACCGCATCTATGGTCTTTTGATCAAAATGAAGTCGGCTCAGAAGCTCTTTAGCAATTAGGCTGCCACCAGCAGCATGACCATAGCAGTGCCCTTCTCCGGACTCATCTATAGTGAGGCAGTTAGGTTTATCAATATCGTGCAGCAGGGCTGCCAGACGCAAGCTAAGATTGGGTTTGGTACCGTCCAAAACCGCCATGGTATGTTCAAATACATCCAGGTCATGGAATGAACTATGGGTGTCAAAACCGATGGTAGGAAGAAGTTCCGGCATCAACTGTTTTAACAGACCCAATTGATATAGCCGCCTGATACTGACCGAAGGATTATCGGTCAACATAATCTGGGTTAATTCATTACAAACCTTCTCCGAATCATTAAAAGTTACTTCATCCTTAATACCGCCTATAACCTCGATTAATGATTCATCCATCACAAACCCCAACTGAGCCTCAAATCGGATCGCTCTAAGTATCCGTACGCAGTCTTCCTTAAATGAATGCAGTGGATTGGCGGTGCATTTAATAATCCTATTAGTTATATCATTAACCCCGTTAAATAAGTCGATAAGGCCAGCATTTTCATTATATGCAATGGAGTTCATGGTGAAATCATTATGACTAACTTCTTCATTGATATCTTCCGAAAATCTATATTCTATGCCGGTGCGGAAGGTGCTTACTCTATAGCTTTCACCCTGGTAAATAAGTGAAATGGTGCCATAGTCGCTGGCTGCCGGAACAGCGGAAAAACCATCCCTGTCATCAAACATCAGGATTATTTCCGGAGGGAGTGCATTGGTGGTTATATCCCAGATTATCGGTTGTATTCCCAAGAGTGAATCCCTGATACAAGCTCCATATATGAAAGCCTGGTAGCCTTCAGATCCCAGTATATCGAGTATTAGTTTCACATTTAACGGCATTTCTATTGACATTTCTTGATTCCTCCATAAATTAAATACTCTACTTAAACAAATTCTATAAAATTGGATTATATCCTGCCTGGCTTGATTAAATAAAGCGAGTTTCCATAAAAGACTGGGAGTTGCAGGTTAATAAATACCATGAATTACCCTACTAAATTATATTGACGAAAAATGGTGGCTTAATATCCGAAAAAGGAGGATATTTTTGATAATTTGCCGAAATAAACGGCTTAATGTTAATTATTGGAGGTAGTGCTCAAATGGACAAAACCAAATGGAAACGCGTCCTTTACGGGCATATTTTTATTTATACCATAGGCTCTTTTGGTGTTTGGATGTTTTGGAGCCAAGCGGTTTCAGCCAACTGCTCTTGGATAACCATTTTACCGATAAGCGCATTAGTAATAATAATTATCGCTATATTTGAAAACTATCATTCGATTCTAAGACAGGAGCAGACCAGATGGGTTGTAAAAACTAGGGAGTTGGAGTTAGAAGCGGAAAAACGCTCTGAAGAACTAAATCAAAAAAATGCCCAACTGCAGACGGTTCTGAAAGATATTCATCATTTTGGTTACTATGATGCCTTGACCAATCTGCCTAATCGCCGATTGTTTATTAAGCATATGACCGACGCTATAAACAAAGCCCGCCATAATAGTCAAATGGTCGCGATATTATTTATAGACCTGGATAATTTCAAAGTGATTAATGATACGATGGGCCATGGTTTAGGCGATCTTGTGCTGAAAGAGCTGGGGACAAAAATAAAAAACAGTATTCGCGACATCGATTTCGTTTCCAGGCAAGGCGGCGATGAATTTACGTTATTATTATCTGAGATTGCTAACTTTGAGCAGGCCAGGCGTTTTATTGAAGACCTCCACATGCGCATACAGGAACCGTTTATTATTAGTGACATTGAGATTCACCTTGATACCAGCATTGGGGTGGCACTGTACCCCAAGCATGGTGAGGATATAGATAATCTGATCAAATACGCCGATATTGCCATGTACAATGCCAAGGAGCAGGGTAAAAATCAATTCGTTATTTATACGGCGGAAATGAATAAAATCTACCTCAGGAGAATGTCTATTAATAAAGAATTACGGTCAGCAATCCAGAATGAAGAGTTTACTCTTTGGTATCAGCCGCAGGTCAGCACAGCTAGCGGTCAGATTATAGGTATAGAATCGCTGCTGCGTTGGAATAATTCTATCCTGGGGGCTGTAACCCCAACCGAGTTAATACCGATTGCGGAAGAAAATGGTCAAATAATTCCCCTGGGAGAATGGGTCTTATCAACCGCTTGCAGGCAGTTAAAAACCTGGTTGGATGAGGGACATCTAATTCCTAAAGTTGCAGTGAATATCTCTCCGGTCCAATTCAATGATGAGAAATTAGTGGAAAGCGTAAAGCGAATATTGGGTGAAACCGGGCTGGAGCCGCAATATCTTGAGCTGGAGATTACCGAAGGGGTAGCCATATATAATGAGCAAGCTGTTCTAAATAAATTGATAGCCCTAAAAGATATTGGTATAAAAGTTGCCCTGGATGATTTTGGAACTGGCTATTCCTGCCTGGCTTATTTAGCCCAATATCCGGTTGATACATTAAAAATTGAGCGACGTTTTGTAACAGATATCTTGACCAACTTTGAAAATCGTCTTCTGGTCGAAACTATCATCACTATGGGTCACAATTTTGACATCGATGTAATTGCCGAAGGGATAGACACATTGGAACAATTCCAATTATTGCGGGATTACAAGTGCGATGCAATACAGGGTTTTATTATTAGCCCGCCTATTAGTGCGGAGAAATTGATAGATGTGGTGGAGTTATATGCAGACAAAACAGATTATCACCAAGCTATCGGTTAATTAAAAACTGGCATTTACTTTTACTTTCCTACCTGAACTCAGTCAATCATCCTCTTCTTTATACCCTTCACAGCTAGGAATCCGGTAATCAAAATAAAAATAGCACAATAAAGCAAATCAATCAGTAGATACCAGCTTAGCCCTTCTGGTATGCAGAAAGCTCTGGCCATTCGCACCACATGGGTCAAAGGAATAGCCTCGGCTATCCGTTGCATGGCTTTAGGCAGGTTATCTAATGGAAACACTGCACCCGAAAATAAAAACATGGGAGATAATAATCCAGTAAAGAAGAAATTAAAATGGTTAATATTTTTCACCATTGATGTAATCCATAATGATAAAGTAGCAAACATAATGCCGCATATGAATCCGACTAAAGCAGCCATTATACTTAGCGGGGTGTTAATGATACCCAGTACCCAAGTGACAATCAAGACGGCCAGGGAGAAGAAAAACCCTTTGGTTCCGGCAAACAGTATTTCACCTAGAATAAGATCATTGGGTGATAGGGGTGCACCGAGCATGCCGTCATATACCTTATCAAATTCCAGACGTATAAATGTTCCATAAGTGCATTCAAAGGCGGCGGTATACATAGAACTGGTCACAATAATCCCGCTGGCCAGAAAAAGTATGTAGTTGATCGTCCCTATGTTTTGAATGTAGGCTCCGAACCCAATACCCAGGCCGGCTAGAAATATTAAGGGCTCCAGGAAGGGTGGGAAAGCATTACTGAGAAAATCTGCACCATAAACTCGAGCGTGCCGGTACCACACCGAACTGACCCTGCACCAGAGAGAAGGGGTAGTGTAATCGTTATTGCTGCTCATTTAAACCCCTCCCGGTCACTTTAAGAAATAGATCCTCCAGATTGGCTTGACGGATATGATAACTACTAATACGCAGTGCTTCAGCCAAAGCGGATAACTTCTCAGCGTCATTGCTGTATACGAACAGGGTATCTTGATAAGATTCCTGTCTGATTCCAGGCCAACTGCTCAGTAATGTATCGGTGAGCAGATCTCCACTAGTACGATAGATTTCCATAACATACATCTCCAGGTTGGCAGATAACAATTGCTGCGGCTGACCTTCCAGAATTTTTCTGCCTTCATCCATAATAATGATACGGTCGCAGATCTGAAAAGCTTCCTCCATATAATGAGTGGTTATAAGTACGGTGACTCCTGATTCTTTTAATTCCCGAAGTTTGTTCCAGATGAGATGTCTGACCTGAGGATCAAGGCCGGTAGTTGGTTCATCCAGAATTAAAAGCTTGGGTTTATTGAGCAGAGCGCGGGCAATAGTCAGCCTTCTCTGCATTCCCCCGGAGAGTTCCTGGATTTTAACCTTGGCTTTATCCTGTAGTTCCATAAAATCTAGTAATTCTGCAATGCGGCGGCGAGCTTCCCCTTGTTTTATTCCATAGAATTTGGCATAGATTAATAGATTATCGGTTACATTAAGTTCGGTGTCCAGGTTATCCTGCTGCGGAACAATCCCCGAAAAAGACTTGATTTTTAGGGCATCTGTACGAGGATGATAGCCAAAAACGTTAATAACGGTATCAGGGCAGGAAGAAGGTTCGGCTTTGCCGTAAATAATTTTCATAGTAGTAGTTTTACCTGCTCCATTGGGACCCAGTAAGCCAAAACACTCAGCCCGGTCGATATCAAAATTGAGACCGTCAACAGCTATTAGGCCACCGTATGATTTATTTAGATTGCGAATTTGAATAGCTGACTCGCCCATAAGTACCTCCTTGTTTGTCCTAACCTAAAGCCTCCGATTTTATTAATAATTATTAATCATATTGAATAAAAAAGCCGTGGGTTATCGCCCACGGCCCAGCCTTCTTCGCTACCAGTTCCAGGATCCATCAGGATTCCAACGGCTGGGTTTAGGTTTGGCTAAACCAAATTTCACCATAACAATATTGGTTAATGTATCGTATTCCTTGAAATAGCCCTGCTCGACGCAGACACTGTCAGCTTTGTGATTACGCTGCTTACTTTCGGCTATAGTTTCTGCTTTTAAACTCTTTGCGTCAAGAGTGCTAGGGTACCGGTTATTATCGATATAGGGTGGAGCATAATAAATATTATTCTGGAAATCAGCATATACGACACCATTAGCAGGCACGTTCAGGGTGATATCAATGGAATTACCTAAAAGACTAAACAGGAAGACAATTCCTACCACTAGGGCTACGGTATAATAGAACCTTTCTATAGGTGTACGCTCTCTTTTAAAACTCATTTTGAGCACCATCCTTGTGAATCTATTTTTTCTCTACTACTGCAACGACAAGCAGTAAAGCGTGATTTTAATCGATTTTGGCCTATTGTAAGCTTTTCTGTGCTTCTTGTAAAGTCTGGAAATATTGTTTATGAGCAGATGAAAGCACCACCTACTATATATTCCATAATAGGATAGTACTTCCATGGCTAATTATTTCCTAGTTATAGTTCGTCATTTGTGGAATAATTCCTCTAAAATAAGTAAAAATGGTTAAATACTTGCCGGGTTGATCAATTCCCTGGTAAAACGGCTACTCCTAACGCTAAATGATCCCAAAGGGTATTTTTCACCTGTTCAACTTGAGGCGGATCACATTGCACCATAAGAAATAACTCTCCATCCTTCTCGCTGCGTCTGGCTTTGGAATGCTTCAGCTTGGTGAATGAAATATCCAACAGGAAACCTGCCAGGAAACCTCCTCCTAACCCTAACAATCCCCATATTATTGGTCCCCAGGCCAGGACGAAGCCATAGATAACTCCCAGGACCATACAAAAAGTACCCAGGATAGCCCCTCCATCAAACATACTGACCCCGTCAGCGTGGTGAATGGTATCAAAAATGTTGCGAGTTTCTCCCCTAATTTCCAGTGGAACAGCAAAAATCTGCTCTTTCTTGATACCCAGCTCTTCTACTTTGGCAATAGCTATCTCGGTATGCAGAGAATAATGAAATGATGCTACTAGGTACATTCTATCTCCCTCCTATTACATGGCATTTCGAATAGGGGACTCTGGTAGTTATTTCTCAGGAACTGGGCCTGCTCTTGATCGAATATTTTGTTGATTTCCACCGATTTTGTATAGGCATCAAAGATACTAAAACAATAAAACGAGGGGAAGTTAATTAGCCACTGCCAATCAATCACCTCTTTGGCCTGGGCGATTTGCCCGATGGCGGTATAGCTAATGGCCGGAAGCAGGTGCGATAAATATATGATGACGCCGCCTCCGATCATCATGAACACAGCGATAACAATCGAAAGAGAGTAAAGATGGCCGGCTCCCGGTATTAACATGGACCAGGCCATAGCCACCCAGGGGTTGCGTTTTTCAAAGACATTTAATCCTGATGCACTAAGAACTGTTGGAACTAAAGGATCATTTTCGTGGTCGGCTAGGACTGAGAACTTATTGATTTCGATTGCTATACGATAACTTTCCCAAATGGCAAAAACCAGGATTCCACAGTAAAGGAGCAGCAAACGGGTATCCAGTACCTGTTTGGCCATTATATAATTGCCAGTGAAGCTATAGAGAATAGCCATATTAAGGTGTGTCTGAGTATTGATCAGCAGTTCCCCGGTAAATAAGAAGACTCCTTTGGCAATACTTACTAATCTCATATGTCCAAACCCAGGATAAATCAAGGACCATATGCTCACCACAATGGGATTTCGCAAATGAAAAACATTGATTGAGGCCAATGATATTGCGGCTTTGGGTCGACGCGCTATATGAGTTTGTATTTCCTGCATCCAGTAAAACCTCTATTCATTATGGGCTAGTATCGTTTGTACCAGGTATTTTGCCAATGCGCCTAAGGCTATGTAAATAGGAAAGGAATAAACGTGTTTCCACTCATGCAGGTGATATATGCTCAACCATGTAAGAAAAGGCTCACCGACAAAAGCAAAAAAAGCACTAACTACTACCATAACCACTACAAAGTTCTTCCACTCTCTAAAGTACTGGTATATAAACATATAAGTGACAGGTAAGAGTGTAAAGTCAGCCGATATCAAGCGGGGCCATACCGGAATTATTTCATAATCATAAGACCATACCCCTAACTCTGATAGAACAGAATCTAAGAACGACGAAATTATTAATACTATTACGCCAAGCAAAATGATTTCTAATAGTCTCTTTCGATCTACATATCTCCACCATATAAACCAGGGGATAATGAATACCACAACCAATAACCACCACTGGAATGAAAAAAGGTCATAGCTAAGCCAATTCTCGATTCTGGCGTGGGAAAGCTGTTTTTCGAGTTCTAATATCATTTCATGGGAGGGTATACTACCCAAAATCATCATCATATTATTTCCTTTTGCAGATGCCGGCTGGCAAGTATTAAGCTGAATATTACTCTTATGGTTACCATTAATGGATAAATATATTTGCGTTAAAAGATACAAAAAAATAAATGCTGTTATGAAAATACCTTTAATCAAACGCGGTGAGATGATGGACCAGGAATGCTTTTCTACAAAACTGGATAGACTTTGTCATTACCCTTATATAGAATTAGAAGAAACCAAAATCAAGGAGTATTTATGAACAAATTTTTATCATCTAGTCGTACCGAACAATTATCGCCTTTTATTGTGATGGAGGTCCTGGAAAAAGCGCAGGCCATGATGGCCCAGGGTGAAGATATTATCCACCTGGAAGTAGGGGAACCCGATTTTGCTACCCCGGAACCGGTAAAAGAAGCGGCTGTGAAGGCTATTAGAGAGAATGATACCCATTACACGCACAGCCTGGGTAAAATTACTTTGAGGGAAGAAATAGCTCGCTATTATTGGAGAAAATATAGGGTGGAGATTTCGCCTGAGCAGGTTATAGTAACTTCAGGTACTTCACCTGGTATGCTGATGGTCTTCTCAGTGCTTTTGGAAAAAGGTGAGGAAATCATTCTGCCCGATCCCTACTATGCCTGTTATCCGAATTTTATTCGCTATGTGGATGGACAGCCTATTTTCGTACCAGTCGATGAGGAAGACGGATTCAAATACCGTTCCGAGGATATAAAAAAGCATTTGAGTCCGCTGACTCGCGGTATCCTGGTCAACTCACCCAGCAACCCCACCGGGGTTGTATTCAATGGCGATGACCTTAAGTCTTTGGCAGACTTGGATCAGATGATTATAGCCGATGAAATATACAACGGATTGATTTATGAAGGCGAAGATCATAGTATTCTGGAGTTTACTGACCGGGCTTTTGTTATCAATGGCTTTTCCAAGCTGTTTGCCATGACCGGGTGGCGGCTGGGATATATTATCGCGCCGCGGGAGTATATTCGAGCTATACAGATAATGCAGCAAAACTTCTTTATCTGCGCATCTTCCTTTGCGCAGGAGGGTGGGATAGCCGCCCTGCGTGACTGTGACAAGGACGTGCAAACTATGCTGGGCATTTATAACCAAAGGCGACTCTATCTGCTGGGACGGCTGAAAGAGATGGGTATTGCGACGCGGCATGATCCCAACGGAGCCTTTTATGCCTTGGCCAATGTTAAGAAGTATACTTCTGACTCCTACCATTTCGCTTTTGAGATCCTGGAAAAGGCTAAAGTGGCGGTAACTCCCGGTATAGACTTCGGGGCTAACTGTGAGGGTTATATTCGGTTTTCTTATGCCAATTCCCTGGACAATATAAAAGAAGGCCTCAATCGTCTTGAGGCCTTCTTAAAGTGTCGATAAAGTCAGACCGAGCAAAAAAGTTCAAGAGCAAGGCATTAATGAAAGCCAGTGATTGAGGCGTACATAGGTACGTCGATTGAACGGGATTTCTTTAATAACGCAGCTATTGGGCTTTTTTGATGGTCTGAGAAGGCCTCAATCGTCTCGAGGCCTCTTAAAAGACTATAAATAATTAGTTTATGGTTGTTGCTTGAGAATCCGTAATAAAATCTCTTCCAGACTATTTTCCTTTATACCAAAGGAAAGTACCTGATTATTTATACCCATTATTACTTCTAGCAGCTGGGGCCTTATTTCCTCCCGGGTATAGGTATTAATCAGCAAACGATTGTTTTCCGAATTTATATAATTTACAAAAGGCAGCTTCTCAACTGCTCGGGCGACATTATCATCCCGGCGGCTGAATACCACTTCAATATTGAGGCTGTCGTTGGCGGTATGACGCAGGTTTTCTACACTATCCTGGGCAATCAGTTTGCCGTGATCAAAGATACCCACATCATTACATATCGCTTCAACTTCTGGCAGTACATGTGAAGACATAATTATAGTGACATTACCTGAGCTTTTTAATTGGACAATCAGGTCTCGCATACCTTTGGCCCCGATGGGATCTAATCCCAGAGTGGGTTCATCCAAGAACAGCACTTCCGGCTCGGACAGCAGGGCTTGGGCCAGAGACAAACGGTGCCGCATGCCTCGAGAGTACTCCCCTACATAATTGTCTTTTTTATCTACCAGCCCGACTAATTCCAGATTCTTTTCAATTCGCTCTTTTCTGAGGTTAGCCGGAATGTCCAACAGTTTAGCGATATAATTCAGAGTCTCCATGGTGGTCATGCGGGTATAGAAGCTGGGATTCTCAGAAACATAGCCGATGTGGCGACGGACTTCCATGGGTTCTTTCAGGATGTCGTAGCCTGATACCGTAGCAGTACCGGAGTTAGGTTTAATCAAGCTGACCAGCATCTTGAGGGTTGTGGTTTTACCGGCTCCATTCAGCCCCAGTAAACCAAAGGAGGTTCCTTTTTCTACCTTGAAACTAAGATTATCTACGGCTTGCAGTTTGCCATAATGCTTGCCGAGATTTTTTACTTCGATTGCATAAGCGCTCATCGTTATCCTCCTTATAGCCGGAAGGTTACATTTTGGCGATCAAATACCAGTCCGTTTACAAACATTATGAAAACGGTGATAGCCAATAATGAACCCACACAGATGGCGAAATCAGTGGGACTGGTCATAGCAAACTTCTGATATTTGCTGAAGATGCTGAGTGGAAATTTAAAGAGCAGGGGTACCTGGGTGAAACTATCGATTCCGAAAAACAGACCGGTAAGTCTCAAGAATTCTCCACCCACCGGATGAGCTGGGGTCATAAATAAAATGCCGATCAATCCGGCGACTGCGGTGCTTTTGGCAAATAGGGAGATGAAGATGGTTAGAGCCGTATAATACATGGCGACTGCAGTTAAAATGGCGACCATGGCCATCCATTGGCTAAAGGGGGGCATAGCCAGGTGCCAGCGCTGGCTAGACAAGCCAGAGAACTGTGACCAGAAGTAGGCGCCTATCAATTCAATAATTAACAGGGGCAGGATAATGATGAGATAATTGACGAACTTGCCATAAAGCAGAGTAAGGCGGGAAATAGGTTTGGACAGAATCAACTCCAGGGTACCCCGTTCCTTCTCGCCAACGACTGAATCCATGGCGGCAAATATTCCAATTATAGGGCATAGTACTGCAAACAACTCGAAAAATGGGTCCATAACATTGGTGGAATTAGCGGTGGGACCAACCTCAGTATAAAGGGCCATAAGTATGCCGCCGAAGATTATCATTAGCAAAAATATAAGTTTACGGTTGCGAACATGTTCCTGGAACTCTCTCTGCACTACGGCTGCAAATTTCACTAGATTTCCTCCTTGTATTAAGGTTGGCATTCTAAGCAAACGGCTACATCGCCTATTGGCACAACACTAATATAAACGTTATGAAAATGATAAACAAGTAAGTCACCTGGATAATAGAACTTGTCCATTAATTTTTAGTGCCATTTCACTAGACCGATTTGGTCACCAAGGCATAGTGGACTGGCTATTCTTTTTTTAGCTAACCTCAATATTATCAGCTCGTATGTTGCCTAAAACTAAGCTAACTTTAGAGCCCGGCCTAACTAGATCATTTCGATTCCTAAAGAGGGCAGTTCCCGTTTTCGCCAACAAGGCATGGTTAGTTTGCAGAGGGCCGATTCTGGCTAATTTCATTACTTCCAGGTGGGTTCCGGTCTCCTGATGAATCAGATAGATCTTGGTTTGAGGACTAATCTTATCAGGCCGGCTCAACAGATAACGAATGTCAACGAAACTCCCCTTGCCGCTTAGTACTGCCTGGGTAACCACAATCCGATTCCTGCGGAAGCCATAGCGCAGCCTTATTACTAATCTTTTTATGAAATTTAATAGACTTTGCACGAGGCACCCTCCTTCTCACGATTGATAGGTGGTAAGAGTAGCGATAAAGTCAGAGCGAGCAAAAAAGCACCCTTCGGGCACTACTGATGTTCGCGAGGCTCACTATTAATGTAGTCCAAGAGCAAGGCATTAATGAAAGCCAGTGATTGAGGCGGTATAAGGTATGGGGACACACCTCTTCGAGGAATGTCCCTTGGAATGTCCCCGTAACAAGTAAGTCAATTGAAGGGGTTTTCGTTAATAACGCAGTTATTGCAACATTATTGGTTCGCAAAGCGAACATCAGTAGTGCCCTAGGGTAGGCTTTTTTGACGGTCTGACCACCCGTCAAAGTGATGGGTGGTCAGACATATTATTATGATTCTTCGGGTGCATCCGTTTGGATAATGGTAAGCTGCCCGCCCGGATAGAGACCTTTGTTCGTAACGGTATAATCGTCATGATTATGCATTGGATAGAATTGGGGGAAGAAATTATCATTAGGATCACCTGGAGGCTGATTACAAATATCAATGGACGTTATAGTATCAGGGGGACAGGCTACCGGTTCACCGGGGATGGGTGAAAACGGGATATCAAATATAGATCCTGGATCTATTTGCTGAATAGCGGCCATTTGCTCGCATAACGAATCCAATGGAACAAAAGGTACAGTGGGAGGATTGCCAAAGCCTGCGGCAGCATCTCCGTTTACTATATAATCTCTATACAGAGGTCTCTTATCGTCGGCGGTTAAGAGCAAATCAAAGGTTTCGCCAGAAGCAATATTGAGAGTAAAGCCCATCTCTTGAAATTCGTGCATCCCTGTTACTCCCAAGCGGGCAGCAATTGGCAGGAAAGGGCTAATATGGGCATCTTTGCCGACAACAGTGAAATGCCAACCGTGAATATGCCAGGGAACAACGCTGTAACCCATATTAATCATGCGTAATAAGAATTTATCATTAGTCTTTATATGAACATAAGATTCATAGTTTATCTGGCTGACATTAGGATCGACAATGGGTGGCGGGGTTAATGGATGCCGGTTTAGAGTATCAGGGAAGGATCTTCCGTTTACCAGCCAATAATCAGCCTTGAATTTATATGCCGGGAAGAAGCTGCCCGTTTGCACGGCATGATGCCATATGGAATCAATGTCAGAGAGCAACATTACATATTCTTTATCAAAAAATGTACTGATATCGTTGTAAGCAAAGTTTCTGTTAGTCGCTGTTACCGGTATTTGGGGCTGCGGGACCCCGTTCAATCTCCATGTGCCTCCCGGGAAGTCCTGGGTAATTCCATTATCCGCCAGACTTTCTACAGACGGGTATATTACTAATGCCCCATACATGCCCATTTGAACATGTTCGGAAGCCTCAACATGGCAATGATACATTTGGGTGCCTGGACCCTCAGGACGGAACAGATAGGTGGCCATGGGGGGAGCCATAGTAGTATCCATCCACATAGGTACTCCAAAAGAACTTTCCGGGAACCCATCCAACTGAGTGGGTACATGTGCCCCATGCATGTGGACGGTATGAGGATCAAGTAAATCAGGTCTGAACAGCATACCTAGATTTATCAGGGTAATGTATAATTTGTCACCCTGTTCTGTCCAAATTATAGGGGCGGGAATAATAGCCGTACCTTTTTTCGCGAGAAATGAAGGCCAGTTAGCTGCAACAGTTGGATCTAGGGCTTCATCATAGAACTCAACGGTATTGGTGTTGGGATCAGTTACTTTGAACAATCCTCCGGTAAATCCGAAAACATATATAGGTCTGGTGTCTAAGCGTCCAGTGGCACAGAATATTGGCCCGGCTGGCAGATTAATAAATCCATCAGTTGCGAATAAAACGTAATGTCGAATTCTCATTTTCGATTACCTCCTCCTTCAATTAATAATTCAACTGTCATTACCTTAAATATGGGCTGTGCCTTCAAGAGCTATCAGCGATACATCATCAAGAGTTACATACCCATCTGCGTCTGCCCCGGTATCTGTTTCAAATATAATTCGTATAGAACGAGTTCGATCAGGTGAAGGCCAGATAGTAGCATTAATAAATGCGCCATAGGCTTCAAATAGACTATTCTGGGGTATCAAAATATTAAGGGAAGGACTGCCCAGCTGATTATTATGCCTATCCAGGAATTCCAAACGCACGTTTACCGCAGCGTTGCATAAATCTTTGTCGGTACGCACGAAAAAAGTCAACTGATAAAAACCACCGGGGCAGATACCCGGAATAATTTGAAAGAGGGTTGCCTGAGGCTTTATAAATCCCAGTCTGGCGGCAGTAAACCCCTGATGAGCAAAGTCGCCCATTCCCGGATCTATTACATCCACACCTGAGTTTATTACCCAATTGGAGAAGGAATTGTGGGGATCTTCGAAGCCGCCGTTTCTTACCAGTTCACCTTTTCGAGGAATACATTCCCGGTTATGGTGCTTTCTACATCCGCAATGATCATATTGCTGACTGCATCTAGGCAAATCGGAACTGTTTGAATTTGAATTATTAGAACAGAAACAACGTGCATCATTTTCGTGACTTTTGCCCTTCCGGAATGACGTAGGTTTATGCATATAAATTCCTCCCATTGTTAAACATTACTAATCTAACCTATGCATAGCAGTTAGAAAGAGTTACCTGGTATATCTGATAACTCTCCTCGGCAGTCAGGATTGCATTGAATGCCAGAGAGATAAGTGTTTTAATTAAATTGGAAACAATTAGATAATCGGAAGGAGGAATTTTCCATGGGTGATCCAAGTAAGAAAAAATATCGTATCAAGGTTACAACTGATGGGCCCTATATTATTGCGGGAGATATACCAATGAGTAAGCAGGTGATTATTGCTGATAAGCAAGGTTATTCATATAAGTGGGAAGAAGGAATTAAATATCCGACCCAGGAGCAATATGCACTATGTCGTTGTGGGCACTCCAGTAATAAACCTTATTGTGACGGAACCCACACTAAAATCGAATGGAATGGCAATGAAACTGCCAGTACGGATGACTACCTGCAGCAGGCTAGAAAGCTACGCGGTCCGGCAATTGATCTCACTGATGCTCAAGCTTTATGTGCATCTGGTCGCTTTTGTGATCGAGCTGGGGGAACATGGCAACTCACCAAAAAGTCAGATAACCCGCAAGCGCGAGATTTGGTTATTCAGCAAGCCGGTGACTGTCCATCCGGAAGATTAGTGGCTTGGAATAAAGAGACCGGCCAGGCGATAGAGCCAGATTTCGACCCCTCCATTGGAATAGTTGAGGATCCCCATGCCAAGGTCAGTGGCCCTATCTGGGTTAGGGGGGGAATACCGGTGGAAGCATGTGATGGAACCGAATACGAAATTCGTAACCGGGTTACGCTGTGCCGGTGTGGCAGGTCGGAGAATAAACCATTCTGTGATGCCACCCATGTTTTGGTAGGATTTTCCGACGAAAAATAGTAATAGGTGCCAGGCACCTAACTAACTAACTTATTCGAAAATTGCTACCTTCTGTTGTAAAACAGGAGGTGTAGCTATTTTTAGGAAAGCTCAATTATAATGTTTTAAACGCAGATGCCCAATACGCGATTAAAGACTACAAGCTTCTGGAGACTACATTTTGAAACGGTAGCCCATACCCCATATAGTCTCTATGTATTGAGGGTTGGAGGGAACCAGCTCAATTTTCTCGCGCAATTTACCAATGTGGACGGTTACGGTGGCAATATCACCCAGAGAATCCATTCCCCAGAGCCGTTCGAAAAGTTCTGCTTTACTAAAAACCCGGTTGGGATTCGAGGCTAATAATACCAGCAGATCGAACTCCTTGGCAGTAAAGCTGACCTCGGTACTGTTGATATAAACCCGATGGGAGGTCTTGTCAATATGCAGACCGCGTATTCTTGCATTGGAGCGCTGGTTTGCATTCTTGGCAATTAAAGAAGCAACCGCATTTTCTAAAGGGGTAATCTGACCATCAGCCAGTTTCAGAGTGACTACTTTACTTCCATCCTCATTGTTATCCAGAGAAATATTGCTGTCGAAGTTAGCTGCCAGCAGGTCGACTATGTTTTCAACTTCTGCTTTCACATACTATAATGCCTCATAATTATAAACTACCCATAAAGCAATTATAAAATATTCATAAAATTAATACTAATGATAAAAGCGACCTCGTTTATTGCAAATGAGTTGAGGAACAATTATAATAATTTAAATTGACGATGATAGGGCTTAGTAAGTATTATCCGTTGGAAGCAGAGAACCGTCGGTTGGTGTAAGACGGGCGAAACGGTACACTGAACTCTCCCTGGAGCTGCTGACTGAAATCGGATTGAGAGTAGGCTCAGACGGGAACTTCCGCCGTTACAAGGAAGGGGATATCGGACTATTATTCCCGTATCCTTTAAAGTGAGCGACTATTTGTCGCTAAATTGAGTGGTACCGCGGAGTTAAACCCTTCGTCTCAAGAAATTTGAGCGAAGGGTTTTATTTTTTATCAAACTCCTTTCAAGATATTCTCCTCTATAGGTGGAGGATAAACCGATTTTCCCCAATGGTGGGTAGGATCCCCGACTGACGAGGCGTTTGATAAAAATACTCGCGGTGCGATGCACACAAAACGCGAAAGGAAGCAGCTAGAGCGCCCGCGTTTTGGCGCGCAATTCGCGCAAACGCTCATTGATAAGGAGGTGGTTTCGATGGAAATAGACCTTGGTGACCTTAGACTAAACAATGAATTTATTTTACAGAAGGAGGATATAAATAATGAGCAAACTTTATGTTTTCGATACCACCTTAAGGGATGGAGAGCAATCACTGGGAATAACCTTGAACGTCAATGAAAAATTGGAAATTAGCCGTCAACTTGTGAAACTGGGTGTGGATATAATAGAAGCTGGTTTTCCGGCCTCATCTCCTGGAGATTTTGAGTCAGTTCGAACCATAGCCCGAGAAATAAAAGGGGTAAGCATTTGTGGTTTGTCGCGCGCAGTAGAAAAGGATATCGATGTCTGTGCTGAAGCCCTGCGCGAGGCTGAGCAGCCAAGAATTCATACCGGGATAGCGGTGTCTCCGGTGCATATGGCAAAGAAACTGGGACTTTCACCGCAACAGGTAATTGAGGCTTCTGTGGCTGCGGTAAAACGAGCCAAGAAATATGTCAGTGATGTTGAATTTTATGCGGAGGATGCTTTTCGCAGTGAACCTGCTTATCTGGTAAAGATTATTGAAAAAGTGATAGAAGCCGGAGCAACCGTAGTAAATCTTCCTGACACGGTCGGCTATGCTACCCCCTGGGAATATGGGAATCTAATAGCCTTTGTGATGGAGAATGTAGGAAACATTGACCGGGCGATCGTCAGTATTCACTGCCATAATGATCTGGGAATGGCTACGGCCAACTCCTTGGCTGGAATCAAGGCAGGGGCTACCCAGCTGGAAGGTACGATCAATGGAATTGGGGAGAGGGCCGGTAATACCTCCCTGGAAGAAGTTATTATGGCAATCTATACCCAACCCAAATCTTATGGAGTTGATCTCAGTATAAATACCAGAGAGATAGCGTCTACCAGCCGACTGGTATCGAGAATAACCGGAGTTCCTGTACCCAGTCATAAAGCCATAGTTGGCTCCAATGCCTTTATGCATGCCTCGGGAATTCATCAGGATGGTGTTTTAAAAGAACGTGAAACCTATGAAATAATCGATCCTGAAGTTGTAGGGATACCCCGTAACCTGATTATCCTCAGTGCCCGGTCTGGCCGACATGCACTAAAGCATAGAGTCGAAGAACTTGGTTATCAAATAGCGCCAGAGGAACTGGATAAACTTTATGATAAATTCGTTAAATTGGCTGATCAAAAAGGAGAAGTATACGACGAGGATTTACATGCCTTAATGGGTAATACGGAAACAGAAAATAACGGAATGACAATAAAGAGTCTATCAGTAGCTACCAACGGAGAATCAGCTTCGGCTACTGTGACAATGGAGTTAAACGAAGAAACGCGTACCGACGCTGCCTGTGGCGATGGCCCGATTGATGCAATATTTAAAGCCATAGATCGTATTGCCGGGACCAAAGGTCAACTGGAGGACTATACTCTGAAATCGCTTAGCCGGGGCAGTGAAGCCTTGGGTGATGCCACCGTTAAGGTTCGCGTAAATAACGCTTTGATTGTAGGCAGAGGAATTAGCACCGATGTTTTTGAAGCCAGCGCACGAGCCTATGTTAATGCACTATCAAAAACAAAAGATATTTTGTAGGTGCCAAGCACCTAACTAACTTAATAAATAACGCCTTCTGTTTTCTGCAACAGGAGGTTTAGTTATTTTTAGGGAAACTGAATAATAATGTTTTATAAGTAGTGCCGTTTAAAATCGAAAAACTGGTACAAGTGAATGTTCATTGCTTTCTGCATTAATATTTGTTATGGCATCAAAATAATTGCCCTAAAAAAACCTTATAGGTAAAATATTATAAATATAATAAAAATATGTAAAATCCCAATGGTTGATATTTTTAATAAATGGTATTATAACAACCTAAAACATTTCAATGGAGGTTAATACAATGACTAAGAATACACTTCTTGTTTCATCAATTTGTGTACTAATCCCTATTAGTCTAATCATTGCAACAGTAATTGGCTTAGCAATAAAAAAGGGCCATTTTATATTATATTTATTAGTCTGTATATCAAGCGTTGCTCTTGCACTTAATGTAATCTGGGGCATTATACACGGTAATTCGCAAATATATGCATCATTAGGCAGTCAAATGTTCGGCCCGCTATTCGGTCCAATATTCGAAGTGGGTATATGGTTGGTTATTTTTATAATAAATGGAATATGGGCTATACAAGACTTTAGGGATTTAAAAATAGAATAGTTTTTGGTAGCCTAATTTAACCCGCTATCTAAAACAAGCTTTATTTAGTCTAATTTATTCATGCTACTGCCTGACCGCTTCCTAAATTATGGGGGGCGGTTATTTACTTGTCATAGATTAGTCCATAGGGTCCATAAACTTCCTATATAATTTGGAGGATTTTAGGATCATTACACGAATTAACAAAAAGATTTATATCATCAATAATTTATTGCAAAGATCCGAGCAATTATGATCGGATTCTTGAATCACAAATGAAAGGAAATATGCTCTATGTATACTACTATTTGTCTAGTCTGTAAAAAAGAATTTGCCATTCCTTTCTCCGATTTTCGGTACAAGGATATTAAATACAAGCGGGGCAAACCTCATGTATGTGACAAATGCAGTTTTACCATCCGTGATGAAGCTAACAAGACTAAGGATATGAATTCAGATACAAATCAATTTGACAAAATACTACGGCAAAGAAGTTATTAAGATAACTTTGCCTAGTAGACGCTTGGGGACATGTCCCCCTGCTTTTTAATTTAATAATCATCATTAACGAGTGCGTTCTCCTTGCCGGGAAACGCACTTTCCCCATTTTCTGCGTATTCTTTTGTTGTCAAACGTACCGGCGGGTTAACCTTATATATAGAATACATGGATATTTGGTATTGACATTAATACCAACAGGAGGGAAAATATATTTAAAATAATACACAAAGTATAAATATATACATATGGTAACAATATTGCGTATATTGGGGTTCTAATTCATACAGGAGGTATAGATATGGAGAAAAAGGATGCAGCGCCTGAAGGCAGGATGGAGAGAAAGAAGAAAGAGAATCGGCAGAAGATCGTTAGTGTGGCTATGGATTTATTTAAACGCCAAGGATTCAACAATACTACCATGGAGCAGATTGCAGAAGAAGCGGATGTTGCCCGGAAAACCCTTTATAATTATTTTCCCGTCAAAGAAGCTATTGCTGACGAGTATGTAAAATGCATATCAGCGGGATTAGCTGATGATAATTTGGCAACCATACTGGATCTGCCAGATACCCGGTCTCGTTTACTGACCGCCCTTAACAACACCTATGCGTGGGTTGAAGATAACCCGGAGATAACCGGAATATGCCTCGGATACCGATTAAAGAATATGTATCAGTCATCAGTAAACGATGGTAAGGAAACGGGAACGCAAAGTATTATGGCGGAGATTATAAGGTTAGGACAGTACACCGGCGAAATCAACCCGGATCTCTCGGTTAAACAGTTGGTAATCTATATTGATGTACTGCGTGGTTCTATGATTCTGGATTGGTTAAACGATTCATCAAGGATTGAACTTCGTAAAGAAATAACCAAACTTATAGACCTATTCTTATATGGCGCAAGTAACAGGTAATTGAGAAACACTAACTATTCATTAAAAGGAGCGATTTTTTATGAAATCTATCAAATATTTTTTAAACTGGGAAGAGGCTTTTCAATCGAGTGCAGGCCAGACTGGAGGTAAGGGGTGGAATATTGCACGACTGGCGAAGTACGGCTTTAAAATTCCTATAGGAGGGGTTCTGACTACAGAGGCTTACCACGAATTAATCCAGACTAACGGGTTACAAGATTTGATTAATAGTATTTCTAATTTGATCACAGTGGAAAACATGGATGGTTATCTGGACTTATTGCTTCAATTAAGGAAAAAAATTATGGCTAGCTCTTTATCACTGACGGTTGTAGAAGAGTTAGCCGGCAACCTCAATAAATTGGGGATTACTGAAAGGGCACTTGCCATAAGATCATCTGCTTCGGCGGAAGACTCTGCTCAAGCATCATTTGCCGGGGTCCATGAATCATTTCTGAACGTCCATGGCCTGGAAAACATTTTGGCTGCTATTAAGGGATGTTATGCTTCTCTCTGGTCGCCTCAGGCGGTCGCTTACCGCCGCAAACTAAACATAGCTGATAATGAAGTGGTACCGGCGGTGGTGATTATGGAGATGGTGGCTGCCCAGGCAGCGGGGGTCGGTTTTACCTGTGATCCCCAGACCGGACGTCAGGACTTATTCGTTGTTAATGCTAATTTTGGATGGGGAGAATCAGTAGTAAGCGGTGCGGTGGAGCCGGATTCCTATTATCTGGATGCTTCTGCTTGGAATGCAGTACCACAATTAATTAAACGTAAAACCGGGCGCAAGGAGGGGATGACCCAGCTTAAAGCAGATGGGGGAACTCATTTTGTGCCGTTCGCTGATTTGTCATCCCAGCAGGTACTTTCTGATGCGGAAATAGAAAAACTGGGCTTAATCCTATTGAGGGTCTTCGAGGCCCTGGGGGAATGTGAACAGCATCAGGACGTGGAATGGGCTTTTGATGGGCGAGATTTTATTTTACTCCAGTCTCGGCCGGTAACCGCTTTGCCTCGTTACACCTTCAGTGCAATGACAAATAAGCCGGAAATATGGTCTAACGGCAACTACCGGGATGCTGTGCCGATGGTTCTTTCACCTTTGCATCGCCGCTTGATGAAAAATGTTATTGATATTATTCAATATACTGCTCTTGCAGCACCTGGTTATCCTATACCGGAAGGGTTTCAGTTCTCTCGTTTTTTTCAGGGCAGATTATACTGCAACATGTCTGCTCTGCAATGGGCCAATTATGATGCCACGGGAATTCTGCCCCGGGATTTCAATCCCTTCTGGGGAGGGCACCAACCCGAGATTGAGCTTGAGGACCCTGATCCCTATTCAGGACAGATTGGCTTGGAAAGACAAAGCCGTATGATGAAGGGTGTAGGTCTCATCATAGAGTCGGCTGCTAATTCTGCCCATACATTTACCGAAATGAACCAGACCATCAAATCCTTAATTGGAGATGGATTTGACCAAATAGCTGACCGTGATTTTATTGCAAAATACAATGAATTAGGCATGGTCATTCAGGGCTACTCTGAAAAATTCAATTTTTTAAGCGGAGTTGGTAGTTTTGCCTTTGTGACCTTAATGCAAAAATTGTTTGGATATTTGGGCCCCAGAACGACAATTGTTATAAATGGTTTGATGGTGGGGGGCGAAGCGCGAATAACCAGCGCTGATCACGGGTACCGTTTGCTAGAATTGGCCGAAATCGCGCGCTCCGACCAGGAAGCGGTCCAATATTTGACGGGGCAGGCCTTTAACCCACTGGCCTGGGAAGAACAGCTGCCAGCAAGCTCCAGCTTTAAACAGGCTTTCCAGTCTTTTATAAGCGATTATGGGTACCGGGCTGTCTACGAGCTGGATATTATCAACCCTCGGTGGAAGGAAGACCCTTCTTACTTGTTGGATTTCATTAAGAGTACTATGGAAAAAATGCGTTTAAGTAAATGGAAAGCTGAACAAAAGGAAAAGTTTGATCGAGCCTGGCAGGAAGTCACGGAAAAAGTTCCTGCCAACGAGCTGGAGGCAATCCGTCATGCAATTAGCGATGCCCAAGCAGGGGCAGCCGTGCGGGAAATGGCTAAATCGGTTTTGGTTATGGCCTTCGAACCTTATCGTTTAATGGCTCTGGAGTTGGGAAATCGTTTATCCCAGCGGGGTATTTTGGACAGTACCAGTGACATTTTCTATTGCTCCTGGTCTGAACTGGTTTCTATATTGAGCGGAGAGTGGAGTGGCGATGGACTGCGGTCCTTGGTGGAAACCAGAAAGGCCGCCCAGAAGGCAAAAGAAGCCTTAGCTCCACCGGACATTATCCGGGGAGACGAGCCTGTGTTTTCAGAACCTATTACCCAGGCCTCTGGCAATTTTCTTCAAGGTGTAGCAGCAGTTGCGGGAAAAGCTGCTGGTGCAGCTCGGTTGATTAATCATCCGAGTGAAGGCAACAGGTTACAGATGGGGGATGTTCTGGTTGCCCCATCTACTGACCCAGGGTGGACCCCGCTATTTTTAAAAACCTGTGCAATAGTTATGGAAACCGGAGGGTTCTTATCGCATGGAGCGATTGTAGCACGGGAATACGGAGTGCCTGCGGTGGTTAATGTACCAGGAGTTATGCAAGTTATTAATGATGGACAACAAGTAATTGTCGATGGGGATGAAGGAAAAGTATTTCTACAATAATAATAACTGGACAGAATCTATGGTGCCAGGCACCTTACTAACTAACTTATTTAAAACTAACGCTTACTGTTTTCTGCAACAGTAAGTGTAGTTATTTTTGGGAAAGCTGAATTATAATGTTTAATAAGCAGATGCTGGTAATAGAATGAAATAAGTTTTCTTCTTCCGAATTTGCAGTAGGAAAAATATTTTATAAGTTAGAAAGTTAGGTGCCTGGCACCGCGCGGGAGGTACGCAATATGGAGCGAACATTTGCAATGGTGAAACCAGATGGAGTGCAAAGAGGGCTGGTAGGTGAAGTTGTGGGACGTTTTGAAAAGAAGGGGATCAAGCTTGCAGCCCTAAAATTAATGTGGATTACCCAGGAATTGGCTGAGAAGCACTATGCTGAACATATAGGAAAACCGTTCTTTGCCGATCTAGTCAGATTTATAACTTCCGGACCGGTTGTCGCTATGGTTTTGGAAGGCGATAAGGTTATTGCTATGGTACGGACCATGATGGGGGCCACCAACCCTGCGGATTCCGCCCTGGGAACCATTCGTGGGGATTTTGGTATGACCATTGATAAAAATATCATTCATGGATCAGATTCACCTGAAAGTGCGGTTCGAGAGATAGACAATTTCTTTGCAGAAAATGAAATAGTGACTTACACCAAAGCCGATGAAGAATGGATCTACGTCTAAAAGCGGTAAAAACTGGTGCCAGGCACCTAACTAACTAACTTATTTTCGAGTTGCAATGGGAAAATATCTAATAAGTTAGAAAGTTAGGTGCCTGGCACCATACTATGTGGCAGGCAAAAGAAGGTCCCCATGCCAGCTAACCCTTGAAAAATAAACCTATAGCCAGTTCTGCCATGTGGGATAGAGGGCCGGGATAAATACCGATGAGAATTGTAGCCAGGAGGCATATCCATAATGCCATTCTTCCCATAAGCGGAACGGAAACCGTTTCCTTGTTGTCACTCACCCCGATATACATGGCTTTAGCTACATTAAGATAATAATAAACGGAAATCATGCTCATTAATAATCCGATGAAAGCCAGCCATAGATATCCGGCTTGAATTGCCCCGGCAAATAGATAAAACTTGCCCGCAAAACCGGCTAACGGAGGGATGCCGGCCAGTGACAAAAGGCAGACCGTCATAACGGCTGCCAGCATTGGTGCCCGACGCCCCAGACCATTGAAAGCTTCCAGGTCAGTACTTCCTGTTTCTACCTCAACTATCGTGGTTACTGCGAAAGCCCCAACATTAGAGAAAACATAGAGCATAGCATAGAATAGTAGACCTTTAAGCCCATAGCTATTTGCTGCTACCAACCCCACCAGGATATAACCGGCCTGAGCGATACTGGAGTAGGCCAGCAGCCGCTTGACGTTCTTTTGCGCTAAGGCTACCAGATTACCAATCACAATAGTCAGGGCAGCCAGGACTGCCAGGGTTAGATCCCAGTTAAATTGAGTTGTAGGCAGAGCCACCATGAAAACCCTTACCAGAGCAGCAAATCCAGCTGCCTTGGAGGCCACTGAAAGGTAGGCAGTGACCGGAGTAGGTGCCCCCTGGTAGATATCAGGGGTCCACATATGAAAAGGTACTACGGATATTTTGAACCCTAGGCCAGCTATCAGCATTACTATACCCGCGATTAGAATCGGTTGGTTAGGGGTGGAATTCAGAACTCGATAGATTTCGGTGAAAACTGTTGAGCCACTGGCAGCGTACACCAGGCTCATACCAAAGAGCAGCACGGCCGAAGATAATGCCCCCATGATCAGGTATTTCAGGCCTGCTTCAGCGGATAGACCATCGTTCAATAAATAGCCACTGAGTATATAGAAACTAATGGTCATCAATTCCAGACCCACATAAAGGGTTAGCAGATCTCCGGAGGAAACCATAATCATCATGCCCAGAGTGGCAAAGATCATGAAACTGAACCATTCACTCTTGCGTTTACCAAAGAATTCGGTGTAACGGCTGGCCATGAATAAAATTAACAAAGCCGCACAAAGAAAGAGAATCTTAAAAAAGCTGCCATAGGTGTCTATCTGATATACACCATTGAAAAATACGGTTTGATTACTGAAACCGAGCATTACATTACCCAGGATAACTACCAGGCCAAGCACCGCCACTATGCCGACTGCCTTTCTACCACGCTGCGGCAGCATTAGACCCGCCGCCAGGGTAAACATTCCCAGAATCGCAGTCATAATTTCCGGTATTAGTAATTGATAATGCATTAAAAGATCCCTCCTATTCCCATGGGACCGATTTGCTGCAAAAGCTGGCCCACACCGCTGTTAATTAAATCCATGACGGTAAATGGCAGAATACCTCCCAGCAGGATAGCCCCGCCCAAGACCAGCAAAGGTACCATCTCTGGTCCCTTCAGATCCTGGAGATGATCCCATTCCGGCCGGCGCGGACCGAAGAGCACATTCCCCAGGGTGCGTAATATATAGACTGCGGTAATAACGATACCCATAATAGCGATAATAGTTAGAACCTGATAATTCCTGAATGCCCCCACGAAAATGGTGAATTCACCGATAAAATTCACGGTACCGGGCAGCCCCAGCGAGGCCAGACCGGCCAGCATGAAACCGGTGGCCAAACGCGGCATCTGATGCGCCAGTCCTCCAAAGTCGGCCACATTGCGAGTGTGGCTTTGATGATACAAGTTGCCGATCATAGCAAAGAAGAGGGCTGCCATTACCCCATGGGCGAACATCATCATAACCGCCCCATTAATACTGATAAGGTTTAATGAGGCTATACCAAGCAGTACATAGCCCATATGACTGACTGAGGAGTAGCCGACTATATATTTCAGATCCTTCTGGCTGAGACAGATCATACCGGCATAGACAACGTTGCCAATAGCCAGCAGGGCAATTAGCGGAGCTATGTAATGGGCGCCTGCCGGCAGGACAAAGAGTCCGATGCGGATCAAGCCATAACCGCCAATTTTCTTTAACACCCCGGCATGAATCATGCTGACTGCGGTTGGTGCCCCTGCATACCCATCTGGTGACCAGGCATGAAAAGGAAACATAGAAAGCAGAGTTCCGAAACCAAATGCCATCAAGGTGTAAGCAAATATTTGGAAGGCTACCGGGAAGTTCACTCCGGCCAGGGTGTTTATATCCATACTGGGAAACCCCAGGATGGACTGACCTTTAATAAAGAGCGCTAACAGACCTATCAGTAAAAAGGCACTCCCGATCAATAGGTAGATGGTTAGCTTCATACCAGCATATTCTTTGGTTACTCGCTTGGAGGAGCCAAACATGATGACTAAGAGGTAAATTGGGATTACCACCACTTCATAGAACAGGAAAAAGATGAAGAGATCAGTAGTCACAAATGTTCCCATAACTCCGGTTATTAGTAATAGAAGCAGGGCGAAAAATTCTTTGACCCGTTCTTCGACCTGCCAACTAGCATAAACGGCGCTGAACCCGATGAGATTGGTCAAAAGCAGCAGGGGAATACTTATTCCGTCAACACCTACCGCATAATTCACACCTAAATCTTTGACCCAGGGAATACTTTGCACAAATTGCATCCCTGCCAGTGCTCGATCATAACTTGAGAATACCAACAGGGAGAGAGCCAGGCTGATCAGGGTGCTGACTGCTGCTATATATCTAATTAACTTCTCCTGTTCCCGGGGTACAAGCATGATAAGAATAGCACCCAGAATGGGAACGAAAAGGGTTGTTGATAAAATCGGAAAATCAGCCATAATCAATCCACCTCCCTAAACCAGGGCCGTAAATACGGCGCACAGGGCTGTTAGTAATAGTATCACTACACCTGCCACCAGGTATAATGCGTAAGTTTGCACCTGGCCATCTTCGGTATAACGTAGCGTCTGCCCCGACCAGCCGGTAAAACAGGCCAGACCATTGACTAGACCGTTGATAATCTTGAGGTCAAACCACTCCAAGAGAAGTGCCCCCCCATCCACAAAGACGGCGATCAGCCAGGTATAGAGCTCATCGATATAGAATTTGTGGTAGAGCAAATTGTATATACCTGCAAAGCGTTGCCGCAGGCCTGCTGCACTTATGATCTGCTTTTGATAGATTAGCCAGGCCAGGAAAATCCCCGCCATCGCAATCAGCGAGGAGACCGTCATAATGACTGCATTGGCTTCATGGTGTACCACACCAGGGGCCGTAATAAAATGGCCGAAGATATTATTCATAAATGGTGAACCAACCAAGCCGGATACGATTGACAGCAGGGCTAGAATAATCAAGGGCATGGTCATCACCAGTGACGATTCATGGGCATGATGGCCGTCGGTGTTGGCACCGAAAAAGGCTGTAAATATCAGCCGAAACATATAGAACGCAGTCATGAAAGCGACCAGAGAACCCAAAACATAGAGACCGGTATATCCCCCTGCGTAGGCGCCCAGCAGGATTTCATCCTTGCTCCAGAATCCTGATAGGGGAGGTATTCCGGCTAGAGCCAGTGCGCCGATTACGAAGGTCCAGGTAGTCACCGGCATTTTTCGGGATAGCTGCCCCATTTTCCAGATATCCTGTTCGTCATGCATAGCATGTATCACGCTGCCAGCGGCTAGGAATAGAAGACTCTTAAAAAAAGCATGGGTCATCAGATGGAACATTCCCGCCGTCATAGCCCCAATTCCCATCGCCATTACCATATAGCCAAGCTGGCTGAGGGTGGAATAGGCCAGAATACGCTTGATATCGTTCTGCACCAGGGCAATGGAGGCGGCAAAGAGGGCGGTAAATCCTCCCACTACGGCAATAAGCAGCATAGCCTCCGGGGTGTGGCTGAAAATAAAGAAGGCCCGTGCGATAAGATACACACCCGCCGCTACCATGGTGGCTGCATGGATCAAGGCACTGACCGGGGTAGGACCCTCCATGGCATCTGGCAGCCAAACATGCAGCGGAAACTGCGCAGATTTTCCCATCGGCCCGAAGAAAAGCAGAATGGAGATAGGCAGCAGGACTGCCATATTGTTATACCCGGCTACTTTGGCAGCCAGCTCACCGAAATTCAGGGTGCCAAAAACTATGGAAAGGAAGAGAATGCCTAAGAGAAATCCGAAATCTCCTACCCGGTTGGTAACGAAAGCCTTAATTGCTGCATCTTTGGCTGAAGTCTTGCCGAACCAGAAACCTATTAAGAGATAAGAACACATACCCACCAGTTCCCAGAAGACAAAAATTTGTCCAAAGTTGCTCGCTACTACGAGGCCCAGCATGGAACCGGCAAATATGCTCTGGTAGGCAAAATAACTGGCGAAGCCGGGGTCTTTATCCATGTAGCCCAGCGAGTAAATTTGAACCAGCATGGCTACGGTAGTAACTACAATCAGCATGACTGCCGTAAGCGGATCAATCATAATCCCCATATCCACGTTCAGCCCAGGCATGCTGAGCCAGCGCACCGATATTTCAAAAACCTGGCCCGGATCACTGGCAAACACCTTCAGAGCTACCAGTACGGAGAGCAGGAATGACCCACCGATAGCCAGGATGGAAAGACCTGCTGACAATTTCGGCCAGCGGTGCAGTATAAGTCCGATACCAGCAAAAGCAAGAAAGGGCAGCACAGGAATAATCCATGAAATCTGTAGTATATTTTGCAAATATATTCTCCTTTCCTAGGGTTTGTAATGGGATATATGTGCCATCTGATGCCGATGCAGATTTTTCACACTGCGAGGCGGCAGAAGGCGCAGATGCTTGACTGCATCTAAGCCGACGACAACAAAGTAGGGTGGAAAATCTGCCGGCATGCTTGGTACAGATATTTCATTACAAGCCCTTACCACTTCATAAGATTAAAATCGCTCAAATTGACCGATTTCTTATGCCGATAAATTGATATAATCAAAGCCAGACCGACTGATACCTCAGCAGCGGCTACCACTATTATAAAAATAGCAAACAGTTGACCGACCGTATTGCCCGGCTCTATAAATTTATTAATGGCTACAAAATTTATATTGACCGCATTGAGCATAAGTTCGATAGACATTAAAATAGCTATCGCATTACGTTTAGCAAAAATCCCGTACACACCAATCCCAAATAATATAGTAGCCAGCAGCAGATAATGATTTAACCCGATCACTATTCATCATCTCCTCTCGCTAGAATAATTGAGCCGACCATGGCCAGAAGCAGAAGGATGGCGGCTGCTTCAAATGCCACCACATATTTGCCTAACATGAGGTCAGCCAGTGCCCCCACGGCATCGGCCACGGGCTGATGGCCTAAAAACATGGACAGATTACTGTGCCAGATTGATGATCCCAGACCTATAATCAAAACTAACGCCAGTAAGGCACCCCAGAAATGGATTTCCCGGCTGGGGTTGGGCTGATTAGTTTTATCTGCATCCACATTCATCACCAGCATAATGGCAAAGATGATAAGCACGGAGATGGCCCCGGCATAGACCAGTATCTGTACCAGACCGATAAAGCCTGCTCCTAGTTGGAAGAATGTCAAGGCCACCCCCAGGAAGGTTAGAATCAGAGCGAGGGCGCTATGCACTATATTACGGCTTAGGACTACTCCCAGAGCCGACAATATGGTAAGGCTGGAAATGCCCACAAATATGACATCATTCATGGTAATACTCATCCTTGCTCACCTGCTTCCCTGGGCCTATCTTTTTTGTCTTTATTCACCCAGGCCTGGGCGAGTTTAGCGGCTTTATCCCGATCATCTATCAAGAGCTCGGCCAGCTTGGCTAACTTTTTGTCGTCGGCGCTCATTAAAGATGTCATAATCGCAATATCCTCTTCCGATTCCAGGATTTTAGATAGCGATTTCTGGGGATTCTTACCCAGTACGGTTTTCATAGCCTCAATCTGTTTAAAGCGTTTGGCATCCGCTTCTGAAATATCCGAGAGTTCTGTCTTAACCCCCGGACTCGCCTCTTCTTTTCCCTCCGGTACCAGATTGAGCTCCGGCGGACGATGATAGACGATTTTGATATCCTCACGGTTGTAGGTGCTTAATTCAAAATCATGTTTAAAATACAGTGTCTGGGTCGGGCATACTTCCACGCACAGGTTGCAGAACAGACAATATTGCAGATCAATCGTATAACTCCGCGCTTTCTTCTTTTTGGTGCCCTCGGGTATGAAGGTCTCTAAGGTAAGGACATTATTGGGGCACGTTTTGACGCATAAGCCGCAGGCTATACACTTGGGGGAGTCATAGGCCAAGCAGCCACGGTAACGATCTTGTAAGTAAGGACGTTCCTCCGGATATTGAATGGTAATATCCTTTTCAAAAGCATGTTTTAAGGTAATTCCTAGTCCTTCAATTAAACCTTTGCCAAACATCTAATCACCACCCCATTCCATGGAAGAATTCTATGGCTGCACCTGTTAGGACAATATTTACCAAGCTAATAGGTATCAATACCTTCCAACTGAAAGACATCAGGTGATCCATGCGAATGCGGGGGAAGGTCCATTTCATCCACATAAAAATTAACATGACCGAATAGGTCTTGATTATTATCCATATCCAGGAAGGCAGCCAGGGCCCCTGCCATCCACCCAGGAATAAGGTCGAGGCGAGGGCTGAAACTGCTACCAGGTTGGTATACTCGGCTAGGAAGAACAGTGCCCAGCGCATACCAGTATATTCCGTATAAGCACCGGCGGTTAGTTCTTGCTCGGCTTCCGGCATATCGAAAGGACCACGGTTGAGTTCGGCAGTCGCGGCAATGAAATAAGTTACAAAAGCAATTGGTTGCAGCAGTATGAACCAGAGTTTGTGCTGGGCAGCCACGATGTCGGACAGGTTGAGCGAACCGGCGATCATTACCACTCCTAGTAAAGAAAAGGCCAGCGGAATTTCATAGCTGATCATCTGAGCTACGGAACGCATAGCCCCCAGTAATGACCATTTGTTATTGGACCCCCAGCCCGCCATCAATATGCAGATGGTAGATAGTGACCCTACGGATATAAAATAGAAAAGCCCCACGTTTAGGTCTACAACCGCCATATCCTTACCCATGGGAATAACTGCATACAAGAGCACTGCAACTATTATAAAAAACATAGGTGCGGTCTTGAATATCCATTTATCAGTTTTTGAAGGAACGATATCCTCCTTGGTTAATAGTTTTAAGGTATCAGCAATAGTTTGAAAAACCCCAAACGGACCCAGACGGTTGGGGCCCAGGCGTTCCTGCATAAAGCCGGCTACTTTGCGTTCCAGCCAAATAAGTATTAGTACATTAAGAGTTATTATCATAACAATACTGGTCCACTGCAGGATAAGCAGGATAAGATCAGCCCACCAGGGTGATAGACCTAGGCTTACCAACCAGGAGGTGAGCGCATGGGCTATGAATAAGATCAAGTTTTCCATAAGCAATGACTCCTTATCGGTCTGATTCACCCAGGACCGGGTCCAGGGTGGCAATATTGGCGATGATATCCTGCAGCTTGCCGCCGCGTGAAATCAAGGGCAGGACCATCAAGTTCACAAAGGAAGGAGCCCGTACGTGGACTCGTGAGGGTTTCTCCGTCCCATCACTGAGCAAATAGAAGCCTAATTCTCCTTTGGAAGATTCAATGCGGTGATAGACCTCTTTACCCTGCGCGGGCTTAAGCACCTTAGGTACCTTGCCGTGTACCTCGCCTGCTGGCATTTGTTCAAGTGCCTGACGTATGATTCGACCGCTCTGTTCTATTTCTTTAATCCTAACCATTAAGCGGTCCATACAATCACCCCGCACACCGATAGG